>ENA-OPVK01000048-OPVK01000048.1-human-gut-metagenome-genome-assembly--contig:-NODE-48-length-103162-cov-21.253232_pt1 | contig 103162 bp, 84 predicted proteins | sample MGYA00241495_ERZ501982 | MGnify/ENA primary metagenome ERZ501982 (study PRJEB25962, sample SAMEA2042002) | human gut metagenome | biome: human gut; feature: human-associated habitat; material: faeces...
CCCTTTCTCGCGGACTTCCGCGAGAAAGGGCACGCTGCCGCGTCACCCCATCGCTCATGTTGGGTCTTCTTTTCCTATCCGTTTCCCCGTATTTCCTAAACACTATGATATGAAGAAAACCGGAAAGTATCTATTCACGCTCTTTATCGCCCTGCTCTCCCTGCCCCTCGTGGCCCAGGAGCGGGCGGATGACTATCGCTTCGCCTTGCGCACCAACCTGCTGCGCTGGGTTACCCTTACGCCCGACGTGGGTCTGGAGTGGCGCGCCACTCCCTCGTGGGGCATACTGGTGAATGGCTCATGGACCTCCTGGGACTGGAGCCAGCACGACCGCCGCTACGCCCTTTGGGAGGTGGCCCCTGAGGTGCGCCATTATGTTGGCGTGGGCAAGCGGGCCTATGTGGGCGCGATGTACAAGCTGGGGGAGTTCAACTACAAGCTCAACCGCGTGGGCAAGCAAGGCGACCTGATGGGTGGCGGCTTGACGGGCGGCTATCAGCTGCGGCTCAACGACGCGCTCTCCCTTGACTGCTCATTGGCCCTGGGCTACCTGCGCGCCGACTATGAGAAATACAGGGTAGTGGAGGGCGTGCGCGTGCGGCAAGGCGAGGGTGCCAAGAACTGGTGGGGACCCATCCATGCCGGCCTCACCCTGACGTGGAACCTCTTTTAACTTCATCAGCCTATGAGAAAGACCATATATATAATAAGGTATTGCGTGGCGGCGGCCCTGACGCTGGCCGCGACCTCCTGCGTGAAGGACGAGCTTCACGACACGCCGCATCCCGACTACGGGAAAATCACCGTCACCGCCGATTGGAGCGACCGGGGCGAGGGCGTGGACATCCCCGCGGAGTGGACAGTGACAATGGGTGACTATACAGGCACGGAGACTGGAGAGACCCACTCACCGGACTATCTTTTCAAGCCAGGCGGCTATACCCTTGCGGCCTACAACATACCCGAGGGCATCACGATAAGCGGCACGACGGCTACTGTGGCCGCTGCGGACGGCGGCTTCATCGTGAACACCCCCGGCTGGCTCTTCTCTTCCGTGCAGGAGGTGGCGATAGAAGCCGACACCGACTACTCGCTGACCGCCGTCATGCGGCAGCAGGTACGGCAGCTGACTCTCGTCATCGAGCCGACGGGCGACGCGGCAGAGCGTATCGAGAGCATCGTGGGCACGCTGAGCGGAGCGGCAGGGACGCTGGACTTCGCCACGGGCACCTACGGCACACCCTCGGAGGTGGAGCTACGCTTCACGAAGATAACTAAGGGCGACGATGCGGGCAAGTGGATGGCAACCGTGCGGCTGCTCGGCATCGCGGGCAACCTCCAAAGGCTCACCGCCACGTTGACCTACACGGACGGCAACCCACAGCCTACCGCCCTTGAGAGCGACCTCACGACAGCCCTCGCGGACTTCAACGACGGCAAGACTGCGCCTTTGACCCTCGGCGGCACAATAGCCGAGACCCCGGGCGAGGCGGGCTTCACCGGTGAAATCACAGACTGGGAAACAGTGGACGGCGGCGGAGTGGATGCGGAAATGTAGTTTAATTATCGTGAGCTCGACGAAAACTTGTAGAGACGCATTTTTGCGTCTCGGCAAGCAAGATTGCCGAATAAAATCGCCTGTCGCGAAGACTTGGCAGCTGGCTGAGACGCAAGAATGCGTCTCTACAGTTTGGCAATAACAGGGCTGCGCACATAAAGTGGAATTCGTCGAACTCACGATAATTAAGAATGATAGAATGAAGAATAAACGATAAACTAAATTAATATGAAGATGAAGACAAGATTATTCACCTTCGCGGCACTGGCACTCGCGCTTGCCGCCTGCACCAACGATGATGAGAACCTGAATAATGGCTCCGTGGCCGCAGTGATTAACGCCGAAATCTCAGACGCCGTAGCCACCCGCGCCAGCGGTACCGCCTGGGCGGAACGTGACGAGATAGGCATCTCCGAAAGCCGCTTCGGCTACACCAACGTGCCATACCGGTGGGAAAACGGGAAGTTCACACCGGCAGGAACCATTATCTTCTTCCAAGATGACGACCCGACCACCTTCTCCGCCTACTATCCCTACGATGCGGACGGCGGAACGCTGACCGCCACCACTGATGCCACGGCGCAGCAGAACCAGCCCGCCATCGACTTCCTCTATGCCACCGGTGCCACTGCCAGTACGCACAATCCTGAAGTGAACTTTACCGACAACTTGTCCACGGGAGGCAAGGACTGTTCCTTCCACCACTGCATGAGCCAGATTACGCTCACCTTCGAGGCAGGAAGCGGCGTGGACTTCAATACCATCAAACCCACCAGCTACACACTCTCCGGACTGGTGTTGGCGGGCAGCTTCGAAACTACTACCGGCACGGCAGAAACGGATGCGAATGCACAGACAGCCGACCTTACAATGGAACTGGACGGCGCACTCACCTCGTCGGTCATCCTCTTCCCGCAGTCAACGACAAGTATCGAACTGAGCGTGAACTACAACAGCCAGCCCTACACCGCCACGCTCACCATTCCCGACGGCGCACTGAAGGCAGGCAACAACTACACCTACACCGTCACCGTCCGCAACAAGGACCTGAGCATCAGCTCTGCCACTATCAGCGACTGGAACCCGGTGAACGGCGGCAATGTGAACGCAGACCTTTAAGTATATCATTCCTAAAAGACTAAGAATATGGGCAATAGACTTCCATTGCATATACTGTCCGCGGCAACCGTCCTGCTTTTTGCGGCGACTGCCTGCACGCGGGACGACCTCGGCGGCGGCACGTTGCCCGAAGGCGAGTATCCATTGGTAATCCGCGCCACCGGCCTGCAAGCCGTGGCAACCCCTGCCTCCACCCGCGCCACTGTGGATGGCGACTGGCAGGGCGTACAGACCGTAGCCCTCAGCGTGGGCGGCACGGTGAAGGAATACGATGTGACAGCATCCGATGCCGACGGCTACAAGACAGCCATCCTGAGCAGCGACACCGACCCCTTCTGGTGGACAAGCCGTGAGGACATCACCGTTTCGGCATGGTGGCCATACGGCACCACGATGCCCGATGTGGTAGTAAAGGCAGACCAAAGCACGAAGGAAGGCTTCGAGGGCAGCGACTTCATTTCCGCCGAAGCCCAGGCAGTGCAGTTCGACCACCCGATGCTTGAGTTCAGCCACCGCACGGCTCGTATAACGGTTCTTCTAAAGCCGGGAGACGGCATCACGAGCGTGACGGGGGCCGATGTCTATGTCACCGGCTTGAGCACGGATAACGGCAATCCCGCCACTATCCGCACCTACGAGGCGGGCGGCGACACCTACGAAGCCCTCACCGCACCGCAGACCGTGAAGGCGAATACCCCGTTCATACAGGTGGATTTAGGCGGAGGCACCTACTATTTCCGTCCGCATAGCGATGTGGTATTAGAGGCTGGCAACCGCTACACCTACACCGTCAGTGTGAACGCCACCGGCCTGACGCTGGAGGGCTGCACCATCGGCGGCTGGACTGACGGCGGCAGCGAGAACGGCACGGCAGAGGATTTGGGTTATTTCATACAGGACGACGGCAGCTACACAGTCTACACCGCTAACGGCCTGAAGGAATGGGCAGAGGCTGTGCAGACCGACCCGACACTCAATATCACCCTCACCGCCGACATTGACCTGACGGGCGAGACGTGGACACCGATAGGCAGTGGTTTCAGTTCTAATACCGGTTATCAAGGCACCTTCGACGGACAGGGACACAGCATCACGGGACTGAGCATCACCACAAACTCAACAGACGGTGGGAATGCTGTATTGTTCGATGGTATCGGGAGTAACGGAACGGTGAAGAACCTGCAAGTAGAGGTGAACTACAATGTGCAGCAAAACGGTGTGGCCGGTGGCATTGCGAATTCCAACTACGGCACCATTACCGCCTGTTCCGTAACGGGAGAGATTAAAGCAAACAACGGTGCAGCCGGTGGCATTGCTGTTATTAACTTCGGCACCATTACCGCTTGCTGGTTCGATGGAAACTTAACGACAAGTTATGATAATGGCGGCATCGCTGCTTACAACTATAGCACCATAACCACCTGCTTCTATGGTGGAAATGCCGGACATGGAGCATATAATCAAGGAGGAACGGTAGATGCCACGAAGGTGGAGGGTACGACCACTTGGCAGGACGCTGTCGAGGGCATGAACGCTGCCCTCACCGGCAACGACTATCAATGGAAACTTGGCACGGACGGCCTGCCCGTATTGCAGAGTAACCAGTAAAAACAGGACGATATGAAACGATATACCCTATATGCATTCTCGGCACTCGCCCTGCTCCTTGCGGCCGCAGCCTGCACGCAGGACGAAGCGGGCTTCCTGCCGGAAGGGGCGGAAGGCACACCCATCGTCTTCACCGCCACGGGACTGAACCCCGCGGCGACAGCCACCGCCGGTACCCGTGCCCCCGTGGACGGGAACTGGGAGGGCGTGCAGAGCGTGGCAGTCCTGATGGACGGCACGGTGAAAGCGTACGACGTGACGCCCACCACCGCCGACAACACCAGCGCCACGCTGACCTCCGATGAGCCGTACTACTGGACCAACCACAATAACATCACCGTCACGGCGTGGTGGCCCTACACCGAGGGCGAGACAACCCCGCCTGCCGTGAAGGTAGCTGCCGACCAAAGTGCCCGGAAGGACTTCGAGGGCAGCGACCTCATCGTAGCCGAGGAACAGACGGTGAGCTACGGCAACCCCACACTCCGCTTCACCCACGGCACGGCACGGGTCACCGTCATCCTGACGGACTACACCGAGGGGATGGCGTCCGTCAAGTTGACCGGCCTCTCCACCGAGAACGGCAACCCCGCCCAAATCATCCCGTATGACAAGGGTAACGACACCTACACCGCCCTCGTAGCCCCGCAAAGTGTGGCAACGGGCACGGCCTTCATCACCTGCGCCTTCAACAACGGCAAGACCTTCGCCTACCGGATGCAGGGGGCTGCCGAATGGAAAGCGGGCGAGGAATATACCTACACCGTCTCCCTCGCCGCGGCAGAAGACCCGGGATACACCGTGTCGGAGGACGGCAATACCTACGAGGTCTACAACGCCGACGGCCTGCTGGCATGGAACAAAGCCGTACAGGGCAACCTCTTGCTGAACTGCACCCTGACCGACGACATCAACCTTACTGGCAAAGAGTGGACGCCGATAGGAGACTACGATAACCGATACACCGGCACCTTCGACGGCGGCAACCATACCATCACGGGGCTGACTATCAACCAGTATGGAAACTATGTGGGGATGATTGACTTCCTCGACTCCGGTGGCACGGTGCAGAACTTGACGCTGGAAAACGTGAATATAACCGGCGGCGACATTGTTGGCAGCGTGGTGGGAGACAACTACGGCACCGTGACCGCCTGCACTGCCTCGGGCAACGTCTCCGGCACCTCCCGTATCGGCGGCGTGGTGGGATACAACAACGGCACCGTGACCGCCTGCTACCACGCCTCGGGCAACGTCTCCGGCACCTCCTATATCGGCGGCGTGGTGGGACGCAACACATCCGGCACCCTGACCGCCTGCTACCACGCCTCGGGCAACGTCTCCGGCACCTCCAATGTCGGCGGCGTGGTGGGATACAACATATCCGGTACCCTGACCGCCTGCTACTGGAGCGGCCTCCCCGACAATGACAACGGTGGAGCCACGAAGGTGGATGGCACAACTGTTACCTGGCAGAACGCCGTTGATGCCATGAACACCGCCTTGCAGAACGCAGGCTCAGAGTGGCGTTACGAACTTACCGGAGAACTGCCCACGCTGAAGAAAGAAGAATAACCTCTAAACAACACGCATCATGAAACGAACAACCATTCATATCATGCGGGTGACGGGCGGCAGTCCCAACATCTACCTGGAGGATGCGGAGATAAGTGTGTCAAGCGGTCCCGCTATCAACATAGAGGGAGGCAACCCCACTATCCATGTAAGGGGCGAGGGCAACACCGTAGCCTCCACCGACAACACGGGCATCGCCGTCTCCGGCGGAGCAACTCTCACCATCGAGGGACGCAGCACGGCGGACATGCTGACGGCTACGGCAGGCAACGGGGGCGCAGGCATTGGTTCTCCCCTTGGCGGTACAGTCGGCGGCAATATCACTATCGGCAATGTTGCGATTCATGCCACCGGAGGTAGTGGAAATTCCGCTTTTGGAGGCGCAGGTATAGGCTCGTCCGGCAGCGGAACTTGCGGAGATGTCACAATCACGGACGCTGTGATAATGGCCAATGGCGGAGATTATTCGTCGGGCATCGGCATGGGATATGGAAATACTTCCCAGCCATCCATCGGCAAGATTACCATCACCAACTCCGATGTGACGGCTAAAGCAGGGCGTTATGCATCCGCCATCTATGCGGACGGATATGAATAAGGATGCTGAATTGTACCCCATGCATGGGGTACCGAAAGGGGTCATGCATGGGGTACCGAAAGGGGTCATGCATGGGGTATCAGAATAGGTCATGCATGTGGTATAATTGGCACCCACGCATGACAGATAATAAGCCATATTAATATAAACCTTAAAAAACAAAGTAGTATGTTGGAATTTGAAGTAAAATCAAAGGTTCAGCCCGTGGGCGAACGCAAAGGACAGACAGTGTATTACGCACAAGTGAAGTCGCAACAGAAATTGACGAACAAGATGCTTATCGAGCGCATCGTGCGCGAGACCTCGCTGTCGGAGGGCGATGTGAAGAACGCGCTGATAAGCCTCTCCAACGTGGTGTGCGAAGCCCTGCAGCTGGGCATGAGCGTGGACCTCGCCGAGCTGGGCAACCTGCGCGTCTCCGTCCCCTCGAAGATGATGGACACGGAGAAGGAGGTCACCGCGAAGGACGCGCTGAAGACCCCGAAAATCGTCTTCACCCCCAAGCAGAAGATGCGCGACGCCGCCAACCAGGTGGAGCTGAGCGTGGACCGCGACAGCCTGAAGGCCTCCGCGGGCGGCGGCTCCGCCACCAATCCGGGCGAGGAGCAGGGCGGCCAGACGCAGCCTGGCGGCGGCACGGGCGGCACGGGCGAGTCGGGCGAGGAGTAGGCTCCCCGCCCCCTATAGCGGACGCGCCGGCGCTCCCCCCGCGGGGGAACGCCGGCGCGTTTCTCTTTCCGTCCGCCAGGCGGGGCTACAGGCTCTCCAGCATGCGCTTGATGACCACCTGGGCCGATATCTCCCTGTTGGCGGCCTCCGGGATGACGAGGCTGCGGGGGCTCTCTATCACGTCGTCGGTGACGATGAGGCCCCGGCGCACGGGCAGGCAGTGCATGAAGTAGGCGTCGTTGGTCAGCGCCATGTGCTCCGCGTCGATGGTCCACGACATGTCCTTGGAGAGTATCTTGCCGTAGTCCTCGGGGCGGGTCACTCCCGGGCAGCTCCAGTTCTTGGCGTAGACGAAGTCCGCGCCGCGCAGCGCCTCCCGCTGGTCGTACTCCACCTTGGCGTCGCCCGCGAACCTCGGGTCGAGCTCGTAGCCCTCGGGGTGGGTGATGACCAGGTCCACGTCGGCGGCCCTCATCCACTGGGCGAAGGAGTTGGGCACCGCCTGGGGCAGCGCGCGGCAGTGGGGCGCCCAGGTGAGCACCACCTTGGGCCTGCGGGCGGGGCGGTGCTCCTCTATGGTGATGAGGTCGGCGAAGGCCTGCAGGGGGTGCACGGTGGCGGTCTCCATGGCGAAGACGGGTCGGCCGCTGTATTTCACGAACTGGTTCACGATGGTCTCGGCGTAGTCGTACTCCCTGTCGGTGAGCCCGGCGAAGGAGCGTATGCCTATGAGGTCGCAGTAGCATCCCATGACGGGAATGGCCTCCAGCAGGTGCTCGCTCTTGTCGCCGTCCATGACGACTCCCCGCTCGGTCTCCAGCTTCCATGCCCCGGCGTTCACGTCGAGCACGATGACGTTCATGCCCAGGTTCATGGCCGCCTTCTGGGTGGAGAGCCGGGTGCGCAGCGAGTTGTTGAAGAATATCATCAGGAGGGTCTTGTTCTTGCCCAGGTGCTGGTAGGCGAAGCGGTTGGCCTTCACCTCCCTTGCCTCGTCCAGGGCCTTGCCCAGGTCTCCGAGGTCTTGCGCGTTGAAGAATGTGTTCATAAGCGGTGTATAAGGGTTAAGTGTGTTGGTGGCGGGGGTGTCACGGGCGCGTCTGCCCCTCGCCGTTGATGAGCCACTTGTAGGTGGTGATTTCCTCCAGGGCCATGGGGCCTCTGGCTCCCAGCTTCTGGGTGCTGATGCCTATCTCCGCGCCCAGGCCGAACTGCGCCCCGTCGGTGAAGCTGGTGGGGGCGTTGACGTAGACGCAGGCCGCGTCCACGAGCGCCTGGAAGCGGGCGGCGCGCTCCGGGGAGGAGGTGATGGCGCACTCGCTGTGGCCGCTGCCGTAGGCCTCTATGTGGCGGATGGCCTCGTCCATGTCGGCCACGGTCTTCACGCCCATGGCGTAGTCCAGCCACTCCCTGCCCCAGGTGTCCCCGTCGGCGCGGAAGAGCAGCTCCCCGGGATAGCGCCCCCGCAGGGCCTCGAAGGCCTCTGGGTCGGCGTAGAGCCTCACTTGATGGCTCGTGAGCGGCTCGCATAGCTGGGCGAGCTGGGGCAGCCGTGAGCGGTGTACCAGCAGGCAGTCCAGCGCGTTGCATACGCTGGGGCGGCGCGTCTTGGCGTTGTTGATGATGGCTTTGCCCATCTCCAGGTCTCCGTCCTCGTCGAAGTAGGCGTGCACCACTCCCGCCCCGGTCTCTATGACGGGCACCTTGGCCGTCTCCCTCACGAAGTCGATGAGCCGCTTGCTGCCCCTGGGTATGCAGAGGTCTATGTAGCCCACGGCGGTGAGCATCTGGGCCGTGGCCTCATGGGTGGCGGGCAGCAGGGTGACCGCCTGGGGGGAGAGGCCGAAGCGGGCGAGCGTCTCGTGGATGAGCTCCACGGCGGCCCTGTTGGAGTGGTCAGCGTCCTTGCCCCCCTTGAGCACGCAGGCGTTGCCGCTCTTCAGGCAGAGGGAGAACACGTCGAAGGTGACGTTGGGCCTGGCCTCGTATACCATGCCTATCACGCCGAAGGGCACGCTCACCTTGCGCAGGCGCAGGCCGTTGGGGAGGGTCTTCTCCGCCAGCGTGCGCCCCAGGGGGGAGGGGAGGCGGCTGACGTTGCGCATGTCCGCGGCGATGTCGGCCAGTCTCTCGGGCGTGAGCTTCAGCCGGTCGTGGAGGGGGTTCGCCTCGTCCATCAGGGCGAGGTCTTGGGCGTTGGCCTCCAGCAGCCATGGTGTCCGCTCCACGATGGTGTCGGCCACGGCCTGGAGTATCTCGTTGACGCGGCGGTCGGGCAGCAGGGCCAGTTCCTTGCTGGCCGCTCTCGCTTGTCGGAAGGTGTCTGTGAAGTTTGTCATGGGGTCTAGGGGTGTATATACATTATTATAATGTTGATAGGGTGGTGATGTCACTCCATGCAGAGGTAGTCGTAGTGCACGAGGGGTCTCAGGTCATGCTCCCCCATGTGGAGGCGGGCTTCCTCCGCGCTGTATCCGCTGCGTCCCACGGCGAAGGTCTCCCCCCGCTCGTTGGCTATGTTGATGATGTCTCCCTCCATGAAGTCTCCCTCCACGGCGCTCACGCCCACCAGCAAGAGGCTGACGGCGCGCTCGCCCCTGAGGGCTTCCTCCGCCAGCCTGTTGACCCTCACCACGCCCTTGGCGAAGCTCTCGCTGTGGGCTATCCACTTCTTCACGCCGCTGGCGGGGTTGGGGTTGGGCGTGAACTCGGTGTGGGGCACCTCTCGCGGGCGGGTGAAGAGGGAGGGAAGCACGTTCTCCCGCGCGCCGTTGGCTATGATGACCCTTATGCCCTCCTCGGCCACCTTGCGGGCTATGTTGCCCTTGGTGAGCATGCCGCCCCGGCCGAAGCCGCTCTTCTGGGCTTGTATGTAGTGGCTGAGGTCTTGGTCGTAGCGCAGGGTGGGGATTATCTTGGACTGGGGTGACTTGGGGTCGCCGTCGTAGATGCCGTCAACGTTGGAGAGGATGACCAGCGTGTCCGCGTCCATCATGGTGGCGATGAGTCCCGACAGCTCGTCGTTGTCGGTGAACATCAGCTCGGTGACGCTCACGGTGTCGTTCTCGTTGACGATGGGTATCACGCCATTGTCGAGCATCACGCCCATGCAGGCTCGCTGGTTGAGATACTCGGCTCGGGTGGAGAAGCTCTCTTTCATGGTGAGCACTTGCCCCACGTGGACTCCGTGCTCGCGGAAGAGGTCATAGTAGAGTCCTATGAGCTTCACCTGGCCCAGGGCGGAGTAGAGCTGCCTTTGGGCCACGTGGTCCAGCTTGCGGGAGGGCTGCAGCTCGCCCCTTCCGCAGGCCATGGCGCCCGAGGAGACGAGGATGGCTTCCACGCCCTCTTGCCTGAGCCACACCAGTTGGTCCACTATGGCCGACACGCGGGTAACGTCCAGCTTGCCGTCGGGGCGGGTGAGCACGTTGCTGCCCACCTTCACCACCACGCGCTTGCTCCCTGTCTTGTTGGTAGCCGTCATTTCCGATTGTCCTTGTCTCTTATCTCCACGCGGCGAATCTTGCCCGAGATGGTCTTGGGCAGCTCGTCCACGAACTCTATGATGCGTGGGTACTTATAGGGCGCGGTCTCCCGCTTGACGTGGTTTTGCAATTCCTTGATGAGCACGTCGCCCGCCCTGTCTTTCCACTCCTTGGCCAATACCACGGTGGCTTTCACCACCATGCCGCGGATGTCGTCGGGAACGCCGGTGATGGCGCATTCCACCACGGCGGGATGGGTCATGAGAGCGCTCTCCACCTCGAAGGGGCCTATGCGGTAGCCGCTGCTCTTGATGACATCGTCTGCCCGTCCCTCAAACCAGTAGTAGCCGTCTTGGTCTCGCCACGCCATGTCTCCCGTGTGGTAGACGCCGTCGTGCCACGCCTCCTTGGTGAGCTCGGGGTCTCGGTAGTAGCCCTTGAAGAGCCCTATGGGCTTCTCGTCGCCCACCCGGATGCATATCTCGCCCTTCTCTCCCTCCTCGCACTCGGTGCCGTCCGCCCGCAGCAGGCGCACGTCGTATTGGGCGTTGGGCTTGCCCATGCTGCCGGGCTTGGGCTTCATCCAGGGGAAGGTGCCCAGGGTCATGGTGGTCTCGGTCTGGCCGAATCCCTCCATGAGCTGTATGCCCGTCAGTTGGTGGAACGTCTCGGCCACGGAGGGATTGAGGGCTTCGCCGGCCGTGGTGCAGTAGCGCAGGCTGCTGAGGTCGTATTTGCTGAAGTCCTCGAGTATCATGAAGCGGTAGATGGTGGGCGGGGCGCAGAAGGAGGTGACGCGGTATTTCTCTATCTGGCGCATGATCTTCTCGGCGGTGAACTTCTCGTGGTCGTAGACGAACACGGTGGCCCCGGCGAGCCATTGGCCGTAGAGCTTGCCCCACACGGCCTTGCCCCATCCCGTGTCGGCCACGGTGAGGTGGATGCTGTCGGGGGTCAGGTTGTGCCAGAAGACGCCCGTGGTGAGGTGGCCGAGGGCGTAGAGGTAGTCGTGGGCCACCATCTTGGGCTCTCCGCTGGTGCCGCTGGTGAAGTAGATGAGCATCGTGTCCTCGTTGGTGTTGACGTGCTCGGGGCGGACGAAGCGGGGTGCCTTGGGCCACTCTTGCCGCCAGTCGTGGAATCCCTCGGGCACGGCCTTGCCTTGCTGGCTGAGGGAGTTGACGGCCACGAGCACCTTCACCGTGGGGCTGTCGGGCATGGCGGCGAGTATCTGGCTGGTGACGTACTCGTCGTTGGCGCAGACGATGGCCTTGACGCTGGCCCGCTGGTCGCGGTATACGATGTCGTGCTTGGTGAGCATGTGGGTGGCGGGTATGGCCACGGCGCCCAGCTTGTGGAGGGCGAGCATGCTGAGCCACCACTGGTAGTGCCTCTTGAGGATGAGCATCACCTTGTCGCCATGGCCTATGCCGAGGCTCTGGAAGTAGGCGGCGGTGCGGTCGGTCTGGTCTTTCAGCTCCGCGAAGGTGGCTCTCACCTCCTCGCCCCGCTCGCTGGTCCAGAGGAGGGCGAGCTTGTCGGGGTGCTCCTCTGCCCACGCGTCCATCACGTCGTAGGCGAAGTTGAAGTTCTCTGGTATCTTGAAGTGCAGGTTCCGCTTGTAGTCCTCCTCGGAGGTGAAGCTGGTCTGCGTGAGAAATCGCTCTATCATGGTCTTGGGTTTGTTTGGTCGTGTGTTTAGAAGACTATGCAGATGAACGTGGCGGGCTGTCCTCCCAGCGCCCTCATGCGGTGGGGCTGCGTGGCGTCGAAGTAGATGCTGTCGCCCTCGTTCAGGGTGAGCACGCGCTCGCCGATGGTGATTTCCAGTGTGCCCTCCAGCATGTAGTCGAACTCCTGCCCGTCGTGGCGGTTCTTGTTGGGCAGGTGGTCGTCGGGCTTGGGGTCCACGCGGGTGAGGAAGGGGTTGGCCTTTCGGCCTATGAAGCCGGCGGCCAGGCTTTGGTATTTGTAGTTCTTGTTGCGGTCTATGCTCTTTCCCTGCCCCTTGCGCGTGAGGAAGTAGGCGCTCATGCGCGGCTCCTCGCCGAAGAGCAGCACGTTCAGGTCCACGTCATACTTCTTGGCTATCCTGGCCAGCCGGTAGACGGAAGGGTCTGCCTCTCCGGCCTCTATCTGCAGGTAGTGTTCCAGGGAGGTGTCGCAGACTCGCGCCATCTCCTCGGCGGGTATGTCGAGCGCGTCTCGCAGTCCGCGCAGGCGCTCGCCTATTTGCTTGATTGATTCTTCCATGGGGTGTGTCTTGTTGTTAGGTTGTCTCTTTGCTCGCAAAGGTAAGCATATTTTCTCTATCTGGCAAGCTTTGGCCGGGGAAAGTGGCGTTCTGCCACGTGGCGGGCTTGGCGGCAGGGCGTGGAGTGGGTCACTCGTGGGGTACCTCAAGGGGTCATCCATGGGGTGTCTCAAGGGGTCATGCATGGGGTGTCCCAAGGGGTCATGCATGGGGTACCTCGGTGGGTCACTCGTGGGGTATCTCGGTAGGTCACTCGTGGGGTATCTCGGTGGGTCACTCGTGGGGTATCTCGGTAGGTCACTCGTGGGGTATCTCGGTGGGTCACTCGTGGGGTATCTCGAGAGGTCACGCGAGGGGCGCGAGCCAGCGTTGGGCGTATGCCCTACAGCTCGTTGAGCACGGTCTCCAGCCGCTTGATGAACTCGTCCACTTCTCCCTGGCTCAGGCAGAGGGGCGGCAGGACGCGCAGCACGTTGGCGCCGGCGCACCCCGTGAAGCAGTGCTGCTCGTGGATGAGCTTGGAGCGCACTTCCTTGTGGGGCACGTCCAGCACCACGCCCACCATCAGTCCCCGGCCTCTCAGCTCGGTGATGTGGCGGGTGCGCTGCCGCAGCTCCTTCAGCTCGTCCATCAGGTAGTCTCCCACCAGGTGGGCGTTCTCCACCAGTCCCTCGCTCTCCATCACGTCGAGCGTGGCCAGCGCGGCGGAGCAGGCCAGGTGGTTGCCCCCGAAGGTGGTGCCCAGCTGTCCGTAGACGGGCGTGAAGCGCGGCGAGATGAGCACGGCTCCCATGGGGAAGCCGTTGGCGATGCCCTTGGCCATGGTGATGATGTCGGGGCGGATGCCCAGCCACTGGTGGGCGAAGAACTTGCCGCTGCGGCCGTATCCGCACTGTATCTCGTCGCAGATGAGGACGGCTCCGTGTTCCTGGCAGGCCTGGCTCAGCCCCTGGGCGAACTCGGGGGTGAGCATGCCCACGCCTCCTACGCCCTGTATGCACTCTATGATGCAGGCGCAGACATCGCCCTTCCTCAGCTCGGCCTCCCAGGCGGGCAGGTCGTTGATGGGCAGGAAGGTGACGTGCTGGCAGTCGTTGATGGGGGCCACTATCTTGGGGTTGTCGGTCACCTCCACGGCCAGCGACGTGCGCCCGTGGAAGGACTTCCGTATGGCCAGCACCCGCTTGCGGCCGTTCTGGAAGGAGGCCAGCTTCAGGGCGTTCTCGTTGGCCTCCGCGCCGGAGTTGATGAGGAAGAGCTGGTAGTCGTCATATCCGCAGGCCTTCCCCAGCCGCTCGGCCAGCTCCGCCTGCAGGGTGTTGATGACGGAGTTGCTGTAGAAGCCCAGCCGCTGGAGCTGCTGGCCCACCTTCTCCACGTAGCGCGGGTGGCAGTGCCCTATGCTGATGACGGCGTGCCCGCCGTAGAGGTCCAGGTATTCCTGTCCCTTGTCGTCCCATACCTTGCATCCCTTTCCCTTCACCACGTTGATGTCGTAAAGGGGATATACGTCGAATAGTTTCATGTCTTGATAGTGTCTTGGGTTAATGTTTGGTCGCTGTCAGAAGGCGCTCGGCTTCAGCCTGAGCCCCGTGGTCTCGTCCAGGCCGAACATGATGTTCATGTTCTCCACGGCCTGGCCCACGGCTCCTTTCAGCAGGTTGTCTATGCAGCAGGTGACGAGCAGCTTGTCGCCATGCTTGTCGCAGTGCACGAGCGCCTTGTTGGTGTTCACCACTTGCTTCAGGTCCAGCGGCTTGTCCACGTAGTGAGTGAATGGCTCATGCCGGTAGAACGCCTTGTATCCTTCCACGATTTCCTCCAGGGGCGCCTGGGTCTTGATGACCTCTGTGGCGAAGATGCCGCGGGCGAAGTCTCCGCGGTAGGGAATGAAATCGATGGAGGCTTCCAGGTGGCCCTGCACCTGGCTTAGGCTTTGCCTTATCTCTGGCACGTGCTGGTGCTGGAACGCCTTGTAGACGCTCATGTTCCCCTCTCGCCAAGAGAAGTGGGTGGTGGCGCTTGGCTTTTGTCCCGCCCCGGTGCTGCCCGTGATGGCGTTTACGGCCACGTCTTCGCTCAGCAGCCGCATCTTGGCGGCGGGCAGCAGTCCCAGCTGTATGCAGGTGGCGAAGCATCCCGGGTTGGCTACGTGCCGGGCTTTCGCCACGCGCTCCCTGTTGATTTCCGGCAGTCCGTAGACGAAGTCGTGGGCTTCGGGCGTGGGGTGTTGCGTCTCCAGCCACTTGCCCGCCAGGCGGAAGTCTTGCGCCAGGTCGATGATTTTCACTCGCTGGGGCACCTCGTGCTCCTTGAGGAAGGCCTCGCTCTTGCCGTGGCCGAAGCAGAAGAAGACGACGTCCACTTCCTCGAAGGGCATCTCGGCGGTGAACCTCAGGTCGGTATCCCCGTAGAGCCCTTCATGCACGTCGGCCACCAGGTTGCCCGCGTTGCTCTCGGAGTTGGCGAAGACTATCTGCGCTTCTGGGTGGTTTGTCAGCAGCCTGATCAGCTCTCCGCCTGTATAGCCGGCCGCTCCCAGTATTCCTACCCTCACTGCCATACGCCGCCCTCCTCTTTAGGCATGACGATCCACAGCACGATGTATACCACCACTCCGCTGAACGCTGTGAACAGCGTGAGCAGGGTGTAGGCCACTCTCACGGCGGTGGGGTCCACGCCGAGCCACTCGGCTATCCCGCCACACACGCCGGCTATCTTCCTGTCCCTCGACAGGGTGAGTCTCTTCTTCACGTCCATAGTCGTTCCGTTTGTCTCGTTACACACGCGGGGTTATCGTTTCTCGTCGGGGTGGATGCCGTAGTAGACTCTCAGTGGGGTAGAGCTTACCTTGATGAATCCCTTGGCCTCCTCGGCGGTCCATCCGTGCTGCATCTCGCCATACTCTCCGAGCTTGCTCTTCAGCAGGTCATCGGGGGACTCCACGCCCACGGTCTCGAAGCCCAATGGGCGCAATTTCAAGATGGCGGTACCATTCACGTGGCGTTGCGAGGAGGTGAGCATGGCCTCGATATCGGGCATGACGGGCTCCAGGTACTGGCTCTCGTGCAAGAACATGCCATACCAGTTGGCCACTTGGTCTTTCCAGTATTGTTGCCATTTGCTCAGGGTATACTTTTCCAATAGCCGGTGAGCCTCAATGATGAGCTTGGGAGCCGCGGCCTCGAAACCCACGCGCCCCTTGATGCCGATGATGGTGTCACCCACGTTGCAGTCGCGGCCTATGGCGTAGGCCGCTCCTATTTCTTCTATTCTCTGTATGGCCGCTACCTTGTCGTCATACTTCTCGTCGTTGACGGCTACGATCTCTCCCTTCTCGAAGGTGATGCGCAGCAGGCTTTCCTCCTGCTTGGTGACATGCTTCAGGTAAGCCTCCTCGGGCAGCCCTTGCGCGGAGTCAAGTATCTCGCCACCGCAGATGCTGGTGCCCCAAATACCCACGTTGTAGGAGTATTTCAGTTTGGTGAAGTCTGCGTAGTAGCCATGGTCGTTTAGATAGTCCACTTCCTCCTTGCGGCTTAGGGCTTGGTCGCGGGTGAGGGTGATGATTTCCACTCCCGGGGCCATCACCAGGAAGGTCATGTCGAATCGTATCTGGTCGTTGCCCGCCCCAGTGCTGCCGTGGGCAATGGCGTCGGCTCCTATTTCCTTGGCGTAGCGTGCGATGGCGATAGCCTGGAAGATGCGCTCAGACGATACGGAGATAGGGTAGCAATTGTTGCGCAACACGTTGCCGTATATCATGTATTTCAATGACTTGTCATAGTATTCCTTGGTCACGTCGAGTGTCACGTATTCCTTGGCACCCAGTTTATAGGCGTTCTCCTCGTTGGTCTTCAGCTGCTCGGGACTGAAACCGCCCGTGTTGGCGCACGCCGCATATACTTCATATCCATCGTTGGCCAGTTTCATCACCGTGTAGGAGGTGTCCAGTCCCCCTGAGAAGGCCACTACAACTTTCTTCTTTCCCATCTTGATAGTCTCCTTTGTTTTGTGTTTATATTTATGATGATATGCTGTTACTTCCCGTCTCCGTCTATAGCCCTGATACGATCCATTACCTCTTGGGGTATCTTGGCGGGCAACTTCTCTTCTGGGTCAAAGAGCATGGCCGTGCAGATGCAATATTTACGATTAGTGCGATGGAGCACGTCCACGTTTATACATCCCTCGCATCCCCTCCAGAAAGACTCGTCATCAGTCAGGTCGTTGAAGGTGACGGGATGGTATCCCAATTGGGTGTTCATCTTCATCACTGCCGAGCCAGAGGTGAGCGAGAATATTTTCGCGTGTGGCCATCGCTTGCGGGCCAGGGTAAACGTCACGTCCTTGATGCGTTTAGCCAGTCCAAGTCCCCTGAAGTCGGGATGGACGATGAGTCCTGAAGTGGTTACGTATTGTTTGTTCCCCCAGGTCTCGATGTAGCTGAAGCCAGCGAAGCGGTCGCCCTGCAGCGCGATTACCGCTTTGGCTTCTCTCATCTTCGTGGCCAGGTATTCGTGGGTGCGCTTGGCGATACCTGTTCCTCTTACCTTCGCCGCTTCGGCGATGGTTTCCAGTATGGTGTCCACGTACTTCTCGTGCGATGGGTCAGCCACTACTACTTTGATTTCTTCCATTTCCGTATTATAATATATTATTGTATGTGTTTCATCTCGCGATGGGCATCACCTTGTTAAGCCCATTGATTACCTCTTCTTCTGTCACGCCATCTTTCTTCACCATGAAGATTGTGTCGTCGCCGGCGATGGTTCCTAAGATTTGGGGCACATCGGCGTTGTCTATGTTATAGGCGATGCTGCTGGCGTGTCCCGGACGAGTCTTCACCACTATCATATTGCCAGAGAAGTGGATGGAGCGGAAGCCAGGAGCTTGCAGCAGGCCTCCATGCTCGATGGAGCTGACGCGCCGATAGTTAGTCTCGGGAGGCAGCACATACCTGTATTTCCCTTTGCCCACGTGTTGCTTCACGACCTTCAGTTGCCTGAGATCGCGGCTCAGCGTGGCTTGTGTCAGCTTGTACCCCAATGGCTTTAGGGCTTTAAGCACCTCTTCCTGGCTAGCTAATTCCCTGCCCGCTATCAGCTCTCTCAAGGCTTCCAGTCTGCTGCTCTTCTCTCTCATAAGTGCATATTTATACGATTTCGGTCGCAAATATACGCTTTTTCTTGCGAATACACAAATATATTTGCATAAATAGTAGGTTTTTGTATGATTTGAGGTAGTTGAAGGCTCTTGTCAAGGGGTATGGATGGTAGGCCCCATGCAAGGGGTATCGTTAACACCCATGTATGGGTGCTCCCCAATACCCATGTATGGGTGTTCCCCGATACCCTTGTATGGGTATCAATCTTACCCCACTCGTGGGGTATCGCGATGGGTCACTCGTGGGGTATCATGATGGGTCACTCGTGGGGTATCGCGGTGGGTCACTCGTGGGGTGCTTTCAAGGGTATCTGATACCCTTCGCGACGGGTCACGGCGACCCTTATCCATCCTGGCTGTCATCCTTCCTGTAGACGCGTGAAAGCGGCCTGGCTGGCAAGCCTGCCGCTCCTCCCCGCCGTCTGCCCGAGAAAATCGCCACCCCTGGCATGGGCCAGGAGTGGCGATTGATGGTGTTTCCCCATGAGACCATTGTCTTGGGATGTGGTGTCTTGGCGTATGGCTAGTCGATAAAACGCCGGGTAATATCGCCATATTCCTCTATGCGGCGGTCGCGCAAAAAAGGCCACCAGCGTCTTACGTTTTCCCCATGTCCCAAGTCTAGCTCTACTAGCCGAAGGTCTTCCTCGTTGTCAGAGGAGCGGCATATTATTTCTCCCTGTGGCCCGGCCACGAAACTGCTTCCCCAAAATTGTATGCCACCCGTGCGGTTGCTGGGGTCAGGCTCGTGTCCCACTCGATTGACGGCTATCACGGGCAGTCCGTTGGCAACAGCGTGTCCTCGCATTACGGTTGTCCACGCCTCTCTCTGTCGTTGCTGTTCTTCTATGGTGTCACTGCTCTCGTAGCCTATGGCCGTAGGGTAGATGAGTATCTCCGCTCCTTGCAGAGCCATCAGCCTGGCGGCCTCGGGATACCACTGGTCCCAACAAACGAGCACTCCCAACTTGCCCAGTGAGGTGGGGATGGGATGAAAGCCCAGGTCGCCAGGGGTGAAATAGAACTTCTCGTAGTAAGCGGGATCATCAGGGATGTGCATCTTGCGGTATTTCCCCGCTATGGAGCCGTCAGAGTCCATTACAACCGCGGTGTTATGATAGAGCCCCGCCGCTCTGCGTTCGAAAAGCGAGGTGACGATAACCACGCTATGCTTGCGTGCCAGGTCTGCGTAAAGCGATGTGCTGGGTCCGGGGATGGGTTCTGCCAGATCGAAGTAGTTGACATTCTCTTCTTGGCAGAAGTAGAGCGTATTGTGCAATTCTTGCAACACGATGAGATTGGCTCCTTGCTTGGCTAAATCCGAGATGCCTTCGGCTAGCCTCCGCGTATTGTCTTCCTTGGAAGCGGTATTGTGTTGCTGCAGATAGCCCAGTTTGATGATTTTCTCCATGATATATAATATGTGTAGAAAGCTTATATGCGCAATACGCCTACGGGGTATTGCATGGTAAGGCAATGTATAGAGCCGTGCTGCCGCACGATGATTTGCGCGTCGACACCAACTATCTGCCTGCCAGGGAATGCTTCCGCGACGCGCTCCATGGCCAGGGTATCATGGTCTGGTTGTCCATAGGCAGGCACGATGACGGCTCCATTGATTACCAGGAAGTTGGCGTAGGTGGCAGGCAGGCGTTCCCCATTGAAGTGAATTTCCTTTGGCATGGGAAGGGGGATTAGCCGATAGGGCTTCCCTTCCAGGTTTCGCAATTGCCGTAGTTCTCTCTCTAAGGCAAGGAAGTCTTCATATTGCGGGTCTGCCGTATCCTCACATTTCACGTAAAGCAAAGTGTCATTGGGAGCCGTGCGCACTGTGGTGTCTATGTGCCCGTCGGTATCGTCTCCTATGAGTGTGCCATGATGGAGCCAGATTATTCGTCGCGCGCCTAGCCTGTAGAGCAATTCCCGCTCTATGTCATTTTGGGTGAGAGGCTGGTTCCTGTTGGGGGCCAACAAACATTGCGCCGTGGTGAAGATGGTTCCATGCCCATCGCTTTCTATGCTGCCTCCTTCCAAGATCAAGTCCAAACAATCCACTCGGTGACCATATAAAAGTTCTTGGGCGAAGTAACGCTCGCTGGAGAGGTTGTCCAGTTCAGCGTGGAATTTCTCTCCCCATCCGTTGAAACGAAAGTCCAACAATAATGGTTGCCCCTCTTCGTTGAGCAGGGTAATCATGCCAAAATCCCTGGCCCAAGTGTCATTGTGTGGACACTCTGCCAATCTTACCTGCCTCAGCGTCTCTTCGCTTAAATAGGTGGAGAGGTATTGGCGGGTAGTCTTGATATCTTCCGTGCCTAGCAGCACGGGCTCGTGAGGCGTGATGGCTTCTATCAGTTTCAGATAAGTTTGTCTAATCTCTTCCAGATAGGGCTGCCAGTCCATTCCTGCCTGGGGCCATGCCAGCTGGATGCCGCTTTGCCTATGCCATTCTGCGGGCATTCTGTATCCTGAAGGTATCTTTGGCAAGTTTCGCATGTCGCTTTTTATTATATATATAATGTATATGGGCGACCTACTTTCGATGAGTGGCCAAGAGATAGTTGCGGGCGGGATTGGCATACATGGTAAGGATGCGTTCTCTCAGGAACGCATCGTCCTTGTTCTCCAAGTCCACCATGCCAATGCGCTCTTCAACGTATTTCTCGAAGGCCTCCTTCTCTTCCTGCGTATAATGGCAGGCATAGGTATCGGTGCCTTCCAAGAGGTCGAGCGCCACGTAATTATTGGCATAAAGCCGATAGTGGCGATGTATCTCTTGGTCAATATGTTTGGCGATAATCATATACAGGTCTGTCTTGGGCGTAGCGGGATTTATATTGGCCAAGAAGTTGTCTATGCAGGGTGCCACGTGGTAATGTATATTGCCCTTGTATCCTAAGATGCCCGTCTTCATGCTCAGCACGTCATCGGCCGCGGACTTCTTCCATCCAGGAATATCCCTCTTCAGTTGGAACTCTTTTGCTTTCAAGTAGTCGCAGGGGTCATATTCATAGCTGATGCTGAGAGGAGCCAGGTGGAGTTCCATCAGTCTTTCCACCACGCTTCCTTCACCATTCATGGCCATCATCTTAAGCACGGCTTCCTGTGTTCTGTCGTCGCTGTCCTTTGCCCTTCCTTCCCGTTGGGCTATCCAGATATTCTCGTGCTTTTTGTTGATGGCGAAATGCATGTATCCGGAAAGTCGCTTGCTGGCGGATAGCATCTGCCTCATGGGCAATCCCCTTTCCACGATAAACGACTTGTTGATTCTCACCAAGTCTTTTACCCAAGGCAGGGCCAAGAGATTGTCGCCTATGGCTATTTCGCAAGTAGTTGAGAATCCCGCGTCTAAAAGGAACTTGGAGAGCAGCGCAGAGTCGAGCACGATATCACGATGGTTGCTGATAAAGGTGTAGCGGCCATTGATGTCCAATGCGTCATAACACATATCACATTGCTTGGCGGCCTTTGCCAGCAACTCATTGATGAAGCCGTAGCAGAAAGTTTTTTGGAACTCCAGGCCTGAATGGCAGTTTTTCATCTTTTCCATCAAGGCTTGGAAAGGCACATGGGGATAGATGTAAGCCAATACGGCCTGAAATTGTGTTTGTTGACTTAGCCGCTCGAATGCCGCAGGCAAATCCTCCGCCTCAAAAGGGCGTATCTCGTCAAACTCTTGTGGTATAGTCATGGGTGGAAGGTGCTAAGGTTGGGTTTCTATATATAATATAATAAAGTGCGGACTAGAACTGGTTCTCCACTATCTCGGCGAGCACGGAGCCCATGTCCAGTCCCGCGGCTTTCACTTGTTGGGGTATAAAACTGGTGGCGGTCATGCCTGGTGTGGTGTTTACTTCAAGCATGTTGATGACATCGTTGCCATTGGCATCCTTTGAGATGATATAGTCCACCCGGATGATGCCGTTCACGTGAAGTAAGTCGTAAATCTTGCTGGTCTCCTCTGCCACTCGCTGTGCGGTCTCTGGACTAAGGCGAGCTGGTGTAATCTCTTTTACTTGCCCGTTGTATTTGGCGTCGTAGTCAAAGAACTCATTATTGGTTACAACCTCGGTAGCGGGTAGCACTACGCTTTTCCCTTTTACCTTATAGACACCTTGAGATATCTCGGTGCCTTGCAATAGGCTTTCCACCATCACCTCGTCACTCTCCATGAAAGCCACTCTCAAGGCTGGAGCCAGTTGGTCGGCGTTCTTCACCTTTGATACGCCAAAGCTGCTGCCATCGGCGGCGGGCTTCACGAAGCAAGGCATGCCAATACGCTGTTCTATCTCTTGCTCGTCATAAGTGTCGCCGCGGCGTAAAAGGATGCTGTCGGCCACTTTCACGCCAAAGGAACGCAGGTAATTGTTGAGCACGTACTTGTTGAAAGTCAATGCCTCCACCAACACCCCGCTGGTGGAGTAAGGCAGGTGGATGAGGTCAAAGTATCCCTGCATCACTCCATTTTCCCCAGGGGCACCATGGATGGTGATATAGGCGTAGTCAAAATAGACGCGCTTCCCGTCTAGCATGAATGAAAAGTCGTTCTTGTCGATGGGGGCTATGTCCCCATTGGGCAAGTCTACGTGCCAGTCCGTTCCTTTCACGTCTACCACGTATACGTTATACTTTTGCTTATCGAAGAAAGAGTAGAGCCCTTGTGCGGAGCGCAAGGAGACATCATGCTCTGAAGAGTCACCACCGCAAACGATGGCTATTGTCCTGTTTTGGTTTTCCATTATCTCTCAAATAAGGTGTATTATTCAGCGAAAGTGTCTTGTGTCGTACCCTTGATATATGCCCGCCACTTATCCAGCAAAGCGGCGAAGTCTGAGGGTAGTGGACTGTCGAAGTCCATTTGTTCTCCCGTTACGGGATGCTTAAATCCCAAGGTCTTGGCATGCAAGGCTTGACGGGGACATAGCTTGAAGCAATTCTGTATGAAAGCCTTGTAGGTGCTGCTTCTCTGGCCACGCAGTATCTCGGTGCCTCCATAACGCTCGTCACCGAATAGGGGATGTCCTATATGTTTCATGTGGGCTCTTATTTGGTGGGTTCGTCCAGTCTCCAAAACGCATTCCAGCAGTGTGGTGTATCCAAAGCGTTCCAACACTCGGTAGTGCGTGACAGCAGGCTTGCCTATGCCGCTGTCGGGAGAAGTTACGGTCATGCGCAGTCTGTCCTTGGGATCCCGGGTGATATTGCCTTCTATTCGTCCTTCTTCCTCGGTGAAGTGCCCCCATACCAAAGCGTGATAGCAACGATGGGTGTTTTTCTCGAAAAACTGTTTGCCCAGTTTGGTCTTGGCTTCCGGGGTCTTGGCCACCACCAACAATCCACTGGTGTCTTTGTCTATGCGGTGTACCAGTCCCACCTCGGGGTCATTGGGATCAAAGGAGGCTAAATCTTTCAGGTGCCAGGCCACGGCGTTGATAAGCGTGCCCGTGAAATTGCCCGCTCCGGGATGAACCACCATTCCCGCGGGTTTATTGACCACCATCAGTTGGTCGTCCTCATAGGTGATGTCCAGCGGAATATCTTCCGCCACGATGCTCGTGTCGTGCTTTGGCCTGTCCAGCATTAGCGTGATGACATCGTTGGGTCTTATTTTGTAATTGCTTTTCACGGGCTTCCCGTTGACGTGGATATACCCCGCCTCGGCGGCTGCCTGTATCCGATTGCGGCTGGAGTGGGGGTTGCGCTCGGCCAAGAATTTGTCTATGCGCACGGAAGCCTGCCCTGGGTCTACTTCCACTTTCCAGTGTTCGTAGAGACCCTGCCCATCTTCTTCGGCGGGCAAGTTCTCCATCCCGCCTTGCTCCAATTCCTCGTCTATGTCAATGCTATCGTATACCATATATATAATGTGTGTAAGGGGCTTTTATTCTATAGTGGTTGCCTCCCCTTGGGTGCCTTCCACCACCTCGAAGTCATCTTTTCCTCCGTCAGCCCCCATGATGATGCCACTCTGCTCCTCGCTCTCCCCCTCGTATACAGGCTCTACGTAGGCCACGGAGTCTTCGGTGGCTATTTCCCCATTTCCTACCTGTATGATAAGAGTCGCTTCCACGGGCACCTTGTCTCCAGCGTTCACGTGGCGTCCGTTTACCAAGATGCCATACACCCAGTCGGCTTCTCCAGTCACGAACACGGGGTTGCCCACCTTGAATCCCATGGCCGTCAACCTGGCCATAGCCTCGCGCAAAGAGCTGTTGTCTATAATGTCAGGGATGGTGCGGGTAGGTGTGCGGGAAGAATTTACCGTCAGATAGATGGTGCGGCCAGATTTTACCTTCGCTCCTCCGTCAGGCACTTGCTGCAATACGCAGTCCTCGGGCATGGTCTTGGCATAAGCCGTATCTACTACCATCACGTTGAGGCCTGCTTGGGTGAGCAGTCGCTGGGCGTCTGTGGAAGACTTCCGCAGCACGTTAGGCACTATCACTTCCTCTCCGTGATGCGTGTAGAGATCCAGTCCGAACTTTACGCCCACGCTCAACAGCACTATCACCAGTGCCATCGCCAACAGGTTTCCCCAGAGGAACCAACTTTTGAACTTGTTGAAAAACTCAGATGGTGTCATTTGCTCATATTATTTCGCAAAGGTAATCATTTCGCTTGACACTGGAAAGAAAAGAGTGAAAAACAAACAAAAAGCAGCAAAGATTCTTCTCTGCTGCCCTATGACTTGTGGCCTGAAGGCCTTTTCGCGTCGGATTATTTTCCGTGATGCTCGTCGGAAACGGTTAACTTCTTGCGGCCATGCGCACGACGAGAAGCCAATACTCGGCGACCGTTCTTGGTCGACATACGCTCGCGGAAACCATGCTTGTTGACCCGACGGCGATTGTGGGGCTGAAATGTTCTTTTCATTTTATTATATGTATCGTTTAATTATTAATGGCTGTCTTCATGGAAGCCTCTCGGCGGTTCCATTTGGGCTGCAAAATTACGCATATTTTTCGAAACAACAAAGAAAACCCGTAAATTTAGCTGAAATATTTACGTTTTTGTGGCTTTTGCTTTGTGTTTTGGAGAATTTGCGGTAAATTTGCACCCGCTTTCAAGGCTTTTTGGCAAGCGTCTATTACATATAAACATATAGCATAGATAACATTATGATCAACTCACAAGAAATCAAAATCGGCACTTGCATCCGCATGGATGGCAAGATTTGGACTTGTATCGACTTCCAGCACAGGAAGCCAGGCAAAGGCAACACTGTCATGATCACCAAGTTGAAGAACGTAGCCGACGGCCGCGTACTGGAGCGCACCTTCCAGATTGGCTTCAAGCTGGAGGACGTTCGCGTGGAGCGTCGCCCTTATCAATATCTCTATGAGGATCCCACGGGTTACATCTTCATGAACCAGGAGACCTTTGAGCAGATACCTATCGCCAAGCATCTCATCACGGGCGTTGAATACATGAAGGAAGGCGACGTGGTGGAAGTGGTGACCGATACTTCCGATGGCACCATCCTGTTGGCCGAGATGCCCGTGAAGACCACCTTGAAGATTACCCACAGCGAGCCTGGCGTGAAGGGAAATACCGCTACCAACGCCACCAAGCCCGCCACCCTGGAGAGCGGAGCCACCGTGCGCGTGCCCCTTTTCGTCAACGAGGGCGAGACCATTCAGGTAGACACCCGCGACGGCAGCTATCTGGGTCGTGTAACTGAGTAATCCCACGGGATGAAATATTCTATCATCGTTCCGGTATACAACCGCCCCGACGAGGTAGACGAGCTTTTGGCGAGCCTTCTCCACCAAGAGGAGAAGGACTTCGAGGTCATCGTCGTGGAGGACGGCAGCCAGGTTCCCTGCGGGGATGTCTGCCAGCGTTATGCCGGACAGATGGAACTGCGCTATTATGAAAAGCCTAACTCGGGGCCAGGGCAGAGCCGCAACTACGGAGCGGAGAGAGCCAAGGGGGAATATCTCCTGATATTGGACAGCGACGTGGTGGTGCCCCCTGGATACCTGAAGGCTATCAGTGAGGAATTGGAACGACAGCCCGCCGACGCCTTTGGCGGGCCTGATTGTTCCCATCCCTCGTTTACCGATATCCAAAAAGCCATCTCTTACTCCATGACCTCCTTCTTCACCACGGGCGGCATACGCGGTGGCAAGAAGAAGCTGGACAAGTTTTATCCCCGTTCCTTCAATATGGGCATCCGCCGTGACGTATACTTGCGCCTGGGCGGCTTCTCCCGCATGCGCTTCGGGGAGGATATCGACTTCTCTATCCGTATCTTCCAGGCGGGATGCCATTGCCGTCTCTTCCCCGGGGCATGGGTATGGCACAAGCGTCGCACGGACTTCCGCAAGTTTTGGCGGCAAGTCTTCAATAGCGGCATCGCCCGTATCAACCTTTACAAGAAGTATCCCGACAGTCTTAAGCTGGTGCATTTGCTGCCCATGGTCTTCACCGTGGGCGTTGCCGCGCTGTTGCTGTTGGCTCTTTTCTTATGCGCTCCATGGCCCTTGTTGCCACTCTTGTTTTACGCCCTGATAGTTTTTCTCGACGCTTCCGTCAAGGAGAGAAGTCCCAAGATAGGCCTCCTTTCCATCGCCGCCGCCTTTATCCAGCTCACGGGCTATGGCTGCGGTTTCCTGCAAGCCTGGTGGAGGCGTTGCGTCAGGGGAAAGGCCGAGTTCAGCGCCTACGAGAAAAACTTCTACCAGTAAGCCGTGATGAGCGAGAAACTTCCCATTCCCCAATGGGCACTGGACGACAGGCCGCGGGAGAAGCTGGAGCGGCTGGGTGCCGAGGCTCTCTCCGACGCGGAGTTGTTGGCCATCCTCATCGGTTCCGGCAGTGCCAAGGAGAGTGCCGTGGAGTTGATGAAGCGGGTGATGAGCGACTGCGACAACAATCTCAATACCCTGGGCAAACTCACCATAGAGGAACTCATGGACTATTCGGGCATAGGACTGGCCAAGGCCGTCACAATCCTGGCCGCTTGCGAGCTGGGAAAGCGGCGTGCGGCGCAAAGGCCCGCGGAGCGCATGGCCCTCACTTCCGCCCAGGACATTTACCGATACATGCTGCCCAAGATGCAAGACCTCAGCGTGGAGGAGGCCTGGATAGTCTTGATGAACCAGTCTTACAAGGTAATCAAGCGCAAACGCATCTCCCATGGCGGCATTACGGAGACTTCCGTAGACGTGCGCGTCATCATCAAGGAGGCCTTGCTGTGCAATGCCACCGTGGTGGCTCTCTGCCACAACCATCCCAGCGACAACCCGCACCCCAGTGGGGCGGACAACCAACTGACCCAACGCGTGAAGAAAGCCTGTGACCTCATGCGGCTTTACTTCCTTGACCACGTGGTCGTAGCCGAGAGCGGCTATTATTCCTACATGGAGGAAGGGCAGCTATAGCCCTCTCATCCCACTTTTCGACTAATCTTTTCTTTTTGTTTCGCCAGGTGTATGGAAATCACGGACAGGCACAATTCGTGTTTATCGCCTTCAGTCCAAACAAGGACCCAGTGGAAATATCATGGGGTAACAGGAGATCGCCAAGGTGGCGACAAGTGACGCACGGGTCATTCCCAGGCATGGGACGCGCGGGAGAATGTCAAGAAATCCTACTTCCACGTTCTTGCGGGAACGAAAGCTCCAGGCAGCCCATGTACAGGCGGCGGGAAACGAAACTAGTTGCGAAGGGTCACGAAACTTGTTTCATCGGCCATCGCAACTAGTTTCGTGGGGCCACGCAACTAGTTTCGTTTTCCCTCGCTCCCAAGCTGCCTCCAGCCCCACCCTGGCTTTGTCAAGATTTATTCACTCTTTCATCCCCCCTCCCATGCGCGTCGCCCACAACACCTCCGCGTATCCCCGGACACCGCGAGGCAAGAACTGATTATTCCCCACTAAAAAGCTACAGACCCCAATCAAGCCTTGAACGTGGGATATCATGCGGCTGGAGGCCAGGGCGCTTTCGCCGTTTGTCCTATTGAAGGATTATACCTTGGGAGGAACTTGATTTATGGCACGTCTCCTTTCGGTCAAGTGACTACGCTCGTAAACGTGACGGTGGGGAGTTTAGTGGAAGACGTTGCGTCCATAGATTGGGCAAAGAGCGATGGCCTGAAAACCATCCGCCTATTGTCCATGACCCCGCCAACAAGTCACGCTTTCATGGAAGAGCAATACAAGAACGTGAAGCTCACAATACCAGCAGGCTCGCTCGCCGCTTACCAAGAGGATGGTGTTTGGAAGAGCTTCTTGAACATGGAAGAGAAGGAGTCTACAGGTATTGGCAACGTGGAGACCGCTGACGGAAAAGACATCAGCGTGGAGGACGGCACTATCGTGGTGGAGAACGCAGAGGGCAACATCAGCGTCTATAACATGGCGGGGCAGTTGGTGAAGAGTGTCAACGCCAATGGCGGGCGCATGAAGATGTCCTTGCCTCGGCATGGCATTTATATCGTCAAGGCTGGAAGCCTGGCTGTCAAGGTTGTGTTGTAAGGCAGCTACATGTCTTATACAGACATAGGTAGAATCCTGGACTGATTTAGGCTGAAATCAAGGCAGATGTGAAAAATTTATTCACCTCTGCCTTGATTTTTCACAACCTAACGCGTAACTTCGCGTTTAGGCAAGTGGCAATAGGACGATGGAAAGCCAGAGCCATTGCGCATGATTGAGATAATTACATATTATATATGGCAGCAAATATTTTTGGACGGTACGTCTGGTTGATAGACATCCTTCTCAGGTATAAGAGCCTGACATTCCAGGAAATCAGTGAACTGTGGAAAGAAAGCGGACTGGGTTACGGGGAGGAAATGCCCCTACGCACTTTCCACAATCACCGCAATGCGATCAAGGATATTTTTGACGTGTACATCGAGTGTGACCGCAAAAATGATTACCGCTACTACATTGACGAGCCAGAACGATTGCGGGGAAACAACTTGCGGGGTTGGCTGGTCAGCTCTTATGCCACGCTGAACCAAATACAAGTAGATTGTCGGCTGGAGGAGCGCATCATCTTTGAGGACATCCCCTCTGGGCAGACCTGGCTTACCCGCATAGCCGAGGCCATGAGGTATGATCAAGTGTTGTGCATTACGCATCAAGGCTTTGGAAAGCCAGAGCCAAGCACGTTCGAGATAGAGCCTTATTGCCTGAAAGTGGTGAAGCGCAGGTGGTATGTGTTGGCTCGCAGTCCTTATTATTCAGAGCGTAATAAGGAGATGGGTGTCAATCCTGGTGATGTGTATTATACATATGCGCTTGATCGGATACAGGATATTCAGGAGACGGGCAAGACTTTCCACATGAATAAGGACTTTGACGTAAACCGCTATTTTGAGGGTTGTTGCGGAGTTATCACTTCCAACGAGCCTCTTCAGCGCATTGTGCTGTTGGCCTATGGCAGTTTCGCTGATTATCTGCGCACGTTGCCCCTGCACGAGTCGCAACATGAGATAGAGAGCGATGATGAGTCTACGCTTTTCGAGTATCAGTTGAAACCCACTTTGGATTTCTATCAATGCGTGTTGGCGATGGGCGAACAGGTGGAAGTGTTGGAGCCTGAATCGGTGCGTAACGAGATGCGTAACTTTGCTCAAAATATGTTGAACAATTATACTTGGAACGAGGGGGAGAAGCCATGCAAGGATTGAATTTCATCGCGATAGATTTTGAGACGGCTACGGGAAGAAGGGCTTCCGTCTGTGAGGCAGGCATCTGCGTGGTGCGTGACGGCAAGGTGGTGGAGACGCGCTCTTGGCTCGTTCGCCCTCAAGGCAATATGTATTATTATTGGAATACGCAAATCCATGGCATCCATCCAAGCGATACGGAAAATTCTCCTGCTTTCCCGGAAGTGTGGAATGAAATCATGGAGTATGTCAAGCGGTGTCCCGTGCTCGTGGCGCACAATGCCGCTTTCGACATGAGTTGCATCCGTCACTCGCTGGAATTGTATGACCTGGAAAAGCCAGATGTCATCTATTACTGTTCCCTGCGTGCCGCCCGCAGGCTTTATGACTTTGGCTGCAATAGCCTGGACTATCTTTGCCACCATTTCGAGATACCCTATGGACAGCACCACCGTGCCGGGGATGACGCGGAGATGTGTGCCCGCCTTTTCCTGAGAGAAATAAGGGACGCTGGCTGGGCATCGCTGGAGGAGATGGCGTATTGCGGAGGGAGGCTGTAAGAAGAGGCTCGCTGCCCGTCGATTTCCGCGAAATGTCTTTTATGGAATAGTATGTGATACTTTTGGGATAGCGGAATGACGGGAATTTTCTGTTACTTTGCAGGCGAATAAGTAACGCTACAAGGTATTCGGATGATGGAAAAAGCGAACTTGGCCTGCTTGGCTTATCTGGAAGACGTGATATACAATGATGGGGAATTGGCTTTCTTCGACAACATAGACGGCAGTCGGATTTCTGACTACACCGTCCAGTTGGAGGTGTTCACCATTGCGCTTGTCACAGAGGGGCGGGCAACTTTGCTGTTCAATGGCGAGCGATATGAGGCGAAAAGGAATGACTTGCTCATTTGTCCGCCCCATAGTGTCATTGGTAGTGGCCCGAAAAGCGGAGACTTCCAGGGACATTGCCTTTGCGTCTCTTCTTCCTATATCCAGCGGATACTTCCGCTTGCGGAAAACTTCTGGGACATGAAGTTTCTTCTCGAGAACAATCCTGTGTGCCATCTCCAGCCGGGAGAGGCCAAGGTGTTGTGTCAGTATTATGATTTGCTTTGTTCCAAGGCGCAGTACTCTTCCGCCAGGGAAAAGAAAGTGATAGACACTATAGTGCTGGCTTTGATTTACGACATGCGGAATGTCTTGGGACGGGTGATGGAGCATAGTCCTAGGCCGTTTACCTCGCGGGAAGTGCTTTTCAAGCGTTTCCGGGACTTGATAGGATCTGTCTATCCCAGGCCGCGTTCCGTGGCCTACTATGCCGACAGGCTGCATGTCACACCAAAATATTTCTCCACGGTTTGCAAGCAGGTGGGCGGGCAAAAGGCGGGCGATATCATTGCCCAGTACGTGTTGAGGGACATCGCCTACTTGATGAACCATACGCGAAAAAGCATTAAGGAGATAGCCTGTGAGCTGGGGTTCTCTAATCTCTCGTTTTTCGGCAAATACGTGAAGAAGCATTTCGGTATGTCTCCCAAGGCTTACAGGGAGCAGGCACTGAGGAAAGCTCAGTGAGGCCAGCCGCGAAATATGCGTGTTTTTCCTCCTTTTTGAGGGGGAAATGCGTGCCGTTTCGCTTTTTTGTCGTATATTCGCGTATAGAAACAACGACAAGAAGCATGACACCCGAAGAGAAATTGAAGATAGAGGAGCGCATCGTGGACGTGCTCAAGACGGTTTATGATCCAGAGATTCCCGTCAATATATGGGACTTGGGCATGATTTACAAGATAGACGTGAAGGAGGACAACACCGTGGATATAGACATGACCTTTACCGCTCCCTCTTGCCCGGCCGCCGACTTCATACTGGAAGACGTGCGCACCAAGGTGGAAAGCCTGCAAGGCATCAACGCCGCCAATATCAACCTGGTGTTCGAGCCTGCTTGGGATCAAAGCATGATGAGCGAGGAAGCCAGGGTGGAATTGGGTTTTGAATGATATAACCACAAGCCATGAAATACGTTTATTTCCTCTCCGATGCCCATTTGGGCTCTTTGGCCATTGACCACCGCCGCACGCAAGAGCGCAGGTTAGTGCGTTTCCTTGACAGCGTGAAGCATAAGGCACAGGCCATTTACCTGCTGGGAGACATGTTCGACTTCTGGAACGAGTACCGATATGTGGTGCCCAAGGGCTACACCCGCTTTCTGGGTAAGCTGAGCGAGCTGACTGACATGGGCGTGGAAGTGCACTTCTTCACGGGAAACCACGATATCTGGACTTACGGCTATCTGGAGGAGGAGTGCGGACTCATTGTTCACCGCAAGCCTATCACCACGGAAATTTGTGATAAGGTATTCTATTTGGCCCATGGCGACGGGCTTGGAGATCCTGACAATAAATTCAAGTTGTTGCGCAAGATGTTCCACAATCGCGTTTGCCAGCGTTTGCTCAACGCCATGCATCCTCGTTGGGGCATGGCCTTAGGTCTTAATTGGGCCAAGCACAGCCGGTTGAAAAGAATCGATGGCAAGGAACCTCCCTACATGGGAGAGGATAAGGAGTATTTGGTGAGATATACCAAAGAGTATCTGAAAGCCCACCAAGATATAGATTACTTTATATATGGCCATCGCCATATAGAGCTGGACTTGATGCTCAATCGCAAGACCCGCCTCATGATTTTGGGTGACTGGATATGGCAGTTCACCTATGCCGTGTTCGACGGGGAGCAAATCTACATGGAAAACTATATCGAGGGCGAGAGCCAGCCTTGATGAATGGCGAGGGGGAGATGGATTCACGTACCTTTCTCCCCATCTCAATTTTTTCTTTTTTTTGCCATGCCAAGTAATTGTTTATCAGCAATGGTAACCTTTGGGTAACCTGGTGACTTGCTCGTAACCTCTTGTGTATTAGCTGATTTCTTTTTATCTTCGCGGTGTCGGAATGAAGAACGGCATCTTCCGGGAAGATAGAAGGTTTATGGCATATCGCCAAAAATACGTATAATACAGTAAAACAAAAAGAAATGGCAAGACAAATTGAGAAAACGGCCGAGGCGGCAAACTTTTCCGCCATCAATGTAGGCAAACTGAGTGAACTGGGTGACTATGTGCTGGAGTTGGGCCCACAGGTGAAAATACCTGGAAAGGTCTTTGGTGGAGCTGCCGTGGGAGCCACGGGCGGGGAGTTCTCCTTCCAGGTATTTCAGCCTGGAACGGAGACTGGTTTCCTGCATACACACAACGTGCATGAGGAACTTTACTTTTTCCTCCGTGGACATGGAGAGTTCCAGGTAGACGGCCAGGTGTTTCCAGTCTCAGAGGGTAGTGTGGTGAGAGTCTCTCCGAAGGGCAAGCGTTCTGTCAGGAACAACGGCGCGGAACCTTTGGTGATGCTGTGCGTGCAATATCGTGGAGGAACCTTTACCCAAGAGGATGCCACTGATGGCAATATACTGGAAGAACCTGTGAAGTGGTAAGTCCACTTTCTGGACGATTCACGTGGCGACTCTTTCGCTTGTCGTCCACAGTGATAAATGAATGCCGCATGCAATCCATGTGAAGCGCTTATGTTGAGCTGGCTTCCATGGGCTTGCATGCGGCTTTTTCTCTCTTGACGGCGAAAGCGCGCGCCTCGTCAAAACTCTATCTTCTTGCCCGCTCCTTCATGGCTTGGCGTGAAGTCGATGCCGAGTAGTGCGGCTATAGTGGCGGCCACTTGGTTGTTGTGGTATTCCCCTGCGGTGAGCTCGCCCTTGGCAGGGATGCCTTTGCCAAAGGCCATCAACCAAGTCTGGTTGGAGTTGGGCACCTTGTAATAGTGGTCGCGCCAGTCGGTGGCCGTGGTGCTGCCGCGCCCGTGGTCGCAAGTGATGATGAAGGTGGTCTTGTCTTTGTAGAATGGATCTGACTGTGCCTGCTCCCAAAGCTCACGGATGAAGCTGTCCACGTCGTTGGCGGCCTCCAGGTAGAGGCGATAGTTGCCGGCATGCGCCCATTCGTCAGTGTCTCCATAGCCCACGAACATCAGTTCCGGGTGGCGGGTCTTCATGGCTTCCAAGGCAAACTCGTGGGTGAATACGTCGAAACGCTCCTCCTCCCAGTAGCGAGGCGTGTAGTCTTGCAGCTTGTTCACGTACAGCTCGCGCTCCGTGGGTTCCTTGGCCAAGGAGTTACGGTAGTTGGCGTTCACCTCCAGTCCGCTGCGCTTCTCGTTGAATATCTGTATGAAGCGACCCCAACTGCCGAATACGAGCACCTTCCCTTTATATTGGCGAGTGTTGTTGGCTATCTCGAAAACTGTCTTGTTGGGGTTGTCCACCGCGTCGTTCGACGTGATGTTCACGTCATCGGCATATCCGCATAGTGTCTCGTTGTAGCCCGGATAGGAGAACCACATGTGGTTGGTCACGCTCATGGCGCAGCCTTTGTCACGATTGCCTATCATCACTCCGCTGTTCAAGATGTGACTCCAGGTGAAAGGCATCAAGGCCTCTCTTCTTTCATCGGCTGAAGCGCGCCAGAACTTGGCCTTCATCATCTCTACGTTGCCGAACTCGGGATTGTTTATCAAAGTGGAATCCGCTCCATGGTAAAGCTCTTGCCAACGGAAACCATCCACCATGATGACCACTACGCGGTTTTGTGCCCAGCTGGGCATGACGCCAGCCAAAAAGATGGCCAGCAGGGAGAAAATGAGTTTTCTCATATAATATAATATGTATTTAATGGTTTATCTTGTCCTTGGAAACAGGTCGTTATTTCTTCATGAAGTCCTCTGGATAAGTCACGGTGTTGCATGTCGTGCCATCGCTCATGCGTATCCACGTCTTGAAGCCGCGCTTTCCTTCGGTCAACTCTATCACGCGTGCGCCTCTTTTCCCGTCTGTGTAAGTGGTCTTGCCACCCGTGAACTGTCCATAACCTAGCAGGATGCCATGCCAGGGAGTGACGTAGTTGTTCACGTGGTCATGTCCAACGAACGTGCCCATCACGTCTCCGGCCTCCAGCATGGCGGCCAACATGCCCGTGTTGATGCCTGGAGAGCATGCTTGTTCGCCTCGTTGTCCTATGAGGGGATTGTCTGCCGCGGTGGATGCTTCGTTGTATTCAGGCAGGGGAATATGGAAGAAAGCCAACGCCGGCAGAGGCTTCCCGCTGTTGGAGGCTGTCAACTCGTGGCTGGTCTGCGTGTACCAGGCTATTTGCTCGGGGAGAAACCATCCATAGCCTTTCAGTCCCTCAATGGTGGAATAGGCGTTGCTGTCCATGACGTAGAGTGCGGCTTTCGCCTGCTTGCCGTCCTGGGCAGTGATGGTAATGACGAAATCTCTCCCTTCAGTCTTGGCGTTGAGGCATCCCTCTTTGCTCTTGATGTATTCATAGAGCTGCGGGCGGGTCAAGTCTTGCTCATCATCGTGGTTGCCGAAAGTGACGGCATAGGGTATCCCTCGCCTTATCACGGGTTCAAGTGCTTTGTCCAATCCCTCAGTGGCAGGTTTCCCCGTGGTGATGTCGCCCGTGTAGATGACGATGTCGGGCTTTTCCTCGTCCAGCACACGGTTCATGTTGGCGGCGGCATCCGCGGTCTCCGGCTTGCCAGCCACCCAGTGGATATCGGTAAACTGCACTATTTTCAGCTTGCCGCCTTTGTTGAAGCTCACGCTCTGCGCGTTTGCGCCGAGCAATCCCGCCACGCAGAGCACGGCGGAAAGGATGATTCTTGTCGTAGTTCTCATTGGTCTGTTTTGTAGGTTATTGGCTTAATTGAAAGACCGGACGGAAGGCTTGCGCTTTCCGTCTGGTCTTGGTTGTATGCGAAAAAAGCTTGCGATTAGTCTTTCAGCCACCAGGGCATGGCCGTGGTGCGGTCGTTGTTAGCCCCAAACTGGCGGGTGATGGCCTCCTCCACGTTCTCCGTGTTGTAGCGATACTCGGAGTCGGGATACATCCAGCGATAAGGAATGGGGTTCTCCTCCAGGTGGGCGAAGCCAGGATAACCCGTGCGCAAGTTCTCGAAGTAGGGATCCCAACCGCCTTGGTAGAAGCTGACGCAATACTTTTGGAAGATGATGCGCTCTATCTTCTGCTCGCTCGTGAGGTTATCGTCGAAACGCACCAAGTTGTTAGTCAGGTATTTCTCGGCGGCCTCGGGGGTTACATATTGTGAATAATCCGTTGCATAGTCCTCATAGAACTGGAAAGAAGCCTTTACGCCATTCTCGTAATATTGCTTCGCATCTCCCGCTATCCAGCCCCGTACTGCGGCCTCGGCCAATACTTGCTGCAACTCGGCGTAGCCCATGAGCATGGTGGGTTCCCCTATGGGATCCGTGCGGAAGCGAGAGTTGATTTGCGAGATCATGCCATTTTTTACCAAGTTAATATTGTCGCCATAGGGCACGATGGGGTCTCCACCCGCATAGGCGGTGAAGTCGTCCACGGGTTTGCCAGCGTTGGCGGCCACGTTGGTGGGCAAGCAGAAGAGGAAGAGGCGCGGGTCTTGGCGCTCCGCCATGCGATCTATGTAGGTTTTGTCCATATAGTAACCCGACCACTGGGCGTTGAACTGCGGATAGCGGTTGCCCTCCTGGTCCAGGTAGGAGAGTTGGCCATTGTCGGCATTGCTCTCCATCAGGGGCAGACTGGAAACGGTGGCGAACTCGCTCTTGATGTCATGACCGCCCACCGTGGTCTTGTGGGAGAGGGTCATAAGCACCTTGAGATGGAAAGAGTTGATGAGCTTGCGCCATGCCAACTTGTCACCGCTATAGATGATGTCGCCCTCTATCACGTCTTCGGCTGGCGACGAAGCCAACTCCGCGTCAGCGTCGGTAAGGTCTTGCAGTATGCCGGCGAACACCTCCTCCTGCGTATCGTACTTCGGCGTGTAGTTGGCCTCGGTCTGTCCCTTCATCGCGTCGGAATAGGGAATGTCGCCAAAGCGAAGCGTAAGATTATAGAAGTGGTAAGCCCGGAAGAACTTGTAGAGAGGCAAGTAAACCTCCTCGCCTGTGCGCTCGGCTTCCTCGCGCATCTTCTCCACTTGCAGCAACTCGTTGTTGTAGGTGTCGAAACTGCCGCGGTTCCATTCAAAGAACTGGTCGGAGTTATGCCCGTCTGTCTGTATCACCATCTTGTCCGCATACATACCGTCGGTGCCGCGGGTAAAGGCATCTTGGCACACCTTGGGGAGCAGCAGGTCTGCCGGTACCTCGGAGGGCATATTGGGATTGGTATTCATGTCGCTGAAGCTTTCGCATGAGCACAGCCCTGCCGCGGCGACGAATATCGATAACAATATTTTTGTTTTCATTATTTTGTCAGTTTGCGTTAGTTGTTTAGAATGTCATGTTTATGCCCAGTCCCACGTAGCGTCCTGTCGGGTCGTTGGAGCCATCGTTGTCAGAGGTGTCTCCACTGATGTCCGGGTCTATCCAGGGTGCTTTTGACCATAGGGCAACATTGTTGCAGAACAAGGTGGCTGTCAATCCCTTGACCATGGACTTCTGGGGCAGCAGTTTCTTGAAGTCATAGGTGAGGGCTATCTGTCCTATCTTCAGGTAGGTACGGCTGAAAGTATTGGCGAAGAACTTGTCCATGTCATCCGTCACCGTGGCGCGGTAGGGGTAGTTCTGGCACCAAGACTGCCAGTCCACGGCCTTGTCGAATTTCTTGAACACGCGGGTGTCTGACACTACGTTTCCATGTACGTCGTAAGTCACTTCTCCGCTGACCACGGTCACGGCGTTTGGTATGTACACGGGCGTAGGATTGCCTTCCGCGTCGAGATTGGCGTACTCTTGGTCGCGATACATGGTGGAATTGGGATGCTTGCCGCCCCACCAGAGTTTCGGACTCAATTGCGAGTAGATGAGACCGCCGATAGCGGCATTGAGATTGACGGTGAGCGTGAAGTCCTTGTACTTGAACTTGTTCTGCATGCCGAGGCGCACGTTGGGCTCATAGTGTCCCACGTTGCGGGCGTAAGGATCTTCCAGAGGCTGGCCGGTGGCATCCACTATCACGCGGCCTTGGTCGTCTCGCTGCCACACCGTGGCGTAGTAAGCGTCGGCTCGGTCTCCCTTCTTCAGGTTTCCGAAATACTCCTCGCCGCCATAAATCTCGCTGAGGGTGCGCACGCTATGGCTCACGTTGAGGTCGAAATCCCACTTGAAATCCTTCAGGTCTATGGCTTTCACGCTGGCCATCAGCTCTATGCCGTTGGTGGTGTAAGTATTGCCGTTGATTTTGCGGCTGTCAAATCCAGAGGCCTGCGAAATGAGCATGTCCAGGATTTGATTGGTGTCTATGTTGCGATAGTAGCTGAAATCCAAGCTCACCCTGCCCAGGAACGAGGTGGAAAGGCCTACCTCCCAGGAAGTGGTTTTCTGAGGCTTGATGTTGTAGTTTACCAAGGCCGATGGATAGCTTATCGTCGGGGTGTTGCCCCAGTTGCTCTCCTTCGTGTAGACTTGCTGTATCTGGTAGGGTTCCAGGTCGCTGGACACGGTGGCCCACGAAGCCATTACCTTCAGGTAGTCTATGAACTTAGGCATCTTGACGTAGTCGGAAATCACTGAACTGATGGCCACAGAGGGGTAGAAGTAAGAGTTGTTGCCCGTGGCGATGGTGGACGACCAGTCGTTGCGTGCCGTGGCCGACAGGTAGGCGTACTTGGACAAGTCTATGTTCACGGAACCATAGACACTCCTTATCTCCTTTTCACTGCGTGTGCCCCAGAGAGGATTGTCCGCGTCGAAGGTGATGATGTTGCCCGTGGAGTTGTTGAGTGAATAGATGCCCGGGGTGTTCAGTCCGTCGGTGGAGGCATAGTCGTTGCGGTAGCGACGATAGAATACAGACGAACCCGCATTCACCGTGAGATTGATATCGCTCATGAAGCTTTTCGTGTAGGTGAGCAGGATGTCCGCGTCTACGTTGTCCTGGCTCTCGTTCCATACGCGGTAGCCTCCCTCCCTGGAGTCGCTGTAGTTCATGTAAGACTTCGGTATCTTGTTTTCCGTCAGGTTGCGGTTGGATCGCATGGAGACACGGCCCATGGCGCTGAGCTCCGGCAATATCTGGTAGTTGAGGCGCAACTGGCCGGTGAATACGTTGCGGCGTTGTATGCGCTTGCTCTCCTTGATGGCGAAGTAGGGGTTGTTATACCATGCGTAGTTGTAGCTGGCTTGGCGATATCCCTCCATGCCCGGCACCCAGAGATGTTTCTCCAGTTCCTTGCCGTCGATGTCATCGCCCATCCATTCCACTATATTATAGATGTAGTTGGAGGGGTGGTAGCCATAGTCGGGATAGTTGGGCGAGTACACCATGTTGTAGTTCATCAGGGCATCGAGCGTCAACTTGTCAGAGATGTTGAATGAGGCGTTCATGTTGAGTCCGCCATTCTGCAACGATGTGGTGGGTGCCTGTCCCTTTTGGTAGGCGTATTGCCCCAACACGTAGACGCGGGCCTTCTTTCCCATATAGGACAGTGAGAGGGTGTTGTTGGTGATGAAGCCCGTCTCCAGGAAGTCGCCGATGTTGTCATGCGAGACGAGCGGCATGGGCACTCGCTCGTAACGCCCTTGGTCGTCATACTTTGTGCCTTTCACGCTTCCCCACCAGGGGATGGTCTCTCCGGTCACCTTGTCACGTATGGGGCTGTTCCATTGCGGAGCCATGTTGCCCACGTCCAACTTCGGTCCCCATTGCATATCGTCATCTGAGATGCCTCCGCCTTCGCCGTCCCAGAAGGCGTATTTGCCTTTCGAGCCGCTACCATACTCATGCTGGGTCTCGGGGAAGGCCGTGTAACCAGCCTGGATCATGTTCTTGGTAGAGAAGTTTATCTCTATGCCCTCTTTCTGGGCTTGCTTCGTGGTAATCATGATTGCTCCGTTGCGGCCGCGTGCGCCATAGAGGGCGGAGGCAGCCGTTCCTTTCAGCACGTTTACGCTGGCGATGTTCTCGCTGGAGAGGTCAAACAAGTCAGACTCTATAGGTACGCCGTCGAGCACGATCAGCGGGGTCTTTCCGCGCAGGGAGAACGAGGGCGACTGGAACATGCCTGAAGGTATCGACACCGTGAGGCCTGCCACTTCGCCTTGCAAGGCTGCTCCAGGATTCAGGTTGCCGGCGGCGGCTATCTCCTCGCCGCCTACTTGCTGCGTGGTGTAACCCAGTTTCTTCTTCTCTTGCTTGATGCCGATGGCCGTTACCACCAGTTCGTTGATGTTCTTCACGTCTGAGGACAGCGACACGTCAATGACGTTGCCGTCAACTTTCCTCTCCTGGGGCTTTGTCCCTACGTAGGAGAACACGAGGATGTCGCCTTTCTCGGCGTTGATGGTGTAGCGTCCGTCCATGTCGGTGACAGTTCCCGTCTGGGAACCTTTCACCATGACGGTAGCGCCAGCGGCTGGTCCCATGTCGTCAGAGACCACTCCGCTGATCTTGACAGACTGGGCGCACACGGTCATGCTTACGCACAGTAAACTGGCGAAAGTAAAGAATTTTTTCATAAAGATGTTATTGAAGTTTTGACAGATGTGTCTTGTGTCCTTGCGGCCAATGGGTGGCATTGGCCTTTGTCGTTATCCATAAAAATGGCGGTGGAAGTTCAAGCCTTGGTTGTCTTGTAGGTTTGTTTCTTCACCGCCTCCATGTTTTTCAATAAGTCTCCAGTGATACCTTGTCGAACACCGCGAGCAACTTGTTGTGGTCTTTCTTGCTCGTTCGCAGCGCTTTCTCAAACGACTTGCTATCATCGGAATAGTAGGCTGCAAGCGCGATGTTGAGCACGCGGGTCATCTTCTTGGATGCCTCCTCATTGCTGATGTTCTTGTCTTTCACGTCATCTTCCAGGCCCTTGCCTATGCGGCGGACTGCGTTGAAGATGTCGCCTTTGGAGAATACGGTGCGTGTGGTGGGATCACCAGGCACCACGGGCACGCGCTTCACGCAGAGCTTTTGCAATTTCTCATACAGGCAGGCCGCCTCCTTGCCAAAGTCCGCGTTCGGGTCGGCAGCCGCCAGTTCCTCGGCAGAGGGCTTTATTGACACGCTGACGAAATTCCACGTGGCGTTCTCCGTCTCGTTGGTCTTTTCGGCCGCGTTGACATTCGCGCCGAAGCCCAGTCCGATAAGCATCAAAAGTACGATTACCTTTTTTCTCATAGCTTTTTTGTTATTTAGGTGAAATCTGTTTTGTCTATCCTTCACGTCGCGAAATTACGGCTAGGATGTTACGCCTGCGTTTCATCTGGGTTAAAACCATGTGCATATCTTGTTTAATCCTTTTTACATGGCTTCCCTTTTTGTGAGCCGAGGGGTGAGGGGAGCGGGCATTTGCGCTGAATCTGCGTATATTATAATAAATGTGTCTTTTCGGGCATTGAATTGTTAATGTTACCAAAATATCGCTTTCAGTATTAAACTTTTTGGTGGCGGAAAGGCTCAAATAGGAAAATCCTAACTGTTATTATTGTACCTGATATTAATTTGTTGACATGAAAAGCAACCGAAGCATCTTGTTGTCATTGGCCGTCATGGCCGCGTCTTTCTCTCAGGCGCAGGACTTGCGACTCAATGACAGCGACTATTTTGAGAGACAAGGAGTGAACGTTTTGGTTTTCAGCAATAGTTTCAATGGAGGCTTCAACGACGAGAAGAATTCTGGCATTGAGATTATCCAGCATGGCGTGAGAAACGTCCAAGGTGGAGCCGTGAGGCTGAACAATACACCAGAGCAATGGGACCTGGTGCCCAAGATGACTTTCCGCAAGGTAAACCGAGACCAAGGAAGTATAGAGGTGGGACTGCGCTATGAAGACTATGACTTAGATAGCAGATTGGTGGTTACCGCCAAGGGAAAGGCCGTGGAGATAGCCGTGTGGCTGGACAAGCCTGTGCCAGAGAAATTGGTGGGACACGCTGGCTTTAACTTGGAGTTCCTGCCCTCTAAATATTGGCTGAAGACGTTTATGATGGATGGCCGCTTGAATCGTTTCCCCCGTTATGCCAGCAGCCAGACCGTCACCCGTCCCAATAGCGAGAAGCCCAAGCAGTTCAAGGGCTTCAAGACCTATGACGACAGAGGGACGGATCGCTATGTAGACCCACTGCCACTGGAGACGGGTCATAGCATCACGATGGCAATGGATGATCCCGAGCATTTGATAAGCGTGCGTTGCGATGATGCTGAACTGAAACTTTACGATGGCCGTATGCTGGCGCAGAACGGATGGTTTGTGCTTCGCAGTCTTTTGCCCGCCGGCAAGACCGGGAAAGTGGTGACATGGACAGTGGAGCCCCATGCCATTGAGGGATGGTTAAGGAAACCCAATATAGGCTTTAGCCAAGTGGGCTACATTCCAGAGCAACCGAAGGTGAGCGTCATTGAGCTGGACAAGCAGGATACGCCGAAAGCCACCGCTGCCCTGATGCGTGTGGGAGAGGATGGCACCGTGTCGAAAGCCTATGAGGGAAAGATTGACTCCTGGGGAACATACTATAAATACAACTACGTGAAGTTTGACTTTTCTGACGTGAAGACCCCCGGTATCTACTATATACAATACGACACCGTCAAGACAAACAACTTCTTGATTGATGAACATGTCTATGACAAGATTACCGATGCCACTACCGACGTGTGGGTGCCTATCCACATGAACCACATGTTCGTGAACGAAGGCTACCGCGTATGGCATGGAGAGCCTTTCAAGGAAGGTTATCTGCAGGCTCCGCCCAGTGATCACTTCGATATGCACTATCAAGGCCCGACGACCGACACGAAGTACAAGCCACTGGAGCTTATTCCCGGCTTGAACGTGGGCGGCTTCTTCGACGCGGGAGACTTCGATATCGAGACGGGCGCCAATATCAATGTGGTGGAGAACCTGGTAAGGGCTTGGAGGCTTTTCAAGCCGCAACGTGACGAGACTTTCGTGAGCGAGGAGCAGCGGTATGTAGACCTTCACCGTCCAGACGGCACGCCCGACATCCTGCAATACATACAGCATGGCGTGCTCAACCTTGTGGCGCAGGCAGAGCAGATAGGCCACATGGCTTCTACGCTCTCCAACTCCGTGCTCGACAACTATCATCACTTGGGTGACGCGGCTTCCATCACGGATGGCCTGCACTATGATCCCTCGCTGAAACCCTATGAGGTGTCGGCGGACGGCAAGAGCAGCGGTACGCCTGATGATATGTGGGCTTTCACCACTCGTAATCCTTGGCTCGACATGCGTGCCGCCACCATGTTCGCCGCGGCGGCCAATGCGTTGAAAGGTTATAATGACAGCCTCGCGGCAAGAGCCTTGACGCAATCTAAACGCTTGATGGCAGAGGCTGAAGAGTTGCAACGTCAGCAAGCCGCGAAAGAGAGCGGGCCCCGTGCCAGAAGGCGGATGGGTGGCGTGGCTTCTACCAATCTCCAGCTTTACATTGCCACGCAAGAGCAAGACTATCTCAAGGTGTTCAAGAAAGAGATATGGGAAGACTTGGACCGCAATGTAGCCTCCAACCTGCAGACAGCTCTCGACGCCGTGCCCTACATGGACGAGGCCTACAAGAAGAAATTGCGCCCCTATGTGGAGAAATATGATGAGTATATCAAGGACTTCGACAAGGACAATCCCTATGGCGTGCCCATCGGCACGGGCAACTGGGCAGGCATAGGCCCGTTGCTCAATTTCGGAATCACGGTATGTTTCGCCCACCTCTACTATCCCGACATCGTGGAGAAGGCAGAGGTCTATCGTGCGGCCAACTGGCTTTTCGGATGCCATCCCTACCATAATTATTCCCTCGTGGCAGCTGTGGGTGCCGCCCGTCCCAAGCAGGTGTTCTATGGCAACAACCGCGCTGACTTCTCGTTCATACCAGGCAACGTGGCTCCCGGATTACTGTTCCGCAAGCCCGACCACTTTGAGAACTATGATGACTGGCCCTTCCTTTGGGGACAGAACGAGGGCACTATCGCCGGCAATACCCAGTATATCATCTTCAGCACGGCTCTCAGAAACATTGTGGGAGAGCAGCCCGCCCAGCGGTAGGCTCTTCTCGGCGAAAAACGAAGTAGTGCTGACTTGTCCAAGTCAGTACTATTGAAATCAAAAGTCAGTACTACTGATATTCCATTTCAGTACTACTGACTTTTTTCATGCCTTCTTAATGTGAGTTTGGCAAGGGTTCCTGTCAGCACGTAGCCTATCACTCTTGCTCGCCGGGGAGTGAAACATGCCTCTATGCGTTTCCGCTGACATTTTGTTGTATAGTCTTGTCAAGACGCATATTGGCTGTTCCCCCTTTACGCCAGGCAGAAGAAGGTGACCAGGAAGGGGACGCTGAAGTCTGACACCATGCCGCTGTAGATGGACACGGGAGCGTATTGCGGGCCGCAAGTGCGAGAAATGATGGGCAGCGTGGTGTCCATGGCCGTGGCTCCCGCGGCGGCTATGGGTGCTAGTGAGCCAAACAGCCTGACGAGCAGGGGTGCGCCTAGCAGCACGATAACTTCCCTTACCACGTTGCTGAGCAAGGCTACCGATCCGAGCATGGCATCCTTGTATTCCCCGATGAGCACGCTGCTGAGCGAGTAGTAGCCCATGCCGCTGCCAACGGCTAGCCAGTCCGCCAGGGGATGGATGCCCATCAGGAGCCAGGCGCAGAGACTGCCCGCCAAGGTGCCCAATATGGAGCAAAAGGGCAACAAGGCCAGCGAGGGACTGAGCGAGCGGAAGCGGCGCAGGGTCTCCCTGTCTGTTCCCACGCTGAATCCCACGCAGGTTATCAAAGCGCACAATACGGCATAGCTGGCCTGGGAGAAGTCTATGTTGGCGGACAAGAGATGGAAATGTCCGCAACCCACTCCCAAGGCGAAGAAGAGCAAGATGACGAGGCTCCCTTTCATGACGCTTTCCTCTTGATGAACTTCCACAACAGCCATGCCCCAACGCAACTGCCAAGCGTAGAAAGGAAACCAATGGCCACGGCTTGTAGGCCGAGATGGGAGAGCGAGGTCATCAGCTGCTTGTCGCTGCCTATGGTGACACCCAGCATGAAGAGTAATACCCAAACCAGGGGAGTGATGGCGCGGCCTGGAAGTGAGACGCGCTTGTTTCGCGACAGGAATCCCACGATGAAGCCCGTGAGCATGCAGGAGATGATGACTATCATGACTCGTATTTTCTGCAGAAAAGGATAAACGACACGAGGCCGAGCACCACGAATGGCACACCAACCAAGGCCGCGTGACGTGGCGATAGTCCCGCCGCGATAGGCAGGCCGCCACAGAACGCGCCCGCGGCATTGCCAAGGTTGAAAGCCACCTGAATGCTGGCACCACCCAGCAGTTCCCCGCCCGGAGCGTATTTCAATATCAAGAACTGTTGGGGACTGCTCACGGCAAAGAGGCAACCCGTGCAGACCACCATCAGCGTGGCGGATAGCCAGCCATAGTCTGCCAGCCAGAAGATGAGCAGCAGGCTGGCTATGGCGATGCACTGCGTATAAGCCACTACGTGTCCTGGGCGATGGTGGTCACACAGACGGCCGCTTATCAAGTTGCCGGCTACCATGCCGAAGCCCGCGGCTATCATCAGGGCAGGCAAAGCCTCCGTGGGGAAGCCCCCCTCTGAAGTCAGCAGGGGACTGATATAGCTATACCAGCAGAATATGCCGCCATTGGCCAGCATTGTCGCCGCCAGTATCATCCAGGGAGCGTCTTTCTTGAGGAAAGCGAATTGGTGTTTGAAACCGTTGTTGGGTAATGCGCCTACGTCTGGTACCCATTTCCAGATATAATACAGTACGATGAGGCTGACAAACATTACCAGGAAAAACGGGAAACGCCAGGATAGGTGCGAGCTGAGGGCAGTGGCCAGGGGGACACCGAAAAGATTGGCTATGGTCATGCCGGCTATCATGATGGACACGGCACCCGTTTCGTGCCGCTTGTCTGCCAAGCGCACGGCCACTATTGAGGCAACGCCGAAGTAGGCTCCATGGGGCAATCCCGAGATGAAGCGGGCTGCCAGCAGCATCCAGTAGTTCGTGGAGAAGGCTGCCAGCGTGGAACCCAGCAGGATGATGCCCGCCAAGACCAGCAGGATGCTTTTCAGTGGATACTTGTGAACTACCACCAGCAGTGGGGCTCCGCAGCATACGCCTATGGCATAGGCCGATATCAAGTGGCCTGCCACTGGAATGCTGATGCCCAGGCTTTGGGCTACGTCGGGCAATATGCCCATCATCACGAACTCGGCTATCCCAAGGGCGAGCGTGCCGAAGGCGAGCGCGATTAAGCTTTTCTTCATCATCTTGTTGTCCTCTTTTTACCTTGAAAACGCGTGCAAAGGTAATGATTTTCTCCGATACCATGACGCTTTCAACCTCTTTTTTATCTCTTTGTCGCATGTCTTGCGGATTGTCTGGCCTATGGGATTGCTATGGGACAAAGAAAACGAAGAGCGGACAAGGATATATGCCTTGCCCGCTCGCCTGTTTTTATCTTAGACTACCGCGGAAATCCTTGTCTGTCTGCCGACAAGACAATTCCGCTCTTTTGTTTGCTGACATGAAATCAGAGGCTGCGTGTACCCACGCCGTGTCCTATTCCCGTGGAATTGGTGTTGGCACCCGAGCCTATACCTGCTCCTGAGCCAACGCCGTTGTTAGTTCTCGCTCCCGTGCCCACTCCGTGTCCTATTCCGTTGGAGTTGGTATTGGCGCCCGAACCTATGCCTGCTCCTGAGCCAATGCCGTTATTGGGTTTCGCTCCTGTTCCAATTCCGTGCCCTTGATTGTTGTTATTGCGCCAAGACCTTGTTCCGTGTCCATGGTTGTTGTTCGGACGGGCACCATTGCCTATGCCGTTAGCTGGGCCGTATGTCCTTTCAGGCCCATTGCTCCTGATGGCGTGGCTGGACTTGAAGTCCTTCCCTTATACCAGCTTACGTTGTTATATTTCTTGCCGTGCTCCCCACGGTAGTGGCGGTATGAGCGAGGCATGGGGTAAAACATCTTTCTGCGGTTGGGGTAGCGGGAGTAAATCTTCACCGCTATGCCGTTGTTCCAAATTGCCGGGGTATAGAAGTAGTCGGCTTTGTAGAACTTGCTGTATTGCATGGGTGTCAGCACGAAGTTGATGTCGTAGTTGCGGCGGTTGAGATAAGTGCCCTTGATGTTCTTCTGTGTTGACACAGCCATGAAGTAGTCGAAGTTGATTTCGTACACGGCGTCATATTGCGCCTGGTTCAGTCCCAGTTCGTAGGCCATCTTGTCGGTGAGGAACAAGGCTTCCTGGCGGGCTTCGTTATAGCCCATGGCCCGCGCCACCAGCACTCCAAGTGCCATAATGGCGATAAAGATAATCCGTCTCATTCAGTATTCTTTTTTATTTATTTACGGGCGCGAAGATACAAAAAATGCTGAACCGAAAGTGAAAAGTAAAAAATATTTATCTTGCGGCTCCGCTTTAGCGTGGTTTTCAGGTCTATGGCTTTGTGATTATGGAGAGTTCCGACAGCCTTTTGACGAAATAAAACATCGCCATACACTCAATGAGGTTGGCGATGTTGCAGAGGGGAAATATGATTGGAAAATGGAACGAGAACAAGAATTATTGTTAGATTGTAATTCTGTCGCGGCTAAAATGTCAAAAGGATTAATGCTCCAACATAATCAGGATTAATAGCGAATGGTGAAAAAACATTATCTTCAAAAAATCAAAAAAGGGAGGACAACTTATATTTATTATACTAAATTCAAATTATAACTTTTATAGTAATCGGGTAATATTGGCATTTTGTCTGTAATGTCGATAAGAATTATTATAACATCTCATTGAAAACATGAAAATTCTTAATCTTCATACGTTTCGCATTGAATTGCAACATAAAAAACGAAATCCTTGCATTTCCGATAAGTTCCATACCAAGCTCTTCGCATTTCGATGGCACCATCGTCAAAGCTCCACAATATTTGTTGTTCTACATCATTCTTTGATACATCAGGCATATTTTTAAATGTTTCTTCACCATATTTTTTCCTAAGAAATTGCCATTCTATATTTGTTGTTTTCAAAAAATCTGTAACATTGTTAATGATATCATCTTCTTGCAACTCGTCAAATTTATCTTGACGCATAAGTACAACTATGCCAAACAATTCATTGTCACTGTTAAAACGGAAAATGGTATTATACCCTTCGGACAAGCCTATTTGAGACATAAGAAGATGGTAGTCACCACAGATAATGCTCGTTTCTTCTTCATTATATTCTATGTAATCAATTTTTTTCATTTGCAGCTTCTTCAATACGTTCTCGTATTTCATTCCCCAAGTAAAGCTTTTTATTGAGGGTAGATTCTGTGCATTAATTTCTACCATGTGAAAACACATAAATGCACATATCAGAAAGAATTTCATATTTTTCACCATTTGCTTCTAGCTTTTTTAAACATTTACCAAATGCAAATATAATGTTTTTCTGCGATATAAAATCTTATTTAGAAAAAAAACAGTGATTTAATGCCTGTTTTATCTTCTGTTTGTATTTCTATTGGTTCGTAAGTTATTTAATACAGATATTTAAGGATAGTCAATAATTCCCTGACAATTCATTTGTCATCTTATCCTCAATCATACTAACCGAAGCAAAGTAGCGGGTGCCCATTTCTGCCCCTATTAGAAAGGCAAAAACATGGTTGAAAAAATGAATTAAGAACGCAGGGTGGGGGTGTCAAAACGGCAACTCCCTCTCAATATAAACACTTTAGCTATTACTTTAACGAGAGTTCGACGAATTTCTGCTTACTGGCGAAGGCGCGAGATAACAGGAACAAAACCAAGAGAATATAGTATACTTTTGCATTCCACGACGTGAAATAGCTATTCCACGTCGAGAAACAGCCATTCCACGTCGTGGAATAGCTATTTCACGTCGTGGAACAGACTTTTCTTCTAGCTTCTTGGAGTTTATATACTATATGAAAAGGATTTTAGATATGCGCAAAACACAATTCGTCGAACTTACTCACTTTAGATTCTTGCCCTTACTTCCAAGCCCTGAACATTCTATCCCCAATGTTCTGCGACACATATTGCATGGGTAGCTTCGCATAGATTTCAGTTGTCTTTATGGAAGTATACCCCATCAAGATTTGTAGCACCTTTTTGGATATACCCTGCCTAAGAGTTACCGTCCGCACTCAAGTATGTTTTGGATTGTGCAATGATCATATCATCCTTGTTCACCTACGGCGATAAGGATATGTCCAAACTCGGCCACCTTCTTCTGCTTGAAGAGTAATCTAGCGTACTTGCTCATAAAGGAACACATTACGAATTAAAAAGAAAAAGGTCTTCATTGCTGAAGACCTCTTTTTAGTGATTCGCATGGGGTTCGAACCCATGACCCCAACATTAAAAGTGTTGTGCTCTACCAACTGAGCTAGCGAATCTAAGTTGCGCCTTCCTGGGAAAGCGAGTGCAAAAGTACTACTTTAATTTGATACACGCAAATTAATCGAGAAAAAAATCACGATTTTTCTTTTTCTTCCTTGATTTCCTCCTCGTTTTCGTGCTCTTTGGTGACATATCGTTGCCAATAAGCGATACAGAGCGTGGTGAGGGGAAGGGCGATGATGAGGCCAATGAAGCCCAGCAAGGCTCCCCATACGGAGAGACTCAGGAGCAGAATGGCGGGATTGAGGCGCATGGCCTTGCCCAGCACCTTTGGCACCACGATGGAGTCTGAAATGACTTGCACCACGCAGAACACCAATACGACCATGCCGAAAATGGCCCAGAAGCTTTCCCCTGTCTCCGTGGCCTTGAGCATAGAAAGGAAGGCGGCGGGTATCAGGGCGAAGCCGTGAAGGTAGGGAACCATGTTCATGATGCCTATGAGGATGGCCAAGCCAATGGCCATGGGGAAGCCGATGATGGTGAAGCCTATGAAGAACATGATAGCCATGATAAGCGAAACGGTGCCTTGTCCACGGATGTAGTTGTTCAGTTCCCGCTCAGCGTCGGCCATCAGTTCCCGCCAGAAGGGACGGTTCTTCTTGGGGAATATCTTCACCCAGTTTTGGGTGAGATACTCGTAGTCCAACAGAATGAAGAACATGTAGAGCAAGGTAATCAAGGAGGCCACTATACTGAATATGACGCTGGCCGTCTTGCCCAATAGTTGGAATACCTTGGGCATGGTGGATTTCAAGGCTTCGCTGAAGTCAGTGCTGTGTAGATAGGTCTCTATCTCACGTTGATGCTCTTTCAGCCATGCGCTGATGGCCGCGGTGAGGTCGTTGGTGTGGGTGGTGGTGTGTATCCACTGGTTGAGCACTTCCCCCAATTGGTGGAATTGGCTCAGCATGGGCGGAATGATAAACCAGAGCACACCGCCCAATACGCTTATCACGAACATGAAGGCGATGATGATGGAAAGGGCGCGTATTTTCACCCGCATCTTGTATTGCACAAACTTCACTACGGGAAAGATGAGATAGGCCAATCCCCACGCCACGAAGAAAGGCAACAATACGGCACTCAGGTAATCGATGATATAGATGGCCGCCAGGATGACAACCACGATAATCGTCCAGCGGATGAACTTGTCGAAGGTGATTTTCTGTTCTAACATGCTAAAATAATCTCTCTGCTAAGCGCGAAAATACAAAGACGTTTTAAAAATTGCAAAGAAACAAACGAAAATCTTTGCAATGATAGATTAAATACTTATATTTGCGTTCGATATGGGTATGTTGTATATCGTGCCTACACCCGTGGGCAACCTGGAAGACATCACGCTGCGCGCCATCAAGGTGCTGGGCGAAGCCGACTTGATATTGGCTGAGGATACCCGCACTTCAAGCGTGCTCTTGAAGCACTACGAGATTAGCAAGCCCTTGGTCTCGCATCATAAGTTTAACGAGCATGGCACGTCGGCGGGTATTGTGGAGCGGCTGAAAGCGGGGCAGACCATTGCCCTCATCAGTGACGCTGGCACGCCAGGTATCAGCGACCCAGGTTTCTTCCTGGTAAGGGAAGCCGCCAGGGCAGGCATCACGGTGCAGACATTGCCTGGTGCCACGGCTTGCATCCCTGCGTTGGTGAACTCGGGATTGCCTTGTGACAGGTTCTGCTTCGAAGGCTTCTTGCCCCAGAAGAAAGGCAGGCAAACCTTGTTGCGGTCACTGGCTGAGGAGGAGCGTACGATGGTGTTCTATGAGTCACCCTACCGGGTGGTGAAGACCTTAAGGCAGTTGGCGGAAGCACTGGGTGAGGACAGGCAGGCCAGTTGCAGCAGGGAGATTTCCAAGGTGCATGAGGAAACCTTGAGGGGCACTCTGGCCGAGTTGGCCTCCCACTTTGAGGAGACGGATCCGAAAGGCGAGTTCGTGATAGTGGTGGCTGGCGCGGATCTTAAGCAAAAGAAGAAAGAAAAAGGAAATAAAAACAAGAATTTATTAAAAGAAAGAGAATTATGAGAAAGTTATTAGTAATGGTATGCTGCGCGCTGATGGCGTTGGCTAGCTGTACCGACAAGAAAGCGCAAGAGAGGGCAACCGCCCAGACAGATTCACTGAACCAGGTAGTGGCTCAGCGTGAGGCCGAAATCAATGACATGTTGGGCACGCTCAATGAAATCCAAGAGGGTTTCAACGCCATCAACGAGGCTGAAGGCTTGGTGAACATCGCCAAGACGGGAGAGGGCACCAACCGCTCCAAGCAACTTAAGGAGAACGTGGCTTTGATAGCCAAGCGCATGGAGGAGAACCGTGCCTTGATAGAGAAGCTGAAGAAGCAAGTGGCCAACGGCAACGTGAAGATGGATCAACTGGAGAAGACCATCGAGAACATGACGAAGCAACTGGAAGCTAAGGAGGCTGAGCTCAATCGCCTGCGCCAGGAGTTGGATGCCAAGGATATCCACATCGCTGAGCTGGACGAGACTGTCAACAACTTGAATACCAACGTGACCAATCTCACGGCGGAGAGCGAACAGAAGAGCCAGGTGATTTCTCACCAAGACAAGCAGCTGAACACCGCCTGGTATGTATTCGGCACTCGCAAGGAGCTGAAAGAGCAGAACATCATCGATGGTGGCAAGGTGCTCTCCTCTAATTTCAACAAGAACTACTTCACCAAGATTGACATCCGCAAGGACAAGGAAATCAAGCTCTATTCCAAGTCCGCCAAGTTGTTGACCGCCCATCCCGCCAGCAGCTACACCTTGACCCGCGATGCCAACAAGCAGTATGTATTGCGCATTACCAATCCGCAGATATTCTGGAGCACCAGCAAGTATCTGGTTATCCAGGTAAGGTAACGCTTATCGCTTACGCTCGAAGAATTGCCGCATCAGTTGGCGGCATTCTTCTTCCAATACTCCGCACGTGATGTCCGCCTTCGGGTGCATTGCGTGCGGAGCTAGTTTTTTGTATCCCCGCTTCTCGTCGGGTGCCCCATAAACTATCCTTTTCAGCTGTGCCCAGCCAATGGCCCCGGCGCACATGGCACAAGGCTCCACCGTGACATACAGTGTGCAACCACTAAGATACTTTCCGCCCAAAGAGTTGGCGGCGGAGGTGATGGCTTGCATCTCGGCATGGGCCGTGACATCATTTAGCGTTTCCGTCAGGTTGTGTGCCCTGGCGATGACGCGGCCTTCACATACCACTACCGCTCCTATAGGCACTTCGTCAGCGTCAAAGGCCTTTTGCGCCTCCTCCAAGGCTTTGCGCATAAAGCGCTCGTCTGTTCTTGCTTGTTCTTCCATGGTCGCGAAGTTACAGAATATCGGTGAAAAAGTGGAGCTTTTATTTCGGAATGTGGCGGAAAAGCCGTATATTTGCGCTGAAATGGCAGCGCATAATGAACTGGGAAAATGGGGAGAGGCCGAGGCCGCTGAATATCTCCGCAGGCATGGTTACGTGATAAGGGACACTGATTGGCGTTTCGGCAAGCGTGACTTGGACATTGTGGCCGTGACCGAGGATGCCCAGTGCCTGGTGTTCGTGGAGGTGAAGACCCGCAAGAGCGATGAGGTGCAAACGCCCGCGCGGGCGGTCACGCGCCAGAAGATAAGAAACCTGGCCATCGCGGCCAATGCTTACGTAAAGACCGTGGCGGGCGATTTCCAGGTGAGGTTTGACATTATCTCTATCGTGGGCTCCAAAGACAAGGTGGAGGCCATTGAGCATATCGAGGACGCTTTCAACCCATTGTTGGGATAGGCGTCGCGAAAATGACCTAAGAAGGAGGAAGAACATGGAAAAGACAATCATAAGACTTGAAGAGGTAGGTTCTACCAATGACTATCTGAAAGGCTATAAGTCCGCGAATGAAAAGGATGATTCCGTGGTTGTGGTGATAGCCGATTATCAGACCCGGGGAAAAGGACAGGGATCCAATTCTTGGGAGAGCGAGGCGGGGAAAAACCTGCTGATGAGCATCAGGGTGCACCCTCGCTATGTGCCCGTGCGCTATCAGTTCTTCCTTTCCATGGCGGGAGCCTTGGCCGTGAAAGACGCTGTGTCAGGCTATGTGGATGGGGTGACGCTGAAGTGGCCTAATGATGTCTACGTAGGCGACCGCAAGCTGAGCGGCACGTTGATAGAGACTTCCGTTGGGCAAAGACAACTCAAGGATTGTGTCTTTGGTGTGGGTGTCAATGTCAACCAAGCCGTTTTCCGCGGTGACGCGCCCAATCCTGTCTCCCTCTTCCAGCTCTTGGGCAGGGAAGTAGACCGTGAGGAACTGGCCAGCAAGCTGGTGGATGCCTTTGAGCGATATTGCCAGATGTTACGGAATGGCGCTTATGGAGACGTGTCTGCCCTTTACCACTTGTCTCTTTATCGCCGCAAGGGATTCCATTGCTATAAAGACGCTGACGGGGAGTTTGAAGCCGAGCTGGTGGAAGTGGAAGACGATGGCCACTTGATACTCCACGACCGGGAGGGGAGAATCAGGAGCTACGCTTTCAAGGAAGTGGCCTATATAATATAAGGTGTGTTGATGGGGTACCCCCAGTCCTGTAGAGACGCATTCTTGCGTCTCGGCAAGCAAGACTGGGCAATCACCTGGCATGGTCATACGATAATAAATTAATGTATAACCAAATAAAATAGAGACAGAAAATGGTAAAGTTCAAGCGAATCTTGTTGAAACTCAGTGGCGAGAGCCTGATGGGCAAACAGCATTACGGAATAGACTCCGATCGGCTCGCCGACTACGCGCGGCAGATCAAGGAGGTATATGAGATGGGCGTGCAGATAGGCATCGTGATAGGCGGAGGCAATATCTTCCGCGGCCTGAGCGGCTCGCAGAAGGGCTTCGACCGGGTAATGGGCGACCAGATGGGTATGTGTGCCACGGTCATCAACTCCTTGGCTCTTTGCAGTGCCCTGCGTGCCATCGGCGTGAAGGCCAAGGTGCTCACGGCTATCCGCATGGAGCCTATCGGGGAGTTTTACACCAAGTGGAAGGCCATAGAGGCTATGGAGGCAGGTTATGTCTGCATCTTCTCCGCGGGCACGGGCAGTCCCTATTTCACTACCGATACAGGTTCCTCGCTCCGGGGAATAGAGATAGAGGCCGACGTGATGCTGAAGGGTACCCGCGTGGATGGCATCTACACGGCAGACCCGGAGAAAGACCCCACGGCCACGAAGTTTTCCGACATCACCTACGACGAGATTTACACCCGCGGCCTGAAGGTGATGGATCTTACCGCCACCACCATGTGCAAGGAAAACAACCTGCCCATCTACGTTTTCAATATGGACGTGGTGGGCAACCTGAAGAAAGTGATGGAGGGCGAGAACATCGGTACTTTGGTGCACAATTGATTTCGCATGCTAACAAGGAAAAATGAAGGTGCCTTCATTGCCAGATGAAGGCACCTTCATTGGAAAATGCTTTTTCAATGCTTCCATTTATGTTCTTGTGTAACCCCTGGACATCTCCTTCCTTGGTGAAGTGCGGATACTCATAAATCCAAATGCTTTCTGAAGAAAGCTTCCATCTTGTCGAACGGGATAACATCCAGCCGATCGTACAAATCAGTATGGCTTGCGCCGGGGATAATCATCAGTTCCTTGTTGTCGCCTTTCAACAGCTTGTAGGCATCCTCGCTGAAATAACGGGAGTGTGCCTTTTCACCGTGGATGATGAGCACGGCGTTTTCTATTTCATTCGCGCGATACATCAGCGGGAAGTTGATAAAAGGAATGGCTGCCGTGGCATTCCGTCCTTGGTTGGAGTTGAGCGAACGTTTGTGGTAGCCGCGCGGTGTCTTGTAATAATCATAGTAGTCTTTGAGGAACTGCGGGGCATCGGCCGGCAAGACATCTGGCATGCCGCCCGCTGGTTTCGGCGTGCCGTTGCGATAATCTTCCGTGCGTTGCGCGGCCAATGTCTTGCGTAGTTTGTTGCGGGCTTCGGCACTGTCGGCCGCATCAAAGTATCCGTTGGCATTGACACGGCTCATGTCGTACATCGTAGAGGCGACCGTGGCTTTGATGCGTGGGTCGGCGGCAGCGGCGGTAATGGCCAGCCCGCCCCAGCCACAGATGCCGATAATGCCTATGCGCTCAGGGTCAACCCGTTCATCGGTGGCAAGGAAATCCACCGCAGCAGAGAAATCCTCTGTGTTGATGTCCGGCGATACCGTGTAACGGGGCATACCGCCGCTTTCCCCCGTGTAAGAAGGGTCGAATGCCAAGGTCAGGAAACCTCGCTCGGCCATAGTCTGGGCATAGAGTCCTCCTGCCTGTTCCTTCACGGCTCCGAAGGGACCGCACACGGCTATGGCAGGCAACTTGCCCGTGGCGTCCTTCGGAATGTAGAGGTCGGCAGCCAGCGTAATGCCATACCGATTGGTAAACGTTACTTTACTGTGGTTCACTTTGTCGCTCTTGGGGAAAGTCTTGTCCCATTCCTGCGTCAGGTTCAAATTCTCTTTCATGACTGTATTGCTTTTTGTTTGATTTTCTTGTGTCATTATATGGCTGGAATCGTTAGCCGAGAATATGGCAACTCCTTTTGAGGGAATATGCCCATTCGTGTTTCGGGCGATGGCAGTTGACATCATTGCCAGACTCGCCATTACGGTAATAATTGTGCGTTTCATCATCTTTAATTTTGTTATCAATACCAATCGTGCTTCTCGTTCCGGTTAAGGGCGGCAATCCGGTCCATTTCCTCATCACTTAGGCTGAAGTCGAAAATGGAGATGTTTTCCTTGATGTGGTCGGGATTGCTCGAACCGGGGATTGCCACTACACCACGCTGCAAATGCCAGCGGAGAATGACCTGTACCACCGACTTGCCGTGCTTGGCAGCAATGTCCGACAATACTGGGTCGCTTAGTAATTCACCTTGATGTCCTCGTCCGCCGAGCGGATACCATGCTTCCACGACTATGCCGAGACTGTGCAGGTGTTCCACCACTTCGGTGTCCTGATAATACGGATGCACCTCGTTCTGGACCAACACTGGCTTGATGTCTACTTGCGGCAGGAAATCGTCAATTTCCTTCACATAATAGCACGACACGCCTAAGGAGCGAATCTTTCCTTCTGCCACGTATTTCTCCATGGCCTTGTATGCTTTCACGTCATTAGTACCGGGATGATGAAGTAGCATCAGGTCAATGTAACCGATGCCCAACTTGCGCAGGCACTCCTCAATGGCGGCTTCGGGGTTGGCATACTGGTTGGGATAGAGTTTGGTGGCCACGAAGATTTCCTCGCGTGGTATGCCTGATTCGCGGATGGCTTCCCCTATCTCTTCCTCATTGCCATAGATGGATGCCGTGTCGAACTTGCGGAAACCGCTTGCCAACGCCGCCTTTACGCTATTCTTGCAAACATCCCCGTGCAGGCTGTATGTTCCGAGTCCAAGTATCGGTATGTCATATCCGCTGCTGAGCCTTATGGTCGGAGCGTTACCGTTCACTCCGGCATCGAGATTGAACGAACTCACGTCGCTGTCCCCGTTATTGAGTGATAAGCCTAAACCATCTATCCACTCCTTGATGGTTTCTTCCGACTCGCTTCCGCCAAACCGCCGTCCGTCTTTCCAAACCGCTTGTGGCGCAAGCGGTGCAAATCCGTGTCGCTCGATCCGATGCCGCTGGAGTGGGAAGTGCAGAACGGCACAATCGTCTTGCCCGACAAGTCGTGGCTTTCAAGGAATGTAGAGATTATCTTCGGGGCATCTCCCCACCAAATGGGATAGCCAAGGAACACGACATCATAGTTCTCCAAGCCTTCCAGCGTGTTGGCGATAGCCGGACGTGCGGAAGGGTCATTCTGTTCTCGGTTGGCACGCGAGGAAGAATTGTTGTAATCCAAGTCAGCAGACGTGTAAGGCACTTCTGGTTCTATCCGGAATGTCGTGCCGTCAGTTATGGAAGCAATCCGCTCGGCAATGCCTTTGGTGGTGTTCGTGCAGGAGAAGTAAACCACTAGGCAACGCCCGTTTCCGCTTGATGGTGTTGGCGGCTCGCCAGGGTCGGGAGTCGGTCCTGGCGCAGGGGTCGGAGTTTCAGCTTTGCCTGCTTTGTTATCGGAAGAACAAGCGTTTGTCGTCATTGACATTCCCAGAATAAGGAACAAGGGCAAGAAATACTTTTTCATCATATCGCTATCTGTTTTTATGGTTCTGTTCTGTCTATTAGCAATTCTGTTTGCTTGTATACTTCAACAAATCTTTTAATATCTGCATTTCATTCTCTTCCAGGATAGCCTTTGGCGGCTCGGTGCCAGTTGCCGTCTGGCAATCCGATTGAGCCAGAAAAGAACGCACGATGCTCTTCGGGTCTGTGTGATAGCGGTTGGCAAGAAGGCCGACCACTTCGTCTTGGTAAAAACTGTCAGGAATAAGTTGTTTGTCCATGATGTTTTGTTTGATGATGCAAAAATAGGCTGTTCTTCCGAAAAAGGCTTACCGGCATACAAGACATACTTACCGCTTTTACTGATTTAGCGTATTTCCCAGGAGAAGAGTTTGCGTAATTGCGGAAAAATCATATCTTTGCATCTGTCTGTCAAAATATGTAGATAATTATGGCTAATATCTTGAAAGTAAAGAGCGTGGGTGATTACGAACGGTACTATGGAGTGAAAAGCAGGCATCCCCTGGTCAGCGTCATTGACTATGCCGCCATTTCCCCCATTCGCCCCAGCGTGAACAATTACGAGGTGTACGGGCTGTTCTTGCACAACCGCCTTTCGGCAGACCTGACGTATGGCTGCGGGCGGTATGACTATCGTGGCGGAACACTGATTTGCGTGGCTCCTGGACAGATAGGCGGCACGGAGGACAAGGGAGAATTGATACAACTCGATGGATGGTCGCTGCTGTTCCATCCCGACCTGTTGCACGGAACGCCTCTGGCAAAGTCCATCCGTGAATATACGTTTTTCGATTATAGTGTCAATGAGGCGTTACACCTAATGGATGAGGAGTATGATGTTTTTGTGTCGCTTCTGCGCCAGATACAACACGAGCTGGATAACAAACACGACGTTTTCCAGAACCGCATCCTGACGGAATACATCAGCCTGTTGCTGAATTATTGCATGCGCTTTTACGACCGCCAGTTTGTCACCCGGAAAATGGACAACATAGACTTACTGAAACGTTTCGACGCTTTGCTCAACGATTATTTTGACCAAGAGCGGCAATTGTCCGATGGATTGCCTTCCGTGCAATACTGTGCAGACCATCTTTGCCTGTCACCCAACTATTTCGGAGACCTCATAAGAAAGACGACTGGCGACAATGCCCGTAATTACATTTACCGGCATGTGTTGCAGTTGGCAAAAAATGAACTGGCCTCAGGCACCCCCGTCAGTCAAGTGGCATACGGATTGGGCTTCGACTATCCGCAACACTTCACTCGCATGTTCAAGCAACAGACTGGGATGACACCTTCAGAATATTGCAAAAGCCTTCAAAAGTGACACTTCAGCTTGACGCAATTGACAAGCAGCGAAGCCACGGCAAAAGCGATTCCAGCTCCCACCACGCCAGTCCAACCGAAATGTTGCCAAGAAAGGCCAGAGACAAATGTGCCCGCGGAACCGCCCAAGAAGTAAATAGTCATATACACGGTGTTGACCCGGTTGATGGCCGATTCATCGAGGGCAACCACGCTGGTTTGGTTTGCCAAGTGGACGCTTTGCATGCCAGCGTCAATCAGCAAGATGGCGATGATCAACCAGAGGTAACTGCCGTCTCCCCAAAAAGCCAACAGCCATGCGGCCAGTATCACGCATCCTCCGGCAAGGGAGAAAAACCTTGCGCCATACTTCCGGATATAGCCGCTGATGAAGACCACCGTGGACGCGCCCGCCAGCCCGCACAAGCCGAGAGCCCCGATAATGTCGTCACTCGCGAAGAAAGGAGCCTGCTTCATCCGGAAAGCTAAGCAACTCCACAAGGCGAAAAACGAGCCATACGCCAAGGCCGCCCTCAGCGAAGCGATGCGCAAGTATGGATATTTGAGAAACAGGCGCGACAAGGACTTCATCAAGTTCCTGTAATTGCCCTGCGAACTCTTCGGCAACGCGGGAAACATCTTGTGAATCGCCAAAAAACATCCAAGCATAAGGACGCAAGCCACCCAATAGACGGAACGCCATCCCCATACATCCGCCAACAGCCCGCTGACAACTCGTGAGCCAAGAATGCCTATAAGCAGGCAGGCCTGTATGATGCCCACATTGCGCACCTTGTGGTTTGGGGTTGAATTATACGACACCAGCGGGATGAAGAATTGCGGCATCACCGAAGAAGCACCAGCGAGCAAGGACGCGCCCCACACCCAATAGATATTAGGGGCAAGGGCTATGGCGAGCAAGGCGCACGCGGAAATGAGGTAATTGATTAATATCAGTCTCTTCCGCGGAAGCAAATCGCCCAGCGGAATGACAAACACCAGCCCCAGCATATAACCTATCGGCGTCAGCGTTGCCACCATGCTGGCCGAGAAATCGCTTACCGCGAAATCCTTTGCCATGCTGCTCAACAAAGGTTGGTTATAATAGCAGTTGGCGACGGAAAGCCCGGTGGCTACCGCCATCAGCGCCAGCAGAGGTGCCGGAATGCCTTGGTTCTCCCTTAATTCATACTTCATTTTTCGCCGCCTTTCTTAATAAGACACGATTTTCAACCCTATCAGGGAAGCGATGAGCGTGAACAAGAAGAAAAGCCGAATGGGAGTGGCGGGCTCCTTGAAAACGAATATCCCAATCAAGACCGTGCCGACCGCCCCGATGCCCGTCCAAATGGCGTATGCCGTTCCCAGTGGCAGCGTTTGCACCGCTTTGGCGAGCAAAGTCATGCTCAGTATGGTGGAGGCCAGGAAGCCGCCTCCCCACAAATAAAATGCCACTCCCGAAGCCGCTTTCGTTTTCCCCAAGCAGAAAGTAAGGCATACCTCAAACAGTCCCGCGAACAATAAAATAATCCAATTCATACATACTGCTTTCAAAACTCGGGCGCAAAGGTAAGCAATTAATTCCTAACGGCTTTTTGCATTTGGCAAAAACTGATTTTGCATTTGATAAAAAACAGCCGTCTGTTCCCGTTTCTGTGTGCTATTTCGTAATTTTGCACACCGAAAACAGCAATGAGCTATGGACATAAGGGAAATCATCAACCAACGGTATGCCATGCCGGACGCGTCTTTGGACAAGTTGCGCCAATGCCTGGCGGAAGTATTCTACCCCAAGGGATTCCGCGTGTTGGAAAGCGGCAAGGTGGAGAAGGACATCTTTTTCATCAAGAAAGGCATTGTCCGCGCCTATACTTTGGTGGACGGAAAGGAAATCACTTTCTGGGTGGGCAAGGAGGGGGCGACCCTTGTTTCCATGAAAGGCTACGTGAACGACGAGCCAGGATACGAGACAATGGAGTTGATGGAAGACTCAGCCTTGTATGTATTGGAAAGGAAAATGCTGAAAGAGTTGTTCGCGGAAGATTTGCACATCGCCAATTGGGGGCGGCGATACGCGGAGATGGAATTGCTTGCCACCGAGGAACGGCTTATTTCCATGCTGTCCGCCATCGCCTCGGAACGCTACAAAGAGTTGCTGGAGAAAGAGCCCGACTTGTTGCAGCGGTTGCCCTTGGGAAGCATCGCCACCTATTTAGGCATCACGCAGGCCAGCTTGAGCCGGATCAGGGCGCAAATAAAGTGATTGCCTAATGAAATTTACAGCAATATGCATGACACATTCAGCATTCAGGCGACTTCACCATGAACGGAAGCGAGCAAGAAGCCATTGCTCACTTTTATAGATTACTTATTTTTTTCAATATGGTGTCAGTATACGTATGCCAGATTTCTAACGGTAGATGTTTGTAATCAGGAAACAGTTGTTTGATGTATTCTATCTCAAAAATCAATCTGTAATCATTCGCGTTGTTCCCGGCTTGTCCTTCTTTCCTTGTCCCAACACGAGCTACCTTGATTCTGTAGAGATCACGTATTCCTTGCCCGCTTAGATAAGGAATGAAGTAACATAATTTATCCAGTTCCACGGTGGACGGGAATTTCTTGCCAGTGTAATAAATTGTTGCGCTTTTATCAAGATACTGACTCTCATTGTCTTTCTTTACGAGACAAACAAGCACATTCTTGTTCTTATCCACATGTGGTAGATCCCCATACCCTGTTGCTTGCGGCTCTCTTGCCAAACCTGGAATGATTCCATCGGGAAGTTCAGTAAGTAAGTCGAGAAAGTTCAATTGTTTGATTTTGGTGTCATCTTTCTTCATTTTCTCGATTTTCGCGCTGATTACCTTTTTGTTATCGTCTGCTTTTAGACGGGCCTTGACTTGCGCCACGGCTTCTGAGCAGTCCTGTGTCTCGGTTGGTTCTGCGGTTTGTATGTCATTGAATAACCGAATCAATGAACGTCCTATAGCCCATGCGAGATTTACGGGCACAGCATTTCCTATTTGTTTGTATTTGTCGCCCATTGTCCCAGCGAACAGCCAACTATCAGGGAATGTTTGGATCCTTGCGTACTCTCTTACGCTCAAAGGGCGTGTTTCCAGCGGATGACAACGTTCTGTCTGCTTTTGGCAAGGGGAATAGGTAAGTGTCAGTGAGGGTTCGTCAAGCGATAAGCGGCGTGCCATTCCTGTCTTTCCGCCACCTAGCAGCCAGCTGCCACCCATATATTCTTTGGCAACATTTTCGGGGAGATTACGCCAATCACCACCTTGTGGAACCAATTCAAGCACTTTTTGTTTCTTAAGCGGATACTTCGCACCCTCTGACCGTGGTACATCCGTATCGTATATTACGCTTTTATAAAAAGCGTCCCTCAGTGTAAGCACTTGCGTATATGGCGAAGGCCAGCGAAAAGTCACCTTTTCCGCCAAGTCGTTTCGGATGGCAATCAAGATAAGCCGTTCACGTTTTTGTGGTACTTGATACATGATGGCTTTTAGCACACGAGGCTCTACAAGTGTATAGCCTAACTCCGCGATAGTGTTCTTGATGGTGTTGAAAGTGCGCCCGTTGTCGTGAGAGGTTAGTCCCTTGACATTCTCACCCATGAATACTTTCGGGCGAATTTCATTTACGGCTCTTGCCAATTCAAAAAAAGCGTTCCTCGCGTGTCATTAAACCCTTCTTGTTTTCCCGCATAAGAGAAGGCTTGGCAAGGAAATCCTCCCGACAAGAAATCAACTTTTCCACGGAGCGGAGTGAAATCTATATCGCGCACATCGCCTTCTATGACATTCCATTCCGGGTGATTCATACGGAGTGTGTTACATGCTGATTTGTCAAATTCATTGAGCAATACATGGGCGAAGCCAACTTTGGATAGTCCGAGCGCAAGTCCGCCGCCTCCCGCGAATAGTTCTACGGAAGTATATTGGCGAATTGGGCGTGTGTTCAGCTCATTATCCCAGCAGCTATGCAGCATCTCCTTCACCTCGGGAACATTCTCTAGTTCCTCAAGATAAAAACCTTTTGTGCCGTTTTCTGAATGCGAAGGATAGGTGCCGTTTTCCGCCCATTTTTGGGCTGTCGCGTTAGATGTACCAACTAAGGCGGCAAAGTTGTTTTCTGATATGAACCGCATATTTATAAGCTGCCTTTTTCTGTTATTTCCCTGGCGATATCCTCTACTTTTTGCATGATGAGGGCACTTCCGTCTATCCCATCTTCTTCAACTACATCTCCAAAAGCTTTGGCAAGTTGGTAATAGAATATCTTGTCTCCTGTGATATGTTCCCAAAACTCGGCACCGCAATATACAGGATAGGTGGTCGCTATGGTTTTGTAGTTGGCGGAAATTCTTTCGCCATACAAAACACCTACAATCATGTCGTCCATTTGCAATGCAATCCTGTCAAGACGTGCCTTGCCTATGAGGCGTTTAAAGTGTCCCAATATAGTATCCACATCATCTTTGTTGATTGTTTGCGGACAAGCTTTACATTGGCAGTATTTCTTTCTGCCATCAAGTGCGTCGATAAACTCTATATCTATTCCCTCGATGCCAGAAGCACAACCTGCGATTTGCGCAAGCTGGGAAATGAATATTTGGATGTTCTGTCCGAAGCTGGTGTTAACGCTTGTCCCTAAGATACGTGGGTAGACAAGAGCCTTTGCCATGGAATGCGGTGTGGTGTCACCACATAGAAAAGCCGATAAATAGTTGATGAGAAAAGGATTAACATCAAAATCCTTCAAGCGCAGTTTTTGGAGATTTCTGATATGGTTTGGTATTATTGAAGAGCGAAAGTAATCCTTTCCACTTTCAATGATTGCTTTTTTCTGCTTTTCTGTAATGGGCATTATCACATATTTTTAAATCCATGTTGCAAAGATACATTTTTTCCACAAGAATTTGACATGATTTTAAATATGCTTTAATGAAAAACTGTTATTTACGTCATTTCATGATAAGTAGACTATGCAAACAGCTCGTGGTCTCATGATTGTTTTCTCACGTCTCGACTAGCAAAAGATCTTCCGCACCTTGCGCTCATGCGTATTCCAAAACAACTTATTTTGCTGATGAAAACAACTTGTTTTCGCGAGCAAAATAAGTTGAATTGAAGGGCAAAATAACTTGTTTTGGACAAGCCTTGATCGGGTCTTCTTCATGCGTTGCAAAAGTCTCCCGAAGTGAATGCGTTTTCCCTCTACTGAAGCCTCTCCAAGTGAACTATAGAAGTGAGGTGAAGTGATCTATAGAAATGAGCGGAAGTGCTCTATAGAAACCATGACTAGTGCTCTATAGAGCACTTCGGGCACCGCAAAGAAGTGGGTTTATCCGCAAGAGAGCGAAAAAAGGTTCCCTTGTATACCTTATTAATAATATGCGCGCGTGAGGCTCGTGGGTTTGCTATTTCTTCTGGCGCAAGTAGGTGAATACGGAGATGGCCACGTAGAGGCCTATGACAGGACACCAACCTATGAGCAAGCCCAGGAGGCTTTCCTCGATGACGCAGGCCAGGAAGATGGCGACTGACACCGCGGCGAAGCCATATTTCAGTTCGTTACCTTTCCATCCCCAGTGCTTGAACTTGAGGGCGAACATGGGTACTTCGCATATCAGCAACCAACAGCTGACCAGGATGAGCGCCATCATAACCCATACAGACCAGGCATAGTTCTCCGCCCATGATGGTGCCCATACCACGAAAGCTCCCCAAAACAAAGCGTTGGCTGGGGTAGGCAATCCGATGAAGGTGGTAGCCTGTCGCTCGTCGAGATTGAACTTGGCCAACCTCAAGGCCGAGAAGGCCGCCATGAGGTAGGCGAAGAAAGGCAGTATGTTGCGTAGCGGTTCCAGGAAATCGGGATAGTTGATAACGCCCAGCTGATAGAACAATATGGAGGCGGGAGCCACGCCGAATGTGATATCGTCGGCCAGGGAGTCCAGTTCTTTCCCTATGGGAGAGGAAACTCCCAGCAGTCGTGCGCTCATGCCGTCGAAGAAATCAAACACGGCCCCGATGATAATCCACGTGAGTGCCCAAACAGGATTACCCATCAAGGCGCAGACGATAGCTACGCAACCCGAGAGCAGGTTGCAACAGGTAATGGTGTTGGGTATATGCTTTCTCATGGCTTGTTGGGTTTGAGTTTGGCGATGACCGTCTGGTCGCCCGTGGTGGATTGTCCCATTTTCACGCATACCTCCGTGCCCAGAGGCAGGTAAACATCTACCCTGGAGCCCAACTTGATGAAGCCGAGATGCTCGTCTATGTAGCAATCCTCGTCTTCCTTGGCGTAGGTGACTATGCGCCTGGCCACGGCTCCAGCTATCTGCCGGCAAAGTATATCAGTGCCGTCGGGCGTGGTAATCATGATATCGGCATGCTCGTTCTCCTCGCTTGCCTTGGGCAGCCAGGCCTTGTGGTAGTTGCCATTGGTGTGCTTCACGAACTTTACCTTTCCGTCCACTGGGAACCAATTGGCGTGTACGTTCCACAAACTCATGAAGATGGAAATCATCAAACGCTTGTCGTGGAAATACTCATACTCGTCCACTTCCTCTATCACTACCACTTTGCCGTCGGCGGGAGCCACCACGATGTTTTCCGTATCCTCGCTGGGGAAGTAGCGGATAGGGCAGCGGAAGAAGTTGAGGATGATGCCAAAGAGCGTACCAAACACCATCAGGAAAGCGATGAATGGTATCTTGGTGTCAAAGAAGAACCACAACAGCGCCGCTATGGCCGCTATGCCGATGAAGCAAATGGCCAGGGTGTTGGTTCCCTCGTTGTGTATGCGTATCTTCTTGAGTTTCTTCAGTCTGGGTCCCATGGGATGTGAGTTGGCATTTCGGTTGCAAAGGTACTTCTTTTTTGTCATGCTTCCAAATTTTTAGGCTTATTCTTTTGCGTATGTCGGGATTTAGCCGTAACTTTGGGCACTCAACGTTACATCCCTTTTACATAATATGGAAGATTTCATACACTTGCACGTTCACAGTCAATACTCTGTGCTTGACGGAGAGTCCAAAATACCCAACTTGATACGCAAGGCCATCGACAACGGCATGAAAGGCATGGCGCTTACCGACCATGGCGTGATGTATGGCATCAAGGAGCTGGCTGACTGCTGCGCTTCTGTCAACAAACAGCGCAAGAAGGAGGGGCTGGAACCCTTCAAGCCCATTTACGGGTGCGAGATGTATGTGGCGCGTCATACCAAGGAAGACAAGGTGCAGGCCAACGGAGACCGTGGTGGCTACCACCTCATCGTCTTGGCGAAAAACAAGAACGGCTACCGTAACCTCATCAAATTGGTGAGCAACGCTTGGGTAGACGGCTTCTATGGCCGTCCCCGTACAGACAGAGCTGACCTGGAGCGGTATCACGAGGACTTGATTGTCTGCTCGGCCTGCATCGCCGGCGAAGTGCCCGCCAAGATACTCCAGGGAGATATGGATGGGGCAAGGGAAGCTCTGCAATGGTATCATCGGGTGTTTGGGGATGATTATTATCTGGAGCTGCAACGCCATGAGGTCACGGATCCCAACGTGGTGGCCAATAGGGAGACTTTTGTCTTGCAAGAGCAGGTAAATCCTGTCTTGATCAAGTGGGCCAAGGAATTTGGCGTGAAGTTGGTGTGCACTAATGACTGCCACTTCGAGGAAAAGGAGACCGCCGAGGCTCACGACCACTTGCTTTGCATCTCTACGGGAAAAGACCTAGAAGACCCTAATCGCTTGCGCTACTCTAAGCAAGAATGGTTTAAGACCCAGGAGGAGATGAACGCCATTTTCGCAGATGTGCCAGAGGCGTTGAGCAATACGCTGGAGATACTGGACAAGGTGGAGATGTACAGCATAGACCATGGTCCCATCATGCCCACCTTCCCCATACCCGAGGACTTCGGCACGGAGGAAAAGCTAATGCAGACCGTCTCGCGGGAGGAGTTGCTGAAGGAGTTCTCCTCTGACGAGAATGGGGAAAACACCCTGCCGCCAGAGGAAGGGGAGCGCAAGATAGAGTCTTTGGGCGGCTACGAAAAGGTATACCGCATCAAGTTGGAGGCCGACTATCTGGCCAAATTGGCCTACGAGGGGGCCGCCAAGCTTTATGGCAACCCTTTGCCAGAAGAGGTGAGGGAGAGGGTGAATTTTGAGTTGCACGTGATGAAGACCATGGGTTTCCCTGGCTACTTCCTCATCGTAAGCGACTTCATTAGGGCTGCCAGGGAGGAATTGGACGTGATGGTAGGCCCAGGACGTGGTTCGGCGGCGGGCTCTGTGGTGGCTTATTGCCTGGGCATCACGCAGATAGACCCCTTGAAATATGACCTGCTTTTTGAGCGTTTCCTCAATCCGGATCGTGTCAACTTGCCTGATATCGACACCGATTTCGACGACGATGGCCGCGGCAGGGTGTTGCGTTGGGTGATGGATAAATATGGCCACGAGAACTGCGCCCACATCATCACCTATGCCACGATGGCCACCAAGAACTCCCTGAAAGACGTGGCCCGTGTGGAGCGATTGCCATTGGAGCGTTCCAACCAACTGTGCAAGGCTATCCCGGATCGCTTGCCCGATGGCCCTGACGGAAAGTCCACGAAGATGAACCTGCCCAACGCCATCAAGTACACTCCCGAGTTGCAGCAGGCGGAAATCTCAGATGACCCTCGTGAACGGAACACCATTAAGTATGCCAAGATACTGGAAGGCACCGTGAGAGGAACGGGTCTTCACGCTTGTGGCTTCATCATCTGCCGTGACCCTATAGACCATTGGGTGCCAATTTCCACAGCGGATGACCCAGACTTCCCTGGCTTGAAGACCGCCGTGACGCAATATGATGGTCACGTGATAGAGAGCACGGGGCTGATCAAGATGGACTTCCTTGGCCTGAAAACCCTGTCGGAGTTGAAGGAGGCCGTGAAGGTCATCAAGCAGGCCACGGGAGATGAGATAGACCTGGAGAAAATATCCATAGACGATGAGCTTACTTTCAAGCTCTATCAAGATGGCAACACCATAGGCACTTTCCAATTTGAGTCGCCAGGCATGCAGAAACACTTAAGAGAGTTGCATCCCACGGTGTTTGAGGATCTCATCGCCATGAACGCCCTCTATCGGCCAGGCCCTATGGACTATATCCCCGAGTTTATCCGTCGTAAGCACGACCCTTCGTTGGTGAAGTATGACATTCCCTGTATGGAGAAGTACCTGAAGGATACTTATGGCATCACAGTCTACCAGGAGCAAGTGATGTTGCTCTCACGTCAGTTGGCCAATTTTACGCGTGGTGAGAGTGACGCACTGCGAAAGGCCATGGGTAAGAAGAAGAAGGACATCGTGGACAAGATGAAGCCCAAGTTCATCAGCCAGGGAACGGCCAACGGCCACGACCCTAAGGTGCTGGAGAAGATATGGGGAGACTGGGAGAAATTCGCCTCCTACGCCTTCAACAAGTCTCACGCCACTTGTTACTCTTGGGTGGCTTATCAGACAGCCTATCTCAAGGCTCATTATCCTGCGGAGTTCATGGCTGCCTTGATGACCCGTCGCTTTAGCCAGATAACGGAGATTACCAAGTTGATGGAAGATTGCAAGGCCAACAAGATAGCGACCTTGGGTCCCAGCGTCAACGAGAGCTATGTAGGATTTGGCGTGAACGAGAGAGGCGAGATTCGTTTCGGGCTTTCCGCCATTAAGGGCATGGGAGAGTCGGCGGCACAGGCCATCGTGACGGAAAGGGAGAAGAATGGCCCTTATAAGGACATTTTCGATTTCGTGCAGCGCGTTGACTTCAGTTCGGTGAACAAGAAAGTGCTGGAAAGCCTTGCCCTGAGCGGGGGACTGGACTGTTTTGGGCTTATGCGTGAGCAATATTTTGGTACCAACGCCAAGGGAGAGACTTTCCTCGACTCCTTGGTGCGTTATGGGCAGCGTTACCAGTTGGACAAGCAACAGCAAGCCAATTCGCTTTTTGGCATGATGGAGGCCGTGGAGATACATACCCCGCCTGTTCCGAAAGTGGAGCCATGGGGTAACATTGAGCGGCTCAACCGTGAGCGGGACTTGGTGGGTATCTACCTCTCCGCCCATCCGTTGGATGATTATAGCCTTATTTTGCGCTCGCTCTGTAACACCCATGTCTACGAGTTGGAGGATATGTCCTCACTGGGACAGCGTGAGGAGATTACCTTTGGCGGCATTGTGACTGATGTGCAAAGCAAGTTCAGCGCCAAAGGCAACCCATGGGGCATCGTGAGCCTGGAGGACTACCAGGGTTCCGGCAAGTTGAAACTCTTTGGAGAGGAATGGGGCCGCTGGCAGAGCCGCATGATAGTGGGCAGCGTCATCTATGTCACGGCCAAGTGCGTGCGTCGCTATCAGAACAGCGAAAGACTTAGTTTCAACATTCTCAACGTGGAATATATGCAGACGGTGAAGGAACGCAAGATAGAGAAGTTCACTGTGGTGGCGGACAGTGACAAGTTCACCGACCAGGTGGTGGACGACATCCTCTCCATGCTCACGGATTGCAAGGGAGACACCCAACTCTTTTTCCGTATTTGCGACAGGGAACACAATTCCACGATTACCTTGCGCTCCAGAAACACCTTGGTGACTGTGCCGGCTGCGCTGGTGAATTACCTGGACAACCAACCAGATTTATCCTATGTGGTCAACTGATAGCCAGGTAATCCAAATATATGATAAGCCACCCAAGTGAAGTGTTCACGAGGGTGGCTGTTTCGTAAATGCTATGGGAATGCGGTCTTGCGCGCTTATACCAGTGTGGCGATAATCTGGTCGCGGTCTCCAGGCAGCAAGTCGATGACGGGTATCTCGGGCATCGTGTAGCAGCCTGGCTGCAGGCGCATGGCGGCTCTAGCCACGTTGACCAGCACTTGTGCCGTGAGGGCGGGATTGTTGATGCTCATATTGAACTCGAAACGCTGATTCTGCGTCTTGCCGCTCACGCCTTTCCTTACCATGTGTACGCCATGTCCCATGTCTTTCACTTCGTCTACCGAGGCCACTTGGAACATGTGGGTCTCGTCGTGGGCAAAATAGGGGTCTGCCTTGATGGCCTTGGTCACCTCCTCCAGGTTGGCTCCCTCTTCCAACTCCACGTATACCATGCGGCGATGGATGCCCTCTCCCAGAGGAATGGTCATAGAGAGTGCGTCGCGCACACCCTCTTTGCTTTTCACGCAAACGGAGTGACCCATGCTCATGCCTGGGCCGAAGTTGGTATAGGAAAGTCCCTTTGGAGCAAGGCTCTGCATCAGCACGCGCACCACGGAGTCCGACCCGGGATCCCATCCCGCGGAGATCACGCTCACCTTGCCGTGCTCCTTGCACACCTTGTCCTGGGCATTGCGGTATTCCAGGATGCTGGTGTGGATGTCGAAGCTGTCCACGGTGTGGATGCCCATGCTCACTATCTTCTCGGCATACTCGGGGCAACTGCGGGTGGGGGTGGCCAGGATGGCTACGTCTACGTCTTTCAGTTCGGTGATGTCACTCACCACCTCGTAGGGAGCCAGCTCGGCGGGCTTGTCCTTGGCCCCCTGGCGGCGCACGATGCCTGCTATCTCGAAGTCGGGAGCGGCCTCCAGTGCCTCCACGGTGAAGTGGCCGATGTTGCCGTATCCTACTACGGCTGCTCTGATTTTCTTCATCTCTCTTAATGTTTTGAGGTTATTAATTATATTCAGTGCGCAAAGTTACCGCTTTTTCTTGGAAAACCAATGCGCCAGTATAATAAAATATCAAATATTTGTAGACGTTTTCGTCTTTTTGCAGATATTTCTCTTATTTTTTGACAATAAGTTTTCGCTTTCTATGATAAAGGTGGCAAATCGAGTTTTGTTGAATTCGTATTATATAATATGTATAGAAGTCGGCTCTTGTTGGCAATATTTGCGCCTTAGAGGCGTTATTATAAGGAGATTTGTACAAAAGAGAGAAAAGCTATCATGATAGAATACATTAAGGGAACGCTCGAGGAACTCACGCCCGCATTGGCGGTAGTGGAAGCTGCGGGTATAGGATATGGGCTGAACATATCCTTGAACACTTTTTCTGCCATTCAGGGAAAGCAGTCAGTGAAGTTATATGTCCATGAAGTGCTGGTGGCGGGAGGTCGCGACGACTCCTTTACGCTCTATGGCTTTGCCACCACCAGGGAAAGGGAACTTTACAGACTGCTGCTCACAGTCTCGGGCGTGGGTGCCAATACGGCGCGAATGATACTCTCGTCGATGACGCCCAATGAGCTTTGCGACACTATCGCCACTGGTAATGAGTCTTTGTTGAAAAGCGTGAAAGGGATTGGCCTGAAGACCGCCCAACGTATTATCGTGGACTTGAGAGACAAGATAGCCTCTACGGGTGTGGCGCAGGAGCTGCCTGCCAGTGGAGGAGCGAGTGTCTTGGTGGATAACAGCGTGAAAGAGGAGGCCATCAGTGCCCTCACCATGCTGGGCTTTTCGCCCGCTCCCACGGCCAAGGTGGTGGTGGGTATTCTCAAGGCGCAACCCGATTTACCCGTGGAACAAGTGGTGAAGTTGGCTTTGAAGCAAATCAAGTAGCGGAAAACCACAAATGGGGAAAAGGCGGAAATGGCAATCGGTGTTGCTGGTCACGCTGTGGGCTTCGGCCGCAGGGTGTGCCTTGGCTATGCCATACCTGCAAGATGATAACGCCCGCCGCCCGACGCCCCAGCCCATAAGACAGGAAGACAGTGCTGTTGCCGCTCAACCATTGGTGGTGGAAGAAGACACTATTCCTGATTCGCTATTGAACGCCCGATGGCGCATACAGCCAACCATCCCGCTGACACAAGATGACCTGGATAGAATTCCCGCTGATTTACGCACACCAGACAATATTCAGTATAATGTAGACTATAATGATACCATCGGTGGATATCTTTTTGGTACTAAGATGGGAGGAACATGGATTTCCACGCCCATCCTGATGTCCCCGGAAGAGTATGGCCAATGGATGGAGCGGCGGCAACGTAGTGCCTATTTCCGCCAGCAAAACCAGGAACGTTATGAGGCCAAGGGCAAGGAAAAGTTCGACTTTTCCGATATGCATTTCGATCTAGGTCCAGCGGAGAAGATATTCGGGCCTGGCGGTGTGCGTATCCGTACACAGGGGACGGCCGAGATAAGGCTGGGCGCGACATTAAAGAATATCGACAACCCTTCGTTGCCTATCCGCAACCGCAAAACCACCACCATGGATTTTGACGAGAAGGTGAACTTGAATGTGTCGGGAAAGGTGGGTGACAAGGTAGATTTGGGACTCAATTACAATACCGATGCCACCTTCGATTTCGACGCGCAAAACCTGAAATTGAAATATGAGGGCAAAGAGGACGAGATTATCAAGCTGGTGGAGGCTGGCAACGTCTCTTTTCCTTCTAACTCATCTCTCATCTCAGGTGCCAGTTCCCTCTTTGGCATTAGAACCGACATGCAATTTGGCAAGCTGTCCTTGCAATTGGTGGGGTCACAGAAGCTTTCTAACTCTAAGAGTGTTTCCACTAAGGGAGGCGCACAGACCACTTCGTTCGATATAGACGCAAGCGATTACGAGGACAATCGCCATTTTTTCCTCTCCCATTATTTTCGCGGAAAGTACGATGAAGCCATGTCCAAGTTGCCCAATCTTACTACAGGCATCACCATCAATCGGGTGGAGATATGGGTGACCAACAAGACAGGAACCACCAGTAACAGCCGAGACATCGTGGCGTTGACAGACTTGGGGGAGGTTGCCAATATCAGCAATCCCATGTGGTCAGCCAGCGGAATGGTTCCTTCCAACGCGGGGAACACGGAATATACCACACTCAACGCCTTGGGTACTGGCGTGAGAGACATAGAGCAAGTGGGGTCTACGCTTGAAGGCATGGGGCTGACGGGCGGTGTGGACTTCGAGAAGTTGGAAAGCGCACGCTTGTTGACCTCGTCTGAGTATACATTGAATAGTGCGCTGGGTTACGTTTCCCTGCGTACGTCGTTACAGACAGACCAAGTGTTGGCTATCGCCTATGAGTATACTTATGGTGGCGTGACCTATCAGGTGGGTGAATTTGCCTCCGACAATACTGATGCCACGCAGGCTTTGCTGGTGAAATCGCTCAAGAACACCAACAATCATCCTTCGCAAGGAAACTGGGACTTGATGATGAAGAATGTCTACCATCTAGGTTCTTCCATTGAGAAGGAACGCTTCCGCCTAGACATCAAGTTGCAGAGTGATACCACGGGCGTATACCTTACCTATATTCCCGAGGCGGCGGTAAAAGACCAGACCCTCATCAAGATAATGGGCGCAGACCGTCTAGACAATAACAACAACGCCCATAGTAATGGTTACTACGACTATGTGGAAGGTTACACCGTGAGCGATGGCCGAGTTTTCATCCCCAAGGTGGAACCGTTTGGCAGCTATCTCTATCAATACCTGCTCTCCAAGGGCCTGCCTGCCGACAAAGCCAGTAGCTATGTCTTTACTGAACTATATGACAGCACCAAGACCCAGGCCAAGCAAATAGCCGAGAAGGATAAGTATCGACTGATGGGACAATTCCGGGGTTCTTCGGAGAATGTCATCTCGTTGGGTGCCTATAATGTGCCCCAAGGTTCAGTGGTGGTTACGGCTGGTGGCATGACATTGACAGAAGGCACAGACTACACCGTGGATTATAATGCTGGTGAGGTGACTATTCTCAACCAAAGCATCATAGACGCGGGAACGGCCATCAATGTCTCATGCGAGAGCAATACAGATTATGGTCAAATGCGCAAAACCATGTTCGGGCTCAATTGGGCTTATGATTTTTCCTCGGATTTTCAGTTAAGCGGAACCATACAACATCTCTCCGAACAGTCTCTCACCACTAAGGTGAATCTTGGTTCAGAGCCAGTGAACAACACTCTGTGGGGCATCAACGTGAATTGGAAGAAGGAAAGCCAATGGCTGACAAATATGCTCGACAAGATTCCCTTCCTGCATGTGACGCAACCTTCCCATATCTCTTTCACGGGAGAGTTCGCCCAATTGATTGCGGGGCAGGCGGGAGGCATACAGGACAATGCCTCTTATATCGATGACTTTGAGAATACCAAGAACACCATAGACGTGAGCACCCCTACCTCTTGGTTCATCTCAAGCGTGCCATCCATGTTTCCCGAGTCTAGTGACAATACAGGGTTGACCAGCGGCTTTAATCGTAGCCGCCTTGCATGGTATTGCATAGACCCCTTGTTCACTCGCCGAGGCAGTTCACTGACGCCATCCCACATCAAGTCCGATCTCGACCAGTTGAGCAACCATTATGTCAGAGAAGTTTATGTCAGGGAGTTGTTCCCCAATCGTGATCAAAGCACCTACAGCGGCGCCACTAACACGTTGAGCGTCCTCAACTTGGCTTATTATCCCTCAGAGCGCGGCCCTTATAATTTTGATGCCAATCTGAACATGGACGGCACGTTGCCTAATCCTGAGCGCAGGTGGGGTGGAATGATGAGAAAGTTGGACAACAGCGATTTCGAGGCCGCCAACGTGGAGTATATTGAGTTTTGGCTGCTCGACCCCTTCTTCTATACCAACCAGCAGGCTGATGCCGCTGACTATGGCGGAGATCTTTATTTTAACTTGGGAGAGGTGAGCGAGGACATATTGCGAGACGGCAAGAAGTTTTACGAGAGTGGCATGCCAGTGGATGGTTCCCAAAATTTCATCACAACCCAGTGGGGTAGGGTTCCCCGCCAAAGCACGGTGACTTATGCCTTTGCTACCACTGAAGGAAGTAGGGCGTTGCAAGACGTGGGCTTCAATGGACTCAACGATGAGCAGGAGCGTGACTTTTATTTCAATGATTACTTGAGCCACATTCAGGGAAAGGTAAACCAGGCTGTCTATGATTCTATCTATGCGGATCCTGCCAACGACAATTATCATTATTTCCGTGGTACAGACTGGGACGAATTGCAAACGCCCATCTTGCAGCGATATAAGTATATCAACAATCCGCAAGGCAATTCACCTGACAGTGACTCACGGACGGAGAGCTACGACACTTCCTATAAGTCCACTCCAGACGTGGAGGACATCAACCAAGACTATACCCTCAATGAGTATGAGCGGTATTATCAGTATCGTGTCAGCATCAGGCCGGAGGACATGGTGGTGGGGCGCAATTTTATCGTGGACAAGAGGGAGTATACCCCAACTTTGCGCAATGGTACCAACGACGAGACTGTCACTTGGTATCAGTTCCGTGTTCCCGTAGATCAATTCGAGTCGAAGGTGGGAAATGTTTCCGACTTCAATAGCATCCGTTTCATGAGGATGTTCCTCACGGGTTTCAAGAAACCCATCGTGTTGCGCTTCGGTACGCTTGACTTGGTTAGGGGAGAGTGGCGCACCTACGATCATCCCTTGGGTACGGGCGGCAACGGAACGCTGGAGACCAGTGCGGTGAATATAGAAGAGAATAGTGAGAAGACCCCCGTGAATTACGTGTTGCCTCCTGGCATCACCCGCGAGCAAGATCCCACACAGCCTCAGTTGGTGGAGGCTAACGAGCAGTCATTGAGTCTGGTGGTGAAAAATCTTTCCAGTGGTGAGGCTAAGGCTGTTTATCGTAACACGTCGCTCGACTTGAGGCAGTATCGTCGCCTGCAGATGTTTACTCACCTCAATGCCCTGGCGCAAGATGCCACCCAGTTGTCGGACAATCAGTTGAGTGTGTTCATCCGTCTGGGAAGCGACAATCGCTCCAATTACTACGAGTATGAGATTCCCTTAAAGCTTACTCCTCCAGGTACAGGATACAATCGCTCCTCGGCCACGGTGGTATGGCCCGAGGAGAACATGCTGGATATTTACCTGAGCGTGTTCACCAACGTGAAGAAGTTACGCAACCAGTCACGGGCACAGGGCGTGGCTTCCTATACGGCTCCCTTTAGCGTTTATGACACAGACCATCCCAACAACAAGGTCTCCATATTGGGTAATCCCACGCTAGGCGAGGTGAAGACCATGATGATAGGCGTGCGCAACAATGCCGCGGACTTGAAGAGCGGCGAGGTATGGGTGAACGAGTTGAGATTGTTGGAAACGGATAACTCCGGAGGATGGGCGGCCAACGCCAACCTCAACGTCCAGCTCTCCGACTTCGGCACGCTCAACCTGCAAGGCAAATACATGACGGAAGGTTTCGGCGGATTGGAAGATGGCGTGATGTCTCGTTCCCAGGAGGATTACGGCACCTATTCCTTTACCACCAGCCTGGAGCTGGGCAAGTTCTTCCCCGACAAGGCCAAGGTCTCTATACCATTATATTATAGTGTCACCCAAGAGAAGACCTCACCGAAGTATAATCCGCTGGACACCGATATGCTGCTGGACGACGCGTTGAACGCGGCGGCCAACGAGCATGAGCGGGATTCTATTGAGAGCATTGCTGTGACCAAGGTGAAGCAAACCAACTTCTCTATCTCCAACGCACGGGTGGGCATCGCCACCAAGCGTCACCCCATGCCCTACGACCCCGCTAATTTCTCGGTCTCCTATAGTCATTCTTACCAGGAAACCACTGGCCAAACCACCGTCTATGAGCGGGAAACCAATTGGAGAGCCGCGCTAGACTACAACTGGACTCCCGTCTACAAGCCTTGGACTCCTTTCAAGAACATCAAGAGCAAGAGTAAATGGTGGGAGATATTGAAGAAGTTCGGCTTGAACTGGTTGCCGCAGAATGTGGCTTTCAATACAGAGATGACCCGTAATTACTATGAACTCCAAGAACGGGATATGGAAGCGCTGGAGAACTCCGAGCTTCCCTTGTCGTTCAGCCAGCAATTCTTGTGGAACAGGCAGTTCTCTATTCGTTGGGACTTGACTAGCAATCTGCACATGAATTTCCAGAGCGGAACCAACGCCGAGATAGAGGAACCCTATACACCCGTGAACAAAGACCTGTACCCTGACCGTTACCAGGCGTGGAAGGATTCCGTGTGGACTAGCATCCGCCATTTTGGCACGCCATTGGACTATGATCAGACGTTCACCCTCTCTTATCGTTCGCCGCTCAACTTGATACCCATCTTCGATTGGGTCTCCGCTGATGCCAACTACATAGCCTCCTATAACTGGGCACGCGGCTCGGAGTTGGAGGATGGCACCACTTTGGGCAACACCATAGCCAACAATCGCAATCTGAACGTGAACGCCTCGTTCAACATGGAGAAACTCTATAATCATGTCCCCTTCCTGAAAGCCACCAATGACAGGTTCAACAGGGAGAAGGGTGCGGCTCAAATAGCGAGGGAGCAACGGGAGAAAGAAGCTCAACGCAAGCAACGACAAGAAGAACGGAGAAAACTGGCCGAAGAGGAGCGCAAGATAAGAGAAGAGGCTTCCAGCCAAGGCGAAGACCCCGATGCCGCGGTGAAGGAATGGAAGGCCAAACGCAAGGAAGAGGACGCCAAGAAGAACCTGCCACGCAATCAGCGCAGCTTCGAGAAGGAAATCGTGTTGAGGCCCGGTGCCACGTTGGAGGTTTCCCATGGCAAGCGCACCAAGCGCATCCGCGTCACGGCACGCACGGAGGACGGAAAGCGTTATAAGTTGAAGTTCCGCAAGTTGGACAACAACAAGATACGCATCACCAACAAGGTGGATTCCGCTACCAGGTTGAAAATCACCGTCACGCCCAAGCCCTCGCTGGACGAGAACCGCTGGTATCGCCTGGCGCAGTGTGTGGCCAGGGTGGCTATGATGGTGAGGAATATCCAGGTGTCTTACACGGACCAGTATCAAATGACCTTGCCAGGCTTCCTGCCCACCATTGGCGATGTTTTCGGCCAGACCAAAAACTCCGTGCTGTCTCCGGGACTGGATTTCGCTTTCGGCTTGACAGATGATGGTTATGTGCGGAAAGCGTTGGATCACGACTGGCTCTTGCTGACCGATACCATCGCCACGCCAGCCACCTCTACGCTCACTCGTGATTTGCAGATACGCATGACGCTGGAGCCGGTGAAGAACTTGAAGATAGACCTCAACGCCAGTCGCACGGAGACCAGGCAGAAGACCATACAATATATGTATGAGGGGATGCCTACCACGCAGAGCGGAACCTTCACCATGACTACCATCTCGCTGGGCTCCGCCTTCGAACCCATGGGAGATGCCCGTAGCGGCTATCATAGCAAGACCTTCGAGAAGTTCGTGCGCTCATTGGACGGTTTCCGCGATAGGGTAGAGGCGCAATATCGTAACGCCACTTATCCCCAGGGATTCCCCATGGCAGGCGGGAAGTTCAATCCAGAGCACGGCACGGTGGACAAATATAGCGGTGACGTGATGATACCCGCCTTCCTCAAGGCTTATACGGGAATGGGGGGCAATTCTTTGGAGTTGTTCCCGGCGCTTTCCAGGCTGTTGCCCAACTGGTCTGTCCGCTACAGCGGATTGGGCAAATTGCCTTGGTTCCGTGACGTGTTCAAGAGCGTCAATATCACCCATGCCTACAAGAGCGTGTTCGCCATAGGGTCTTACAGCAGTTACAGCACCTATCAAGAGTATATGAACGGCTTGGGCTTCATCGCCGATGCGTCCACGGGCAATCCCGTTCCCAGCACCATGTACAACATTTCGCAGGTGAGCATCAATGAGGCTTTCTCGCCGCTGCTGGGCGTGGATCTCACTTTCCGCAATAATCTCACGGCCAAGCTGGAATACCGCCAGACCCGCGTGCTCACGTTGAGCATGACCAGCGTGCAAATCAACGAGGCCACCAGCAAGGACTGGGTGGTGGGGCTGGCTTACAAAATAAACGACCTCAACCTCTTCGGCGGGCGCAACCATCGGCGGGTAAGGAATAAGGAGCGGCGACAGGAAGGTGAAAATGCCACGTCCGCTAATGCCGTGCGTGTCAATTCCGTGAACAAAGACCTTAACCTGCGGCTGGATCTTAGCTATCGCCGCCAGGCTTCCATTATCCGCGACATAGCCTCGCTTACCAGCTCCGCCAGCAGTGGCAACACCGCCTTCCGACTCAGTTTTTCGGCCGATTACACGCTGAGCCGCATGCTCACCATGAGCTTTTATTACGACCGCCAGACCAATACGCCCCTGCTCTCCAGCAGCAGCTATCCCACCACCACGCAAGACTTCGGCCTCAGCATAAAATTCAGCCTTACCCGATAACCAAACGGCCTGTTCTCCGTAAATTCCATGCGCGCTTGTTGAGTGGCTTGATGGTATACGTCGCTTTCATATAATCATAATGTGAAGGGAAATTAGTCTCCAAAGTGCGATTATTCGTGGAAACGTATTGTTTTCTCGGCGAAAAGACCTATCTTCGCGACAAATACGACAGCTACATTGCGTGTCTATCTTGCGATTAACTTTTTTTCGCCATGGAATGCTATCTTTCGCGCAACTATAAGGAAACCAACAGCGCCGGCAACAAGGCCAAGACGGACATGGAGGCCATCATGCGGGCGATGGGCCTGCATGACGTGGGCCTGCCCCAAAGCCACTACCGCGACACCATCCGCCACTTCCTCTTCACGCTGGCCAGCGTACTGAAGTCGCCCTTCTGTCTCGGTCGGGGCGATGCGCTCGTACTGCAATACCCATTGAAGAAGTACTACGAGCTGGTGTGCGACATGGCTCATGTCCGTGGCGCCAGGGTGGTGACGCTTATTCATGACCTGGGCAGCTTCCGCCGCAAGGCACTCTCCGTGGAGCGGGAGATAAGGCGGCTCAACCACTCCGACGTGGTGATAGCCCACAACGAGAGCATGCTGCGCTGGCTGCGGGATAACGGGTGCCGTTCCCGTCTTCTCACATTGGGCATATTCGACTATCTGTCGCCCGCGGACATTTCACCTCTCCCTATGCCCGAAGGCCCCTACACGGTGGTCTACGCAGGTGGATTGAGCCAAAAAAAGAACGCCTTCCTGTACCAGCTGGGCAATGTGGTCAAGGATTGCAAGGTGCGCCTCTATGGCGGCGGATTTGACATCCAGCGGGCCGCCCATCCCGAGTGCTTCGAGCAGATGGGCTTCGTGCCGTCCAATCAACTGATAGCCACGGCCAGCGGGCATTTCGGCCTGGTGTGGGACGGTGATTCGCTGGACGCTTGCTCGGGAGACATGGGCGAATACCTGCGCTACAACAATCCCCACAAGACTTCCCTTTACATTCGCTGCCACTTGCCAATCATCATTTGGAAGCAAGCCGCCTTGGCTCCTTTTGTCAGCCAGCGGGGCATCGGCCTTTGCGTAGACTCCCTGCGGGAAATAGAACCAGCCATCTCAGCCCTTACTCCCGAGCGATACGCCGAGATGCGTCATCGGGTAGAGGAACTGAGCCTACAGCTCTCCCAGGGACACTTCTTCCGCGAGGCACTCGGCAAGGCCTTTGCCCATTTGCGTCAATAGGCGGAAAATGATATTCTCCGCTTGTGTGTCTCGCTAAAAAAGCGTAACTTTGCGCCTGATAATCGCTCTTCGCCTATACATATCTTATATATATAATATCGCCAACATGAGAAAAGCAAGCAGGGAAATGAATTCCGACTGGGCATTGAGCGTGATGCGCCGTGCTCCTTACATCACGGTGAGCTTCACCCGTCCCGACGGCACGGCCTATGGTCTTCCCCTTTCCTTGGCCTCCACGGATGACAGCACTTGGTATTTCCATTGCGCCCCGGTGGGCGAGAAGCTCGATTGCATAGCCCTCCATCCCGAGGTATGCCTCTCGGCGGTGACGAAGTGCCGCCCCACCGTGGGGCCTAGAGATGGCGACTTTACCCTGCAATATGAGTCGGCCATCGCTTTCGGGTTGGCTGAGCTGGTGACCGACCCCGAGGAGAAGATAAAGGGACTGAGAGCCATCAGCGAACGGTTCCTGCCCCAGCACATGGATGCTTTCGATTCCGCCATCGCCCGCAGTCTTTCCCGCACGGCCGTGGTGCGTGTCACTCTCTCCGCTCCTCCTACAGGCAAGCGCAAGCAGTATGACAAGAATGGGGACGAGATGAAGTGGGGGAGGATGGAGTGAATGGTTACTTTTCTTAATAAGACAATGGTACCTGCGGATATTCTCCCATTGGCATCCATGAATTGCGCATGGCTGGTGTTTTAAGTGCCTTGTTATTTGAAATCTTTAGAATCTGTAGGGGTGGACTCTGCCCATAGAAGTCTGTAAGCCGAAGGCGTTCTATTGAGTTTGTCTTGAGCTTTGAAGAATTTCGTGAAGTTGGAACTGTTGGAAAATCCCACTCTTTCCGCAATTTCATCGATGTTGTAGTTGAAATGCTTCAACAGGCTTTGCGCTTCCAGCATGATTCTGTTGTTAATGATTTTTAAAGGGGTCATGTCTCGATTTTCGTTGTAGAGTTTCACGTATCTAGATAAGAGGACGGTAGACACACCCAGTTTTTGAGCATACCATTTAACGTCTTTTTTACGCTGGAAATCTTCTTCTACCAAGGCGAGAAAGTCTATATAAACCTGATAAGCCCTACAATCAATCTTTAGGCTGACGCTTTGATTCCATGAGCAAAGCCTTTCCGCATACAGTATGAATTGCGAGAACCATGAAGCCATGATGTACCAATGGACAGGGGTGAAAGGCTCATTAAATTCCGACTTGATGTTCTGTAAAGTCCTTCGCAATATGTCGTCTGCCAAGTTGTTGGTGTCACAATAGACGCAATCTCCTTTTTTAAAGAAGATGCCATATTTGATATGGTCAGCTAGTCTAGTGGCAAGGAGGTTGAAGAAAGTGGTTGAGAAGAAAATCATTATCCCTGAAAGGTTATCCTTCTTTTGGTATGAATGCGTTTGTTGAGGATTTATGAAAAACAAACGTCCTGGTTGTATGTGGTATTTATGTGAATTGACGATAAGGTAGCCTTCTCCGCTAAAAAACCAAAGTACGGTATAAAACTTGTTTCTGTGGATTTGTTTTGTGGATTCCGGAAAATCAATGGTCGCTTGGGAAATGGACATTATATTTAAATAGAATCTATCGAGAATACAATCTTTGTTCAATGAGTACTCGATATATTTTTGCCCATTGGTATATTGTTCACATTGCTCAATAGCTGTTTTATTCATTTTTTTACTTATTTTACTTATTGATAGTTGCAAAATTAGGTACTTTTGTGATAAAACATAGATATTTTCGGTAAATTAATTAACATGTTTACGAATTTACCGAAAAAAGAAGATGTTCACACTTTACACTTATCTATTTATATCGTAATTTTGCGATGTCGAAAGATAAAACGGCACGCCGGCACCCCGTTTGTTTATAGACAATGTAATACATTAACAATTTTAAAAATTAACAATATGGATGATTTATATTTAGGAGAACTGGGAACACCAGAAATGGCTAATACGCCGGTTGATTCAATGGAAATGAGTGCATGGTGTACTGCATGTGCGTTGTGTGCGGCATGTGGCGGGACAATTGTCGCATGGTCAAGTGTGGCAGCTTTCTCTGCATACTAAACTAATGTATAATTAGGTTTTAATGGATTATGTCCCGGGCATATCCGTTAAAACCTATTAACTAATTTTAAAGCAAAGATTTATCCAGCAATTAATCCATATGTAGTGATATCAGAACAAGCTGGTGTCGCTATAGATACAACAACAGGTAGAAATGTAGAGTTGCCAAAAGGTGCTTATCCAATTTTACGTTTAGTCGATGGAAAAACAGACATTGACACAATTGTGGAAAAAATTATGGGGTCGTATGTCGTTTCACAAGAGAGCCTTCACAATTTTTTTAACAACATGTCGAAAATGAAGTTTCTTACTCTTTCTTCTACACCTTACCCAAGGTTGAGTGAAAAGAAACCTCCCATTGGTGTTGCAAGTATTGAATTAACGGAAAAGTGCAACTTGAAATGTAGATACTGTTATGGAGCATTCGCTCCAGAAAGAAGCACACACTTGACTTACGAAGATGCGGTCAAGCTATTTGGGGCATTAAAGGCACGCAATGTAAGAACAGTGGAGTTAACTGGCGGAGAACCAACGGTCAATCCCTTTTTTGACAAGATACTGGAAGAAGCCTGTAGGCTATTTCGAAAAGTCACTATCATGACAAATGCGGTTGTTCTTCGCTCTTCAACGTTGGATATTTATAAGAAGTATCAGGACAAAGTGGGTTTTAGTATAAGCATTGATGGCTTCTCCGAAACGACAAATGACTTTCAGCGGGGAGTATCTAATACTTTCAGACACACATTAAATAATATTATATGCATAAAAAAAGCAATAAATCCATCGTATTTTCGTGTTGTATATATGCTAACAAACGAGAATGTAAATGAAGTGGATGATTTTTTTGATTGCATGCTTTCGAGTGGCATTCAGGATGTAGTGGTAAGCATTCCTGAGAATATAGAAAAGGGTAGAACTTACAAGTTGGCAGATGGTTGTATGATGAGTGATAGAAAGAGTAGAATCAGAGGTGTCTTGGATGCCAAGGCGGTTCAACTCGGCAAGAAATACCTTAAAAAGGTACATACTGTTATCGATAGATTGGGAACCAAGGGTATACGGATTCTAAATGCACTTCCTTCTTGTGGAGCTGGGTGGACAATGCTCTCTTTCCAAGCTAATGGAAACGTGCAACCTTGTAATATGATGGGAACTGAATGGAAACTGGGGAATTTTAAGAAAGACCCCAGTTTGGACTTTCTTTCACTAGACAATCCTCTTTATGCGGCATTTTCTTCCCTTAATCTTAGTACAGACAATGGTAATAGAGTGGAATGTAAAGATTGTCAATATAACGATTTTTGTGGGAAATGTATAAACAAGATTTTTATGGCAAATCAAGATAGGATTGCCCATGGAAAGGAAATATGCCCCATTTTGCAAAAGACAAATATTCCTAAAGAGTTATTCCTTCATAAAAGCTAAAACTGATGATTACGATTGACAGTATTGTTAAAAAATATGGTAAGGTAATCGCTTTGGATAAAGTTTCCTGTTCTATCCCTGGGGAATCTATCTGTGCCCTTGTCGGCCCCAATGGTGCGGGCAAGAGCACGCTACTGAAGATACTCACAAGGATACTTCCATATGATGCGGGTACAATAGAATACGGGACGGCCTTGCGCAAGGGGACGTTCCAACAAAATATTGCTTATCTACCAGAGCAGAGAGGGCTATATACGGGTGTTGACATAGAAACTCAATTGATTTTCTTCGCTAATATAAGGGGGCTTGGTGATAAGAAAGCGCAAGAGAGTGTCAGCTATTGGCTCAATAAGCTGGACATCAGTTCATGGAAACAGCGCAGAGTATCAGAACTGTCCAAAGGAATGCAGCAAAAGGTGCAGTTCGTGAGTTGTCTTGTTGGTTATCCTGCCATTATGTTTATGGATGAACCTTTTTCTGGTGTTGATCCCGTAAACTTCCATCTCTTTATGGAGGTACTGGAGGAGTATCAAAAAGGTACTGGAGCAACTATTATCCTCTCCACCCATAACATGAAATCTGTAGAAGAGTTGTGCAAATACGTAATACTACTCAACAAGGGGAAAGTGGAGATTGAAGGCAACGTCAATGATGTGAAAAGGTCTTATACTAAGGGAAATGCGCTTTTAATAGAAGTCTCTAGTACACAAGACACCGCAGGAGATATCGTTGCCAGGTTGGCACATTCATTTCAGGTGACCTCCAAAAGTTTGAAACAGGGGCACTTGTTCCTGGAAATATCTGACGACGCACCTTCCTCTTATGCTGCTAGTATGCAGAAAGCATTGCGGTTACTAGATGGATACGAGGTATATCAATGCCAGCGAAAGATGGTTTCCATGGAGGAGATATTCATAAACTTAAGTGACAATAGATAGTCTTGCGATATACATACTATGAATAGAAGTTTATTTTTTTGCATATTTCGATTTGAGATGATGTCCCAGATGAGAACAAAATCTTTCTGGATAATCTCTCTTATACCACCTCTGGCAATGATTGTCATGTTTGCGGTAAATTATAATAGTAGGCATGTTGACTCTGTCTTGGTGGACAATCGCAGTTCTTTAGTCCAGCCTGTTACATCTACTAATGCCATGAATATACAATATGGCAATGATACCACATGGGCTAAAAAAGGATATGATGCTTATGTACGTATTAGCGACTCACGCCAGGGGAACATTGTGTGCGATATATATTCCCAGGATATGTTCTCCCCAGTTAACCAGATGGCTATCAAGGACAATTTGGAAACGAAAATGGCAGAGGTAAAACTTGGGGTTGATTTCTCTAAATTGAAAGCCCAGGAAGGCTGTAAACTGAAAATAGTGACCCATGTAGAAAATCCTCGTTTCAAGTTGCTGGGCATTTCCGTGGTGGCGGTATTCCTGATTTACTTAATTGTGCTACAATTCGCCAGTTCTATCCTGAGAATGACAGGCCGTGAGAAGCAAAATAAGATATGTGAGATACTGTTGTCAGCCATGCCTGCTCGTGTTATCATGGCGGGTAAACTTATCGCTTGCCTTTTGGTGGCTTTCATACAGTTGCTATTGTGGTGTATAGTGGCTTATGTCATCCTATCTTTGTCGGACAAGCTTTCAATTGCGCATATAGACCAAAACGTCATTAGTTCTTTGTTAGATATGTTTGCTTCGTTACCACACGGGCAGCTAGTGGAGTTTGTCGTCATATTCATGCTGTATTTGATAGGTGGCTTTTTGCTGTACTGCACTTTGTTCTCGATATTGGGAGCCATTTCTAATGAAAATACCAACACGCAGCAATTTTCCCTCATAGTAACCGTTCCATTATTAGTGACGTTTGTATATGTGTTCCAAGATTTTGGCGGAGAGTCGCAATGTTTACAATGGTTATCCTATATACCACTTTCCAGTCCTGTGGCATGTATCCCCGTGGCTGCGAAATATGGAATGTCAACGCAAATAGTAATATCATTGCTGATATTATACGCTACGACATTGGTGACATTTTATTATGCATGCATTCTTTACCACAAAGGAGTGCTGGCTTCAAAAGCGAAGGTCACTCTAAAGATGATGATGCAGTGGATAAAAAAGAAATAACCGAAGATGAAAATAATCCCTCGTGGCATGAGGAAAATCTTCCTCATTTTCCAGGCTTCTTGCTTTTGCTTGCTGGCACATGGGCAAGGTGCGTTAAGCGGCAAGGTATTTGCCCCTGACTCTACAGTGCTGGATGCCGCCACGGTGTGTCTCTTGCTGCAAAAGGATAGCAGCGTGACGCAGCGCACTTTGACTGACGCAAGTGGGGCGTATCGGTTTGCGGCAGTGCCTAAAGGCAGCTACCTGGTGCGGGCTTCCGTGATGGGGCGTAGTTCTGCCATGAAAAAGGTCATGATATGGGATGGGGCACATGCCGAGGCCAATCTGGTGGTAGGTGGGAGCATATCCCTGCAAGAGGTGAAAGTGATCTCCACGGGCGTGACTATAAGGGGAGATACCACCACGTATGCCGTCAGCCGCTTCACGTCGGGTAGCGAGCGAAACCTGAAAGACGTGCTGGGAAAGTTGCCCAACGTAAGCGTAGACCGGGAATCCAATTCGGTTACGGCCAATGGCAAGCACGTCAACCGTGTATTGCTGGAGGGGCAAGACCTCTTTCAAGGCAATGTGTCCATTCCGCTAGACAACATTTCCGCCGACGGGGTGAGGACGGTGGATGTCATAGACAATTATTCGGAGTACGATATCTATGATGGTTTTCGCACCACAAACGAGACCGTGCTCAACGTAGGCGTAGACGAAAAGACGAAAAACCGCGTGAAAGGAGAACTGGAAGGTTATGGCGGAGTGATGAACAAGTATGACGCACGGGCCACCGCCCTCTATATTGGCAGGAAATCCATGCTTTCCGCCATCTTGGCCTCCAACAACACGGGTAAGCGGCTGCTGACTTTTCAGGACATATTGCAGTTTAGTGGTGGACTGGGCAACCTGTTGAGCGGAGACAATCCCATGGAGGAATTCACGAAGAAAATGGATGCCTATGCTGCCTTCACCAACAGTCGCAGGGACATCAAACGGCGGGAAAACAACATGGCCTCGTTGAGTTACATAGCGAACCCTAGTGAAAAGGTGAAGGTGAGCGTAAACGCTATCTACGGCTACGACCATTATCGCTCCAGTGAAGAGGGCCACTACGACTACGCGTCTGGCTACAGCTATGACAAAATAACCACCGACAAGTGTCGCCAACACAACGGACAGCTTAGCGTGAAATTGGTCTATATGCCCGCCAAGAGCCTGAATGTCATCTATACGGGCAACATGATAATGGCCATCCAAGACAAAAAAAGTGGAAACTTGCTGGATGAGGACTCTATTTATTACAGCACCAAGCCCAAGACACTTTACCTGAAAAACAACTTGCTGCTTGTGAAACGGCTTGGTAAGCACCTGCTCAATCTCTCGGTAGACTACGCGCTGCGGCAACACAAGGAGTATTCGGCTCTTCGTTCCAGTTATGCAGCGCCCAATTCTCCACTGGGCTTGTCCCGTTATGACACCGATTACGACAACAGCGACCATACCTATACTGCCCAGCTTTTCTATCTTCACCGCCTCTCAGATACTTATTACCTGCGTTTTGCGCTCCGGGGAGAGCTGGACAAGCAGCGGTTTATCACCAACGGAGACTTGACCGCTTATTCTTCAGAATATGACAACTATGCACACATAGATTATACCAACTATTACGGAGAAGTCATGGGTGGCAAGGACAAGGGCAATTTCACTTTCTCGCTGAGGCTGCGCTATGCTTATCACCATGCTTCCACCAACTTGGAGCGAGACTTCCGACGAACGGGACAGGGGCTTCTCTCGCCTATGGCACAGGTGAAGTATCAGTTTTCACCCTATCATTTTTTGATGGTGAATTATGAGTATGGTCTGCGACAAAATGCCATAACGGACTTGATAGATGGCCTGTGGCTGCGGTCTTACGACCAACAGGTGACTAGCCAGGTAGATAAGTTCTTCTTCGCTGCCCACAAGGCCACCCTATCCCACTTCCTGTCGTTGCCTTACGCGGGGCTCAACTTCCTCAACATGATATCTTATGAGGCGCAGAAAGACCCAGTAGTCACCGCCTATACCCAAAACGGATATTTAAACCAAGAGGAGAAACGACTGGGGGCAGACTGCAAGCAAGTGACGCTGATGTCTTCGGCGGAATACAAGTTCCTCTACCTGCCTCTCAACTTCCGTTGTCGTTTCAGTCTTGTCCATTCAGCTTTGCCCATGTATTATGGACAGACGCTTTACGACGGCAAGTCAGACCAATTGCAACTCCAATTGCAATTGCTCACCTTTTACAAGAAAGGCTTCAATGGCGACCTGTCTTGGCACTATGCTACGCAAGTGTATAAACATGTGCCTATGGGCAACCGGCTCACCACCCACGACCTCTCTGGCCTGCTCTCTTGGCAGAACGACAAGCTCTTCGCGAGCGTGGATGCCAGATTGAGTACCTACAGGTTGGGGCAAATGGCCGCGAACAACATGTATTACGGAGTGGAAGTGCGTTACCAGTTGACCAAGAACCTGATGCTCCGGCTGCGAGGGGAGGACGTGGCTCATCTCCGTGAGCGCAGGCAAATGACGGGCAGCGTTACGTCATACTATACCCAAAACAGCCTCACATGGTATATGCCTGGCCATATCGTGGTGGGCGTATCACTCAAATATTAACCAAAAAAAACAAAAAGACATGATGAAAAAAGCATTCTTAGTCATTACCACCTTGTTGCAGGTATGTGTGATGTCAGCTCAAGAGTTGACTGTTACTTACCGAATGGTTTACGACACGGCCTCACCTCAGATCTTCGCGGAGGCAGGGCTGCCTGAAGACATGCGTGCCAGCCTGGCCGCAGCTTACAAAGATGTGGTAATGCAATATCAACTAGTGGTGAAAGGAAATGAGAGTGACTTTCGGGTATTGCCGGGCGAGGGCAAACAGGAGATACATTTCATGGGTCAGACGATAGATGTCAATGCTACTCTTTCCATGCAGGCGCAAAACTACACCTACAAAAACCATGCGGAAGGCATTATCCTGGATAAGACGCAGGCTTTTGGCAAGAACTTTATCGTATTGGACAGTATAGGAAAGGCCAAGTTTTCCGTGGTAAAGGGGGAGAATAAGGACATCTTGGGCTACGAGTGCGTAAAAGCCGTGTCTGAAGACGGCAAGACCACTATATGGTATACGCCCCAAATTCCAGTACAGGACGAGCCCATAGCCACGGGGCTGGATGGACTCGTCCTGCAAATGAATACATCGGGTCAGATTTATACGGCCACCAAGGTGGAGGATACTGCTACAAAAGAGATAGTGCGCCCTTCTGGCGAGAGACCTATCTCAATGTCAGACTTCAAGGACTGGGTAAAGAAGCGCACCGAAATGATGAAGCGGAATTAATCTATCCCCAGGTATTCCTCGTCTGTCACCGGCTCCAGCCATTCGTTGGAAGTGTCCTCGCCGGGTATCTCGAAGGCCAGGTGGGCGAACCAGCTGTCTTTGGCCGCTCCGTGCCAGTGCTTTACGCCTGCGGGAATGTGGATGACCGTGCCGGGCAATATCTCTTGCGCGGGCTTGCCCTCCTCTTGGTACCAGCCCCTGCCGGCTACGCCCACCAGCATCTGTCCGCCGCCTTTCCTAGCCTGGTGTATGTGCCAGTTGTTGCGGCAGCCTGGCTCAAAGGTCACGTTGGAGAAAGGTATCTGCTCCGTGGAGACGCGCGCCAGGTAGCTGTTGCCTATGAAATACTTGGCGTAAGCCGTGTTGGGATCGCCGATGGGGAATATCATCTGTTGCTGGAAACGTTCCTTCTCGGTGGCCGCGTCGTTGTCCGCCCATACTTCCTTGGCCATGCGGAAGCCCGCCCAGGCATTGGGCCATCCCGCGTAGAAGGCGGCTTGGGTCAGCAGCGCGGCTATCTCCTTGCGGGTGATGCCGTGCTTCTTGCCCATCTCCAGGTGGGAGCGGAAGGAGGAATCCACCATCCCCTTGCCCAGCAGGATGGAGATGGTGACCAGGCTGTGGTCATGGAGCGAGAGCGTGGAGTCATTCCATACGGCTTCTCCGAAGAGCACGTCGTCGTTCAGTTCCGCGAATTTTGGGGCGAATTCGCCAAGCGCGGCGCGCCCGGCTGTTTGGGTAATCTTGTTTTGTGCCATAATCGTGATGTTGTTAAGTGCCATTAGCATGGCGATAAGTGTTAAACAGGTCTTTCTCATGAGCTTGTCTTTTACTGTCCGGTTGTTTTCCCTCACCCTGGCGGTGAGTTCTTGTTCATGACGCGAAGATAGCGGATTTCCCGCAAGGGGCTGTTAGCGATTTTACGGAAGTCTGTACCCGAATTACGGATTCTCCCACTGCCTTTTTGCCGCCCCTTTCCCGTGGTCTTTTCAAGACAAGTTATTTCGTGAACGAAAACAACTTATTTTGATGGGCAAAACAAGTTAAATTGAAAGACAAAACAAGTTATTTTGCCGAGCAAAATAAGTTGATTTCCCAAGCTAGTCCATAGCAGGGGGAAATCCAGCCAGTACCACAAGCGGTACCAGTTAACTGACACTGCAGTACCAGCCTAGTGGTACTGCAGTATCAGCTAAGTGAAACTCCAGTGTCACTTTACTGGTACTGGGAAGGGATACTGCTTTGTGGAAAAGGCTGGCTGCCTTAGCCTGGTTCTTAGTATAGGTCGCCTCGAATGATTACTATTAATATTCGTGAGTTCGACGAATGGCGCCTCGCGCATACCCAAAATGCAAATGCGTGGCGTGCCGCCTCTCTCTAGCGGGAATACATGGAATTTCCGTCTCCCGCTAGATGAGATGTGCGGCATGGTTGTTACCTTACTACAATCTTCTTGCCTTGGTGTATGTAAATGCCTTTCCTCTGGGGCTTGTCGGTCTTGTGCCCATTGAGGTCGTAATAGTGTGTGTCCTTGGAGCGGTTGTCGTCAGCGGTGACGCTCTCTATGCCGGTCACGCCGCCGGAGACATTGTTGACGGTGTATTTGCCGCCTGCCACTTCGCCAATCTCGAAGTAAGTGTCTTCCGAAAGCGGCCCTATGTCCACGGTCTGCATCTTATCTTTGCCTTGATTGAAGATGATATTGAAGGTGTAGCCATATTCGTTGATGTCGAAGGTGTGGTAATACCATCGCTCGTCGTCTATCTCCTTGGTGGCCGTGATTTCTGTGCCCGGCCATGCTTTCAGCAAGTCTCCCTCCTCGTCCCAGGCATAAAAGTACACGTTTGTCCAGTTGGGGTCTTTCAGGTAGATGGTGGCCGTGTGGGGGCTAAAGCCCTCTATGGTGTATTGGCGACTGCCTATGCCCGTCACCTTGCCGTCTTTCAGCAGCCCATAGGTGAGCGTGCAGGTCTCGTCGATAGTCACTGGCTTGTCGCTGGGCGCGGTCGTGCTCTTGGCTGTGGGTTGGCTTCCGTCTAGCGTATAGACCACTTGGGCGTTGTCGCTGGTGGAAATGGCCGACAGGGTGACTTCCACGGCGTTGGCGTAGGTGCCTGACGCCTTGTCGGCCCAAGCCACTTCGGTGTCCCGGCTCAGCCAGTAGCTATAGGTATTGTCGCCCGCCAGCTTCACCCACTGTGCCTTGTCCACCGGCTGGTTTTGCGTGCCCAGGTACACCAGCAACTTGCCGTGCTCGCCCGTCACCTCGTTTTGCAGGTACATCTTGTGGGAGAGCACGTTCTTGTAGTCGCTCATGTTGGTGATGCCCGCTAGCTGGCGCGCGTCTATCAATGTCTTGATGTCCTGCTTGTACTCCTTCCAGTGGGGCAGGAAGACGCAGGGCGTGCCCGGCATGGCCAGCATGTAGGCGTTGGCGGCCAATATATAGTTCGTGAGCGGGTCTTGTGGCTCTTTGTCGCTGCGGTATTGCGTGTCGTGGTTTTCCACGAAAGTCACGGCGTATTGCCTGTAGGCCGGGTCGTGCATCAAGTTGTAGTCGCTGTTGAGTTGCGACCAGTCGTTCTTGTTTACGGCTTTGCTCACGTTGTAGCGGAACTGGAAGTCGAAGGCCGCGCTTTTCTTTCCCGTGGCGTTAATCCAACTCTCGATTTTCTCGTTGCTGTCCCAATACTCGCCCACGGAGTATTCCACGCCCGCCGCCTGGTTGTAGTCGGCCACGTGGCTGCCGTCATATCCCTTCACCATGTCATAGCGGAAGCCCGTGTAGCCCAGGTCGTCCACCAGGTATTTCACGTAAGCCTTCACGCATTCTTGCACGTTCTGGCTCTTGTGGTCTAGGTCTCGGCATCCGCTCCAATCCTCTCCCTCGTCGTTGTTGACGCTTAGCGAGTAGCCGTTCTCGTCTGCCCAGGCCTTGGTCTGGCCGCCGTCATCGTTAGCGGGGATGTCTTCGGAGGTCATCTGGTAGGTCACCCCGTTGTAAGTCTCCTTGGGGAAGTCTACCCATGAGCCGTTTGCGCCCAGGTTGTTGCGGTGATTGATGACCACGTCGGCCACGATGCCTGTGCCTCTCTGCTTGAAAGCCTGGATCATGGAGCGCAGTTGCGCCTCCGAGCCGAAGCTGCTGTTTTGGTCGAAGTAATAGACGGGCATGTATCCCATGTTGTTATAAGAGGTGTTGCAATTGCCGCTCTGGGGCACCCATATCAGCTTGAAATACCGCGAGAGCTCGTCGGCCTGGCTCTCCAGGGTGGACCATTGTGTGTCGGTATAGGAGTCCCACGAGAATCCTTGCAGCATCACCCCGCCATAGTTGGCGGGCCATCCTTGCGCCGAGGCCATTTGTGCGGCGAACGTCAAGAGCAGGGCGCATAGCGAAGTGTAAAGTCTCTTTTTCATGTTTAGGTATGGTTTTGGTAAGTGAAAGTGATTACCGCGAATTTATGGTTAATTTACCCTCCACTTTCGGCTATTTGCCAAAAAGTCCTTTTCTTTTTGCGTAATCGATTGCACGGACGCGCCTCGCGGGAAAGAGCAAAGTGCAAACGATTGCGCAATAATTTGCCCATTTATGGCCAGCCTGGAGCGTAGGCGAAGAGATAAATCGATACTTTTGTGATAGGAAATCAAGACAAAACCGTTGCTACCTAATAACTTGAGATAAGATGAAACAAAAACCTGACATGAGATTCTGGGAGCTGTGGAACCTCAGCTTTGGTTTCTTCGGCGTGCAGATTGCCTATGCCCTGCAGAGCGCCAACATCTCCCGCATTTTCGCCACGCTGGGTGCCGACCCTCATAATCTGAGTTATTTCTGGATATTGCCTCCCTTGATGGGCATCTTGGTGCAACCCATCGTGGGAACCTGTTCCGACCGCACGTGGTGTCGCTTCGGCCGCCGCATACCTTATTTGTTTATAGGGGCCACGGTGGCCGTGCTCGTGATGTGCTTGTTGCCCAATGCGGGCTCTTTGGGTATGGCTGTCAGCACCGCCATGGTATTTGGCCTGGTGGCGTTGATGTTCTTGGACACCAGCATCAACATGGCCATGCAGCCCTTCAAGATGCTGGTGGGCGACATGGTAAACGAGAAGCAGAAAGGATTGGCCTATTCCATCCAGAGTTTCTTGTGCAACGCCGGCTCCGTGGTGGGCTTTGTCTTCCCTTTCTTCTTCACGGCGATAGGCATTGCCAACACCGCTCCCAGCGGCGTGGTGCCCGACTCCGTGATATGGTCTTTCTATGTGGGAGCCGCCATCTTGATACTCTGCGTCATCTATACCACTGTCAAGGTAAGGGAGTGGCCGCCCCAAGTCTACGCCGAGTATAATGAGTCAAAGGAGGAGGCCAGCGAGTGGAAAGCCAGTTGGATAACCCTCTTGCGCCACGCCCCCGCCACTTTCTGGCGAGTGGGACTGGTGCAGTTCTTCTGTTGGGCCGCCTTCATGTATATGTGGACTTATACCAATGGCGCCATCGCGGACACCTGTTGGAACGTGGACATGCATGACCCGGCGGCCACGGCCACGGCCGCCTACCAAGAGGCAGGCAACTGGGTGGGCGTGCTCTACGCCGTGCAGGCCATAGGCAGCGTGGTATGGGCCATGGTCTTGCCCTTCTTCCGCAACCGCAAATTGGGTTATGCGCTGAGCCTGGTATTGGGTGGTGTGGGTTTTGCCCTGGTGCCTTTCATCTCCAATCCCTACACGCAGTTTGTCGCCTTCCTGCTGATAGGTTGCGCCTGGGCTGCCATGCTGGCCATGCCTTTCACCTTCGTGACCAATGCCTTGCAGGGCTATGGCCACATGGGCGCTTACCTGGGCCTGTTCAATGGCACCATCTGCCTGCCCCAGATCATTGCCGCCCTGTTGGGAGGTTCCATCCTCTCGCTGGTGGGCAGCAACCAGACCAGCATGATGATCGTGGCCGGACTGTTGCTCGTGATGGGCTCCGTGGCCGTGGCTGGTATCAAGACCAAGGGATGATCAATCGCTAGAATATTCACCTTATAAATCTATTTCTTATGAAATTCAGTTTCAATATAAATTACGGAACCATCTTTGGCGAGGCCTTGGTGGTCAATATCCTTGACGGAGACCATGTGGAACGACACCAGATGACCTCTGCCGACGGCTCCCAATGGAATGCCAACGTGGACATACCCCAGGCTCCCAGCCAGTTGAAGTATTACTACAGCGTGACGAGAGGTGCCCAACGCTATCGTGAGGAGTGGCAGACCTTGCTCCACGCCATAGATGTCAGTGCCCAGAAAGCCAACCACTACGTGGCTTATGACCAGTGGGTGGACACGCCCGCCGACGCTTACCTCTATACATCGGCTTTCACAGACTGCGTCAACAGGCAACATCCCAAGCCACTGCCCGCCACTCACTACGCCCGCACGCTGAGGCTCAAGGTGCGCGCCCCCCAGCTGAAAGAGGGAGAGTGGCTGGCCATATTGGGTGCGGGAGACAAGCTAGGCAACTGGAAAGCCCTGGAGGCAAAGGACATGACCCAGCACCAATACAACGAGTGGGCCATAGACTTCAACGCCGATGACTTCAAAGACCAGCCCATGGAGTTCAAGTTTGTCATACGTGACAGCCAGGTGGATTACACGCCCGAGTGGGAAGTGGGCTACAACAGGGTCATCCAAGTGCCCGACATGCGGGTAGGGGAGACCTACGTCTATCAATTGGGAGAGGCCCGGTTCAATAAATGGGACCGCAAGCTGGCCGGTACCTTGGTGCCCGTATTCTCCCTGCGCAGCAAGCGGAGCTTTGGCGTGGGCGATTTCGGGGACTTGCGCCAGATGATAGACCTCGTGGCCATGACGGGGCAGAAAGTCTTGCAAGTGCTCCCCGTCAACGATACCACCACCACTCATACATGGACAGACTCCTATCCCTATAGTGCCATTAGCATTTTCGCCCTTCATCCGCAGTTCGTGGATCTCAATGCCCTGCCCGCCTTGAAAGACGCGGCCAAGCGAGAGGAAATGGAAGCGCTGCGCCAAGAGCTCAACGCCCTGCCCCAGATAGACTATGAGCGGGTGAACGACACCAAGACAGCTTACATGCGCCTGCTTTTCGCCCAGGAGGGAGCAAAGACCATGCGCACCGCCGAGTATAAACATTTCTTTGACGAGAACCAGCGTTGGCTGGTGCCCTATGCCCGTTATTCCGTTCTCCGGGAGAAGTATGGCACAGCCGATTTCACCACCTGGCCCGACCACAACGTGTGGGACGAAGACGAACGGGAGCAACTTAGCAACAGTCGCACGGCTCTCTACAAGGAGGCGGCTTTCTATTACTATACGCAGTTCGTGCTCTTCCAGCAGCTACGCGATGCCCATGCGCACGCCCAGGAGAAGGGTGTCATCCTGAAGGGAGACATACCCATCGGGGTCAACAGATATGGCTGCGACGTGTGGATGGAGCCAAAATATTTCAACCTCAACGGACAGGCAGGCGCGCCGCCTGACTCCTTCTCCGTCAACGGACAGAACTGGGGCCTTCCCACCTATAACTGGGAGGAAATGCTCAAGGACGATTGCGCTTGGTGGACAAAGCGCTTCCAACACATGCAGCAGTTCTTTGACGCATACCGCATAGACCACGTGCTGGGCTTCTTCCGCATCTGGGAGATACCCATCGACAGCGTGCACGGCCTGCTGGGACAATTCTCTCCCGCGCTGGGCATGTCTCGCCAGGAGATAGCCCAATATGGACTCAACTTCCAGGAGGAACGCTTCACCACGCCTTTCATTACCGACTGGGTATTGCAACGCGTGTTCTCGGAGAGGGCGCAAGAAGTGAAAGAACGCTTCCTGGAACCCATAGACGGAGAACGGTATCGGCTGCGCGAGGAAGTGAACACCCAACGAAAGGTGGAGAGCTTGTTCGCCCATGCCGACAAGCAAGAGGAGCTATGGTTGCGGGACGGGCTCTACGCCCTTATCAGTGACGTGCTCTTCTTGCGCGACCGGAAAGACCCCAACCTTTTCCATCCGCGCATCTCCGCGCAATACGATTTCATCTACGAGAGCCTGTACGACTGCGACAAAGAGGCCTTCAACCGCCTTTACAACGACTATTTCTATCGCCGCCACAACCAGTTCTGGTACCGGGAGGCCATGCGCAAGCTGCCTCGCCTGGTGCAGGCCACACGCATGTTGGTATGCGCGGAAGACCTGGGCATGGTGCCCGACTGCGTTCCATGGGTGTTGGAAGACCTCAAGATACTCAGCCTGGAGATACAGAGCATGCCCAAAGACCCTAACGTGAGGTTCGGTTACTTGAGCAAGAACCCCTATCGCTCGGTATGCACCATTTCCTCGCACGATATGCCTACGCTCCGCCAATGGTGGGACGAGGATTATGAGCGCACGCAAGACTACTTCAATTCCATGCTCTACAGAGGTGGTAGCGCACCTCATCCATTACCGGGATGGTTGGCTCGTGACATCATCTCCCGCCATTTGCTCTCTGGCTCCATGCTTTGCGTTATCAGTTTACAAGACTGGCTGGCCATGGACGAGAAGTTGCGCCTGCCCGATGCCAATGCCGAGCGTATCAACATACCCTCCAATCCCAAGCATTACTGGCGATACCGCATGCACCTCAATCTGGAAGACCTAGCCGCGGACAAGCGTTTCATTGACAGCCTGACCGAGTTGATACGCCTGGACGGAAGAATTTGAACATACAGAAAACCGATAATTACCAAACAACATGAGTAAGCTTTCTAATTTCATTTTGGCGGCTCTGCTTGTGCCCGCATGGGCATCGGCACAGACCGTGACCTCGCCCAATGGCAACGTGAAGCTCACTTTCTCGCTCTCCGAGACGGGCCAGCCCACTTACGAAATGGCCTACAAGGACAAGGCGGTTATCAAGCCCTCCCACCTGGGACTGGAATTGGCCAAGGACAAACACGCCAGCAAAGGGGAGCAGGAGACCGACTTGATGGATGGTTTCAAGGTGACAAACACGCAGACCTCCACTTTTGACGAGACTTGGAAACCCGTATGGGGCGAGACGGCCACCATTCGCAATCACTACAACGAGTTGCAAGTGAACTTGCGACAGGAGGCCACAGACCGTGACATCATCATCCGCTTCAGGGTCTATGACGACGGCATGGGACTGCGCTATGAGTTCCCCCAGCAGGAGTCCCTCAACTACTTCCTCATCAAGGAGGAACACACCCAGTTCGCCATGGCGGGCGACCACACCGCCTGGTGGATAGCGGGCGATTACGATACCCAAGAGTATCCTACCCAGACCACAAAACTCAGCGAGATAAGGGGCAGGATGGAGGACGCGATTGTTTGGGGCAACTCTTCCCAGACCCCATTCTCACCCACGGGCGTGCAGACCTCCTTGCAGATGAAGAGCGATGACGGCCTATACATCAACATCCACGAGGCCGCCTGCGTGGACTATTCCACGATGCACCTCAACCTGGACGACAAGAACATGGTGTTCGAGAGCTGGCTCACGCCCGATGCCACGGGACTGAAGGGCTGCATGCAGACTCCTTGCCAGACCCCTTGGCGCACCGTGATGGTGAGCGATGACGCTCGCGACATCTTGGCTTCCAACTTGATACTCAATCTCAACGAGCCTTGCAAGATAGAGGACACCAGCTGGATAAAGCCCGTGAAGTATTGCGGCGTGTGGTGGGAGATGATCGTGGGCAAGGGCTCATGGAATTACACGGACGAGTACCCCTCTGTCAAGCTGGACCAGATAGACTGGACGAAGGCCAAGCCTAATGGTCGCCACTCCGCCAACACGGCCCGCGTGAAGCAGTATATAGACTTCGCCGCCGAGAACGGCCTCTCGCAAGTGTTGGTGGAAGGATGGAACGTAGGCTGGGAAGACTGGTCCAACCGTTGGAAGTGGGATGTGTTCGACTTCATCACGCCCTATCCCGATTTCGATATCAAGTATCTCAACGAGTATGCCCACTCCAAGGGCGTGAAGCTCATGATGCACCACGAGACCTCTTCCAGCGTCACCAACTATGAGCGCTGGATGGAGCAAGCCTACCAGCTGATGAATGACTACGGCTACAATTCCGTGAAATCCGGCTACGTGGGAGACATCATCCCCCGCGGCGACCACCACTACTCGCAATCCATGAACAACCACTATCTCTATGCCGTGAAGGAGGCCGCCAAGCATCACATCATGGTCAACGCCCACGAGGCAACCCGTCCCACGGGCCTTTGCCGCACCTATCCCAACCTGATAGGCAACGAGAGCGCCCGAGGCACGGAGTACGAGGCTTTCGGCGGTAGCAATCCCGACCACACCGTGATATTGCCCTTCACCCGTTTGCAAGGCGGCCCCATGGACTACACGCCTGGCATCTTGGAAACAGAGCTGAGCACGTGGAGCGACAATCCCAATCGCGTGCATACCACGCTCGTAGGCCAGTTGGCGCTTTATGTGACGATGTACAGCCCGTTGCAGATGGCCGCCGACCTGCCCGAGAACTACGCCAAGTTCATGGACGCTTTCCAATTCATCCGTGACGTGGCGGTAGACTGGGACGACTCCAAGTACCTGGAGGCAGAGCCGGGGGACTATATCACCGTGGCGCGCAAGGCCAAGGGAACGGACAACTGGTTTATAGGCGGCAAGTGTGACGAGAATGGCCACAAGAGTGTCATCAAGCTCGACTTCCTCGACAAGGGCAGGAAATACGCTTGCACCATCTACGCGGATGCCGAGGATGCCTCTTTCGACAAGAATCCAAAGGCCTACACCATCACCAAGAAGGCGGTGAAGAAAGGCGACACCCTCAAGCTCACGCAGGCTCCCGGTGGCGGTTTCGCTGTCTCGCTGATGGCGTTGTAAGCTCGAAGTGCCATATTTATATATATATATAGGTATATGGATATCAGGAAACAATGCTTTTTAGCCATGGCTGCGATGATGATAGCCGCTCCGGCCCAGGCGCAAGACGTGTTCCGCGAGGTGGATTACTCCCAGCGGCAGACCACGTTCAAGCTCAACGCTCCCTCCTCCGCCCGCAAGGTGGTGGTGAGACTCTACGAGGATGGCGATGCCGCCAAGCCCTACAAGACGGTGAAGATGAAGCGCACGGGCGAAGACCAATGGACGGCCACCGTAAAGCAAGACTTGAAAGGGGCTTACTATACCTTTGACATGGGCAAGGGAGAGTGCCCCGGGGTCTTCGCCAAGGCCGTGGGCGTGAATGGCCGGCGCGGCGTGGTGATAGACATGGACGAGACAGACCCCGAGGGATGGCAGGCCGACAAGCGACCCGCCTTGGCCTCGCCCGCGGACTTGGTCATCTACGAGATGCACCATCGTGACTTCTCCGTGGGCCGTGATGCCAAGTATCCTGGCAAGTTCCTGGCGCTCACCGAGCCTTGGGCCATCAAGCATCTCTGTGACTTGGGCGTGAACGCCGTGCATATCTTGCCTTCCTTCGATTACGCCTCGGTAGACGAGATGCGCCTGGACACGCCACAGTACAACTGGGGATATGACCCCGTGAACTACAACGTGCCTGATGGCAGCTATTCCACAAATCCCTATGTGCCCTCCGCCCGCGTCAAGGAGTTCAAGCAAATGGTGCAAGCCCTGCACAAGGCGGGCATACGGGTAATACTGGACGTGGTTTACAATCACACTTTCGACCTGGAGAACAGCAATTTCCAGAAGACCTATCCGGGCTATTACTATCGCTATAACGCCGATGGAACCCCAAGCAATGGTTCTGGCTGCGGCAACGAGACGGCTTCCGAGAAGCCGCTCATGAGGCAGTTCATGCTGGAGAGCATGCGTTACTGGGTGGAAGAGTACCATATTGACGGCTTCCGCGTGGACTTGATGGGCGTGCATGACATAGAGACCATGAACCTCATCCAGCAAGAGATGCAAAAGATAGACCCCTCCATCTTCATCTATGGCGAGGGATGGAGCGCTTCGACGTGCGCCTACCCGCAGGAGAAGCTGGCCATGAAGGCCAACGCCTACCAGATGCCAGGCATCGCCGTGTTCAGCGACGACATGCGCGACGCCTTGCGCGGCCCGTTCTCTGATGACCACAAGGGAGCCTTCCTGGCCGGCATCCCCGGCGAGGAGGAGAGCTTGAAGTTCGGCATCGTGGGCGGCATCGCCCATCCCCAGGTGGACATGACCCGCGTGAACTACGACAAGAAGCCTTTCTGCGCCGAGCCTACGCAGCAAATCAGCTACGTGAGCTGTCACGACGACATGTGCCTGGTGGACCGCTTGCGCACGTCCATGCCCGGCATTTCCGACGAGGAACTCATCCGCCTGGACCAGCTGGCGCAGACGGCGGTGTTCCTTTCCCAAGGCGTGCCTTTCATGTTGAGTGGCGAGGAGATGTTGCGTGACAAGAAGGGCGTGCATAACAGCTTCAACTCTCCCGACAGCGTCAACGTGCTGCCCTGGCAGAACATGCGTCGCCATCCCGAGGTGTTCACTTACTACCGTGACCTTATCGCGCTGCGCCGCCAGCATCCCGCTTTCCGCCTGGGCAGCGCGGAGAAGGTGCGCCAGCATCTCTCCTTCCTGCCCACGCAGGAATGCCTGGTGGGCTTCCGCCTCAGCGGCCACGCGGGCGGCGACAGCTGGCAGGACATCTACGTCATCCTCAACGCCAACGCAGAGCCCATGCGGGTCTCCCTGCCCGAGGACACTTACACCGTCGTGGCGCGCGACGGGCTCATCAACGAGCGGGGCTTGGGCGAATGCCATGGCGGGGAGGTGACCGTCAGCCCGCAGAGCGCGCTTATTTTGCACAATTAATGGTTATACATATTATAATATATAAGGCATGAGAAAGTTTCTGTTATCACTCAGTTTTATCATGACAGCCCTGGGCATGAACGCCGCGGTGAAGATAGACCGCGTGGAGCCCACCGACTGGTACGTGGGCATGAAAGACCCCTCGCTGCAGCTGATGGTCTATGGCGAGGGCATACGCGAGGCGCAAGTCTCCACCGATTATCCCGGCGTGCGGGTGGACTCCCTGGTGAGGCTCGACTCGCCCAACTATCTCCTGGTCTACCTGGACTTGTCGGGCGCGCAGCCTGGCGAGATGAAGCTGCGCTTCACGATGGGCAAGAGCAAGAAGGAAGTGAGCTACCGGCTCAAGGCCCGCGCCATGGCGGGAGAGGAGCGCAAGGGTTTCTCCAACGCCGACGTGCTCTACATGCTGATGCCCGACCGCTTCGCCCAGGGCAAGGACCACAAGGCGCAAGTGAAGGGCATGAACCCCTACGTGGAAGACCGCTCGAAGCCCAGCCTGCGCCACGGCGGTGACTTGCAGGGCATCAGGGACCATCTGGACTACTTCACCCAGTTGGGCGTGACGGCCCTTTGGCTCACGCCCGTGCTGGAGAACAACTCGCCCGACGGCAAGGACGGCTCCAGCACCTACCACGGCTATGCCACGACCAACTATTACCGCGTTGACCCGCGCTTCGGCACCAACGAGGACTACCGCCAGCTCATAGCCGACGCGCACGCCAAGGGCTTGAAGGTGGTGATGGACATGATCTTCAACCACTGCGGCTTCGAGCACCCCTGGGTGAAAGACCTGCCCTCCCGCGACTGGCTGAACGTGCCCGAATGGCTTTCCGGCAAGGAGGAGGACAAGGCCAAGTACCTGCAGACCTCCTATAAGCTGACCCCCGTGCTGGATCCCTACGCCGCGGAGGTGGACAAGCGGGAGACCGTGGACGGATGGTTCGTGCCCTCCATGCCCGACCTGAACCAGCGCAACCCCCACGTCATCAAGTACCTGATACAGAACAGCGTGTGGTGGATAGAGACCGTGGGCATCGACGGCATACGCATGGACACCTATCCCTATGCCGACCGCGAGGCCATGGCGCTGTGGATGAAGACCCTGGAAAGGGAGTATCCCAACTTCAACACCGTGGGCGAGACCTGGGTGACCGAGCCCGCCTACACCGCCGCCTGGCAGAAGGACAGCAAGCTCTCCTCCATCAACAGCTACCTGAAGACGGTGATGGACTTCGCCTTCTACGACCGCGTGAACATGGCCGCCCGCGAGGAGACCGACGACTGGTGGCAGGGCATGAACCGCGTCTACAACACGCTGTGCTATGACTATCTCTACGCCAACCCCAGCAGCGTGTTGGCTTTCATCGAGAACCATGACACCGACCGCTTCCTGAGGAACGGAACGGACACCCTGGCCCTGAAGCAGGCCCTGGCCCTCCTGCTCACCATCAACCGCACGCCGCAGCTCTACTACGGCACCGAGATATTGATGAACGGCACCAAGGAGGTGACCGACGGCAACGTGCGCAAGGACTTCCCCGGAGGCTTCCCGGGCGACAAGGCCAACTGCTTCACCGCCGAGGGACGCACGCGGGCGCAGAACGACATGTTCAACTGGCTCAGCCGCCTGCTCCACTGGCGACAGGGCAACGAGGCCATCATCCACGGCAAGCAGGTGCAGTTCACGCCCCGCAAGGGTGTCTATGTCATCGCCCGCCAGGCCAAGGGGCAGAACGTGCTCACCGTCGTCAACGGCACTGGCAAGCCCGCCCAGATGGAGGTGAAGCGCTACGCCGAGATCATAGGCCAGGCCACCGAGGCCACCGACATCCTGACCGGCAGGAAAGTGGCCTTGGACAAGGACGTGCCATTGACGCCCCGCCAGACGTTGGTGCTCTCCTTTTAGGCCGTAGCCAGTGGGCTCCCCGACATTCCCGCCCTCTTTCCCGCCCGCTGATAGCCAGCCGCGGGGGAGGGGGCGGTCTCAGCTTGTGCGCGCGGACTGTCATCGCCAAGCGGTAGAGACGCGACGTGCCGCAGTAGTGTCCAAGTAAAATTTTAACATATTGATTTCCTTGTCAAGGGCACCGTTTAAAGTGACAAAATGTCAAAAGTCCATTGTGTCGAAAAGCGTGGGCCAGCA
>ENA-OPVK01000049-OPVK01000049.1-human-gut-metagenome-genome-assembly--contig:-NODE-49-length-103010-cov-12.502763_pt1 | contig 103010 bp, 80 predicted proteins | sample MGYA00241495_ERZ501982 | MGnify/ENA primary metagenome ERZ501982 (study PRJEB25962, sample SAMEA2042002) | human gut metagenome | biome: human gut; feature: human-associated habitat; material: faeces...
GTACAGCCTCCGATGCGTTGCGCCAGATAGAGGAGAAGGGTTATGCCCGCGAATACGCTTCCGATTCCCGCAAGTTGTACAGGATAGGTGCCGTCTTTTCTTCCGAGACGGGTACCATCGGCGAGTGGAAGGCGGTCTGTAACGATGAATAGGAAGGATTACTCTCAGTAGTTTCTTCTTATTTTGGTAACTTTTTATATCTGTAGTCCCGGATTACCAATTTAGAATTACGATATTTATACCGCCGGCAGGCTGTTTCCGTTTATTTTCCGGTAGAGGTCGAGGGCATATACATCGGTCATGCCGGAAATATAGTCGAGTACGGCCTGTATTTTTCCGAACAGGCTGGGCGCATGGATGTCGTACTGGGTGGAAATGCGGTTGATGAGCAGTTGGGAGTAGGCTTTTTCCGGAAAACGGACCGCGTCAATCATGAGGTCTATCAGGGTAGTGATGACCCTGTAACCGGCCAATTCAATGTCGACCACATCCTTGGAACAGTAAATCTTGGCGAAGGCCGTGCGTGAACAGGCTTCGTAGGCCTCCTTGACGGGAGAAGCCATTTGTCTGATGAGCGGACCTTCGAATGTCCCTTCCAGTATTTGCCGTTCGTTTTCTACGAAGATACGGGTACATTCCTTCACCAGCACACCGATGGCCGACGAACGCAGGTAAGCTATCTGTTCGTTCGTGTCGCTTACCAGCCGGCATGTATCCTGAATGTGTTTCAGCCGATCTTCGCTGAAGAAAGCGGCATAAAGGGCTTTGGTTTCGTCGGTGGTAAGAATCTTCAGCTTGTGGGCGTCTTCCAGGTCCATCATCTGGTAGCAGATGTCGTCGGCGGCTTCCACCAGGTAAACCAGCGGATGGCGGGCGTAGCGCAACGGTTCGCCTTCCCGGCTGAGGCATCTGATACCCAGTTCTTCAGCTATTTTCCGATAATCGTTTGTTTCGGTAGTGAAGAAGCCGAATTTCTGTTTGTTTCCGGCCAGACTGGCTGAGTAGGGGTATTTCACGATGGAGGCCAGCGTGGAGTAGGTCAGAACGAAACCGCCGGGTCTGCGTCCGCAGAACTGGTGGGTCAGCAGCCGGAAGGCATTGGCGTTTCCTTCGAAATGAATCAGGTCTTCCCATTCTTCTTCCGAAACCAGCGGGCGCAGGCTCTGTCCTTTCCCTTCGGAGAAATAGGTGCCGATGGCCTGTTCGCCTGAATGTCCGAAGGGCGGATTTCCCAAATCGTGCGCCAGGCACGCTGCCGACACGATGGAACCGATTTCGCTCAGGTGGGTATCGGCCAGTTCCGGATGTAACTGGAGAAGCCGGAGGGCTACCTCGTTGCCGAGCGAACGTCCTACACAGGATACCTCCAGGCTGTGTGTCAGCCGGTTATGGACGAAGATGCTACCCGGAAGCGGAAAAACCTGGGTCTTGTTCTGCAGGCGGCGGAACGGGGCCGAGAATATCAGCCGGTCATAGTCGCGCTGAAACTCGGTACGGTCGTCCTTTCGGGTATGGTGGTAGGCTTCCAGCCCAAATCGTTTGTTCGAAATCAGTTGTTCCCAGTTCATGGCTTCGGTGGTTGTCGGTTATATAGACGCAAATGTAGGAAAGATTCGCCAAATAATTAAGAGAAGCCAGTCGAAATTATTTCTGAATATCAGAGAATGAGCCGTGTCGTAATTGAAGTGGATGAGTGTTCCAAAAACATCCGTTCGTTTGAATCCATTCGTCCGTTTGTTTTATCTGGAACGTCCGTTCGTTTAAATGCAAACGTGAGCATGTTTTTAAGACAGGCTTTTGGGGGAACAGAAGCCCGGATTACAATGTCCGTTTTTTATAAAAAATGATAAACACGCATGTAAATCACGCGAAATGTGTAAATTCGCAGATTTGAAAACAGAAAGAAATCAAATGTGCATGAAAATACAGATTATCAATCAATCGAAACACCCGCTACCCCAGTATGCCACTCCGCTTTCTGCCGGAATGGACTTGCGGGCAAACCTGGATGAACCGGTTATTCTGAAACCTTTGCAGCGTTGCTTGGTGCCTACGGGACTTTACATAGCTTTGCCTGCCGGATATGAAGCGCAGGTGCGCCCCCGCAGCGGACTGGCGTTCAAGAAGGGAGTGACAGTATTGAATTCGCCGGGTACCATCGATGCCGATTACCGGGGAGAAATCCGGGTGATTCTGGTCAACCTTTCGTCCGAAGAGTTCGTCATCGAAGACGGGGAGCGGATAGCCCAGATGGTTATTGCCCGTCATGAACAGGCCGAATGGGAGGTAGTGGATGTGTTGGATGAGACCGAGCGTGGGGCCGGAGGCTTCGGCCATACCGGTACGGTCTGATAAACGGAAGATTATGAAGAAACTGGTTTATGTATATGTAGCCTGTATGTTGGCGCTGCTGGCTGCCTGCGGTACTTCCGGTAAGCAGACCGGACGTTCCAGGTCGGTAGCTGCAGTCATGGAAAAGCAAGATACGCTGACATACGAACAACGGCGGAAATACGATTATTATTTTCTGGAGGCTGTCCGCATGAAGCAGAAGGGAGAATACGATGCGGCCTTCGAACTGTATAAGCACTGTCTGGACATCAACCCTAATTCGGCACCGGCACTGTATGAGATTTCGCAGTTCTACATGTTCCTGGGGCAGGAAGACAAGGGAGAGGATGCCTTGAAGCGCGCCGTGCGGGCAAACGACTCGAATTTCTGGTACAAGCAGACACTGGCTGCGTATTACCAGCGCAAACGGGATTTGCCGAAAGCGATTGCCGTTTACGAGGACATGGCGACTTTGTTTCCTTCACGGCTGGACCCGTTGATTTCACTGATAGACTTGTACAACCAGACAAAGAGTTATCCGGAAGTAGTGAATACCCTGAACCGCCTGGAGGAACTGGACGGAAAGTCAGAGCAAATCAGTATGGAGAAGTTCCGCATGTATCTGCTGATGGACAATCAGGAGGAGGCTTTCAACGAAATCAAGAGCCTGTCGAACGAATATCCTTACGATATGCGGTATCAGACCATCCTGGGCGATGTGTACCTGAACAATGACAAGCTGCAGGAGGCATACGATACGTATCAGCATATCCTGAAGGAAGAACCGGGCTATGCCCCGGCTTTGCTGTCGATGGCTTCCTATTACCAGAAGATGGGGCAGGACAGTCTGTATCGTCTGCAGCTGGACACCATTCTGCTGAATGACGATGTGGAATCGGATACGAAGATGAGTATCATGCGTCAGCTTATCCTTCAGTCGGAACAGACCACGAAGGACAGCACACAGATTGTATCACTTTTCCGTCAGATTCTGGAACGTCCGCAACAGAATGCCGATTTGGCCATGCTGTGCGCGCAGTACCTGATTACCAAGAATATGGAAAAGGAATCGGTACCGGTACTGAACCAAGTGCTTGCCTTGGATCCGGAAAACAAGCCGGCTCGTCTGCAGTTGTTGAGCTATGCCATCCGTGACAATGATTTGGACGAGGTGATTCGGGTTGCTCTGCCGGCGCTTCAGTATTCGCCCGAAGCCATGGAATTCTATTATTACCTGGGAATCGCTTATTATCAGAAGGAAGAGAGCGACAAGGCACTGGATGTTTTCATCAAAGGGATAGGGCAGGTGAACGAAAAGACAGACAAGCAGCTGGTGTCCGACCTGTATGCCATTATCGGAGATATTTACAGCAGTAAAGAATTGTCTGACAAGGCTTATGCCGCTTACGATTCGTCCTTGGTCTACAATCCGGACAATATCGGAACCCTGAATAATTATGCCTATTTCCTGTCTGTAGACCGGAAGCATCTGGACAAAGCGGAAGAAATGAGCTATCGGACGGTCAAGGCTGAACCGGAGAATGCTACTTATCTGGATACTTATGCCTGGATTCTGTTTGAAAAAGGAAAGTATACTGAGGCGCGTATCTATATAGACCAGGCTTTGAAGAACGGTGGAGACAGCAGCCAGGTGATTGTGGAACACGGTGGAGACATCTATTATATGGTGGGCGACCGTGACAAGGCGTTGGAATACTGGAAGAAGGCCGATGCCATGGGTAGTACCCCTGAAGACGGTTCTACTCCCCGCACTCCGGAAGAATTGAAACGCTTGAAACGGAAAATCGCATTAAAGAAATACATCGCAGAATGAAACGGAACCTATTCTTTTATCTTTTGGCAGGCTTTGTTGCCTTGCTAGTCGCTTCTTGTTCTTCTACCCGACGTATGCAGAAGACTCCCATGATAGGAGGACTGACAGGTACGGATTATATGGAGAAGGTCATCGAGTGGGCTCCCCGTTGGCAGTGTGTGACGGGGAAAGTAGCCTTGAACCTGAATACGGGAAAGAGTGCGAACAAGGTAAGTGCTACTCTGCGTATCAAACGGGGGGATGTTATTCAGCTTTCGGTAGCACCTTTATTGGGTATCGAAGTGGCCCGGATGGAGATTACACCGGAGGGGATTCTGGTGGTAGACCGGATGAACAAACGGTATGTACGTGAGTCGTTTGGCGCCATCAGTGAACTGGCTCATGTGGATTTGAATTTCAACATGTTGCAGTCGTTGTTCCTGAACGAGCTGTTTTTACCTCGCAAGACGCAGCTGTCGGTGGCTGATGCTTCGGATTTCACAGTGATTCAGGACGGTACGTTGGCTTGTCTGGAGCCGAAATCGGGAAGGATATTGTCCTGTCGCTTTTGGACGACGGCAGACCAGGGTCTGTTGGAAAAGACCCGTATCGGTGTGAAGGGTTCGGCTTATGGGCTGGACTGGGCGTACAGTGATTTTGGCGCATTGGACGGGAAGAATTTCCCGCAGCACATGCAGGTGAATGTATTGGGGACCGATAAACCGGTTTCGCTGGATATGAAATTCTCTCGTTTGTCTGTCAACAGTGATTGGGAAACCCGTACGGAACTTTCTTCCCGTTATCAGCGTATCGAATTGGCAGAACTGTTGAAAATGTTGTTGAAATTATGAAACGGATTGTCGGTTTGCTGGTCGTGTTAGGTGTAGGGCTGATGCCGCTTCGGGCACAGACTACCCGTGCTATCCGTCAGTTGGAGCAACAACGGAACGAGCTGAAAGAGCAGATTGCTGCTTCCGAGACGTTGTTGCAGTCTACCAAGAAAGACGTGAAGAGCCAGTTGGCCGACTTGGCATTGATTACCGGGCAGATAGACGAACGGCAGAAGTATCTGAATACGATTGAGAGCGATGTGCAGACCATTCAGCAGGAAGTGGACCGTCTGCAGGTGGAACTCTCGCACTTGGAAACAGAATTGGCTGACAAGAAAGCGAAGTATGAGCGGTCGGTGAAATACATGTACCGTAACAAGTCTATCCAGGAGAAGCTGATGTTCATCTTCTCGGCCGAAAATTTGACTCAGATGTACCGACGGATGCGCTATGTACGTGAATATGCCGATTTTCAGCGCCTTCAGGGAATTCAGGTTCAACGGAAACAGCAGCAGGTGGTGGCCAAGCAGCGTACCCTGGTGGCCAGTCGGAAAGCAAAAGAGGAGTTGTTGGCACAAGGAGAGGCTGAAAAACAGAAATTGCAGGAACAGGAACAGCAGCGGAAGACACTGGTGGCTTCGTTGCAGAAAAAACAGCGCAGCCTTCAGAGTGAGTTGAACAAGCAACGTAAATCGGCAAACAAACTGAATGCTCAGATTGACAGACTGATAGAAATTGAAATAGAAAAAGCCCGGAAACGTGAGGAGGAACGGAAAGCAGCCGAAGCCAGACGCTTGGCAGAGGAGAAAAGACTTGCCGAAGCTCGTGCAGCCGAAGCCAGACGTAAAGAAGCGGCTCGTACAGAAACATCGGGAAGCAAGGAAGAAGATGCAGTTATTACTCCTGCGACTCCGAAAATGGATGCCTATAAGGTGGATTCGGATGACCGTACACTGGTTTCCTCTTTCGAAAAAAACCGTGGAGCCTTGCCGGTGCCTATTACAGGACCTTATGTCATCGTAGGGCATTATGGACAGTACGATGTGCCAGGTCTTCGGAATGTACGGTTGGATAATAAAGGTATTGATATCAAGGGACAGGCAGGAGCCAATGCGCGTGCCATTTTCGACGGTGAAGTATCGGCTATTTTCCAATATAACGGATTGACTAATGTATTGGTCCGTCACGGGAATTATATTTCAGTATATTGTAACCTGCAGTCTGTACAGGTACAGAAAGGAAGTAAGATACATACCCGGGATATCATCGGAAAGATTCATACGAACGCCGAAGGAAATACTATTCTGCACTTCCAGTTGCGGAAAGAAACGGCCAAGCTGAATCCGGAAGTCTGGATTCGGCGTTAAAGAAAAAACAGGAACAGCCGCAGGATGATGCTCTGAGAATGACATCTTGCGGCTGTTTTGTGTCTGAAAGCGGACTGAATCAGATAACCAGTCCGTCCAGTATCTGGATATAGAGGTCTATCGCTTCAGTAATTTCCTGAATCATTACGTATTCGTCGGCTGTATGTGAACGGGATGATTTTCCCGGTCCTATTTTAACTGACGGGAAGTTCATTAGTGCCTGGTCCGACAGGGTAGGCGAACCGAACGCCACTCTTCCTAAAGAAACGGCACGCTGGATAAAAGGATGGTCCAGAGGTATGCTGGAAGAGTTCAACCGGAATGAACGGGCCTTGACTTCGCAGTTTATGTGGCGGCTTATTTCTTCAAACAGTTCTTGGTTGGAATAGCATTCATTGCTCCGGATGTCTACTACAGCAGTACAAGTGTCTGGAATGACATTGTGCTGTGTACCGGCATTGATTTGAGTGACGGTCATCTTTACCGGCCCCAACAGAGGAGATACATTGGGAAACTGGTGGCTTTGGAACCATTGGATGTCCGGTAGAATCTTGTAGATGGCATTGTCTCCTTCGTTACGGGCGGCATGCCCCGATTTGCCGTGTGCTGTTACATCCAGTACCATCAGTCCTTTTTCGGCTACAGCCGGATGCATTTCGGTAGGTTCGCCTACAATTCCTAAGGCAATGGGAGGAAGTTGCGGCAATACACTTTCAATGCCGTTCTTGCCCGATACCTCCTCTTCACAGGAAGCCAGAAAAATCAGGTTGTATGCCTGTTCGGTCGTACTCAGGTAGCGGTATGCCTGAAACAATGAAACGACACTGGCCCCTGCATCGTTACTGCCCAATCCGTACAGTTTTCCGTTGTCCTGCTTCGGGGTGAACGGATGCTTGCGCCATCCGTTTACCGGTTTTACGGTGTCAATGTGCGAATTGAGCAAGATAGTCGGCTTGTCGGTGTCGAACATGGGACTGATGCACCAGATGTTGTTTCCGGAACGTCCGGTCATGATTCCTGATTCCTCGATATAGTTCTGAAGGAAATCGGCAGCTGCTTCTTCTTCCCGGCTGATAGAAGGTATTCCGATAAGTGCCTGGAGTAATGTCAGCGCCTCTGAAGTATAGTAACCTAAATCCACCATATAATATTGTCCTTTTATTTGCACAAAGATAATTTATTTTCGAATAAATTCCTGCTTTTGGCTGTTAGAATGTAAATGTTTCTGTAAAGAATTTGGGAGTGACTGGCGGATGGCCTATGGGGGCCTGTGAAATTAAGGGAGGGTTTTTCGACGTAATTCTAAATAAAATGATATATTTGCAATCAGATTAAAACGATTGATAATGAACAATTCTTGTTTGTCCCGGCTTATTCCGCTTCAAGCAGATAAATACGGGGATAAAGTTGCCTTAAAATACCGTGACTATACACAGTCTCTTTGGATTCCGGTGACGTGGAACCAATTTGCAGAAAATGTGAATGCTGTATCGAATGCATTGATGGCATTAGGGGTTGAAGTGCAGGAGAATATCGGTGTGTTCTCGCAGAACAAGCCGGAATGTCTGTATGTGGATTTCGGCGCTTTTGCCATACGCGGCGTGACGGTGCCTCTGTATGCGACGAGTTCAGAAGCACAGGTGCATTATATTCTGGAGGATGCTTCGATACATTATCTGTTCGTGGGTGAACAATATCAGTACGATGTCGCTTATCGGGTGCAGAATCTGTGCAATACACTGAAACAGATTATTATCTTCGATTCAGCGGTACAACGTTCGCCGAACGACCAGAATTCCATTTATTTCTCGGAGTTTTTGGAATCAGGTAAGGATAGAATGCATCAAGAGGCCATTGACAAGCGTACTGCTGACTCCTCATCCGACGATTTGGCGAATATCCTGTATACATCGGGTACAACCGGTGAGGCCAAAGGGGTGATGTTGCATCACTCGTGTTACGAAGCTGCTTTCAAAGGACATGATTTACGCTTGAAGACATTGACAGAGGATGATGTCATCATGAATTTCCTGCCATTTACCCATATTTTTGAGCGGGCGTGGTCTTTCTATTGTCTGAATAAAGGTTGTACCTTGTGTATTAATCTGCGTCCTCAGGATATACAGATGACAATCAAAGAAATACGTCCTACAGCAATGTGTAGTGTCCCGCGTTTCTGGGAAAAGGTCTATGCCGGCGCGATGGAAAAGATCCATACGAGTAACGGGCTGAAAAAGGCTTTGATGCTGGATGCCTTGAAAGTGGGTAAGGAACATAATGTGGACTACCTGATGAACGGTAAGACTCCGCCTCCGTTCCTGCATATGAAATACAGGTTTTATGAAAAGACCATTTACAGCTTGTTGAAGAAGACCATCGGTATTGAAAACGGTAACTTCTTCCCTACAGCCGGTGCGGCTATTCCGGAAAAAGTAGAGGAATTTGTGCATTCGGTGGGCATCGACATGATAGGTGGCTACGGACTGACGGAAAGTACGGCTACGGTATCTTGCGAATGGAAGGAAGATTTCTGTATCGGTTCGGTAGGACGGGTATTGCCGGGAGTAGAGGTGAAGATCGGTGAGAACAATGAGATTCTGCTTCGTGGCGGAACCATCACCAAAGGGTATTATAAAAAGGAAGCCATCACTAAGCAGGCATTTACAGAGGACGGATGGTTCCGTACCGGTGATGCCGGATATTTCAAGGACGGTTTCCTGTATCTGACGGACCGTATCAAGGACTTGTTCAAGACATCCAACGGAAAGTATATCGCTCCGCAGGCTATTGAGACCAAAATGGTAGTAGATCGCTACATTGACCAGATTTCTATCATAGCCGACCAGCGGAAATATGTTTCGGCCTTGATTGTGCCTGAATATTCTCAGGTAGAGAAATATGCCCGCAATCACGGTATTTCATTTAAGGACCGGAAGGAATTGTTGGAAAATCCGGAAATTATCCGGTTGTTCCAAGCCCGTATCGATACGTTGCAGCAACAGTTTGCCCATTATGAACAAATCAAACGGTTTACGCTGTTGCAGGAGCCGTTCAGCATGGAGCGGGGAGAATTGACCAATACCCTGAAGATTAAGCGCTCGGTATTGCTCAAGAATTATGCAAAAGAAATTGAAAAAATGTACGAAGAATAAAAAACGGGTCCGATTCTCTGAAAATCATCACTTATCGAGGAAGTGAGAGACAGAAAATCGGACCTGTTTCTTCCTGAATACCCGCTTTTTTGTTAATTTTGCCACCTCAAACGAATTTAAGTTTTCAACATGATTACAATAGAACAACTCAAGGACGTAAAAGAACGTACTGCGGCACTTTATCGTTACCTGGACATCGAGAACAAGAAGGTTCAGGTAGAAGAAGAGCAGCTCCGTACGCAGGCTCCCGGTTTTTGGGACGATGCGAAGAAAGCAGAAGCTCAGATGAAGAAGGTGAAGGGCTTGCAGAGCTGGATTGAAGGATACAATGAAGTGAAGACATTGGCGGATGAACTGGAACTGGCATTCGACTTCTATAAAGATGAACTGGTGACAGAGGCTGAAGTGGATGAAGCCTACGCCAAGGCTATCCAGGCTGTGGAGGCACTCGAACTGAAGAACATGCTGCGCTCCGAGGCCGACCAGATGGACTGTGTATTGAAAATCAACTCTGGAGCCGGAGGTACGGAAAGTCAGGACTGGTCTTCCATGTTGATGCGTATGTATATGCGTTGGGCAGAAAGCAACGGTTATAAGCTGTCTGTAGCCAACCTGCAGGAAGGCGATGAAGCCGGAATCAAGACTGTAACGATGAATATCGAAGGAGCATACGCTTATGGTTACCTGAAGGGGGAAAACGGTGTGCACCGTCTGGTACGTGTCTCTCCTTACAATGCACAAGGAAAACGTATGACTTCATTTGCTTCTGTATTCGTTACTCCGTTGGTAGACGATTCTATTGAGGTGACTGTAGAACCAGCCCGCTTGTCTTGGGATACTTTCCGAAGCGGGGGTGCCGGTGGTCAGAACGTAAATAAAGTAGAATCAGGAGTTCGTTTGCGTTATCAGTACAAGGACCCGTATACGGGAGAAGAAGAAGAAATCCTGATTGAAAATACCGAGACACGTGACCAGCCGAAGAACAAGGAAAATGCCATGCGTCAGTTGCGTTCTATCTTGTACGACAAGGAACTGAAGCACCGTATGGAGGAACAGGCAAAGGTAGAAGCCGGAAAGAAGAAAATCGAATGGGGCTCACAGATCCGTAGCTACGTGTTCGATGACCGCCGGGTGAAGGACCATCGTACCAACTTCCAGACATCCGATGTGAACGGAGTGATGGACGGTAAGATTGACGGTTTCATTAAGGCATATCTGATGGAATTTTCAGACAGCGAAGACTAAAAAAAGTTTTTTTATTTGCTTTCTCTCAGATTTATTGTATTTTTGGACGATCTTCAATCTTAAATATAAGAAACTATGGGAAAGAGTAATAATCTCAAGAGGCAAAATTACAGCAAACGGGAAGAAGAAAAGGCGAACCGCCTGTTCAAATCGATTTGTATTGCTTTGCTGTTGTTGGCTGCTCTGATTATTGTAGGGTATGCGTTAGCTTCCTGAGTAGAAAAGAATGTTAAGTCGAGGCATTGCCATCCGCGGATGCAAGAGAGGAGTTTGTACCTGCTTGTTGTTCCTTCGGTGTGGCAATGCTTTTTTTGTGGAATAAGGTTTAATTATGGCGCAGGAAATAGAACGGAAATTTCTGGTAAAGGATGATTCTTACCGGAAGATGGCAGATAGCAGCAGTCGTATTCGCCAGGGCTATATCTGCAGTATGCGTGGACGGACAGTCCGTGTGAGAATACGTGATGCGAAAGGTTATCTCACCATAAAAGGCCCATCCAATGCATCCGGAACCAGCCGGTATGAATGGGAACACGAGTTGCCCTTGGATGAAGCAGAAGAACTGATGCGGTTGTGCGAACCGGGTATGATTGATAAGACCCGTTATCTGGTGAAGGTAGGAAACCACACCTTTGAAGTAGATGAATTCTATGGCGACAATGAAGGGCTGGTAGTGGCGGAAGTGGAACTCAAATCGGAGGATGAGGCTTTCGAACGTCCGGATTTTTTGGGAGAAGAGGTGACCGGACAGGTGAAGTATTACAACTCTTTTTTGATGAAAGTTCCCTACAACCGCTGGAAAAATGACCCTGAAATCGGTTAAAACGGGTTTTTGACCCCCTTTCAACTGTTATTTTAAGGGGTAAAATCTATCATTGATAGTTTTACCCCCATAGGATAACGGGTTTTGGGCGGTGCTCTCATGCTTTTGTCTGTAATATTGCAGAGACTAAACAAAAAAGAATTTTAATCTCGAAAACAGACCATTATGAGAACAGCTAATTTTGCTCAGAACCTGCTTAGTTTGCAGCCCGAACTGCTGAACTTTGCGTACAAGCTTACAGCAGACCACGAGGAGGCAAACGACCTTCTTCAAGAGACTTCACTGAAGGCTTTGGACAATGAAGATAGATATACAGATGAAACCAATTTCAAAGGATGGATTTATACCATCATGCGGAATATTTTCATCAACAACTACCGGAAAACTTTACGTGACCAGACTTATGTAGATACAACCGATAACCAGTACTTCCTGAATCAAGGAATCGACATCGAAGTGGATTCTACAGAAGTGGCATACGATTTGAAGGAAATCCGCCACATTGTAAATGGACTCTCAAAAGAATACCGTGTACCATTTGCCATGTATGTGTCAGGGTTCAAATACCGTGAGATTGCTGACCGCTTAGGCTTGCCGTTGGGTACAGTAAAGAGCCGTATCTACATTACACGTCAGAAACTGCAACAAGATTTGAAGGACTTCCGCTAACAAAAGGACTTCTGTTAATAAAATGATATAACTCTCTATTTTTAAAATTATAGTTTGGGGGCACCGGATGCTGTGAAGTATCCGGTGTCTTTGCGTTTATTTATCTGTAGACTTCCGTTTGAGGTATCTCCATACCAGGAAACGGTAGATGTAATGACACGCCGGAATAGATGCCAATGCACCTACAGAGTTGGCCAGGAAGTCCAGCCAGTCACCGCTACGCATGTCCGTGCAGTTTTCTTGTAGGATTTCTATAAGCCCGCTAATTAGAATAGGGAGTAGCACGGCTCCAGGTATTATCCGTTTCCAGCGGATGGAAGAATGCGACCATAGATATTCTATCCAAATCATGCTGCTGAATCCGAAGTACATGCAGAAGTGTACAAGTTTGTCGAGATTAGGAATTTCGTTCAAATCTGTCTTCGGTGGCGTGAAAAAGGACAAATAGCAGATAATTGCTAGGATAATGAGCGATATCGGATAATGTTTGATATAATATAGCATATTTTATGTTGTTTCTGATGGGCAAAGATATAAAAAGATTGTATTTTTGTGGGCTGTAAAGAGTAAAATTGTAACTAAAACGAGGTAATTTATGAAGAATAGTGAAGGACGTGTGAATTTTGGAAGTAGACTGGGCGCGATTTTGGCTGCTGCCGGGTCGGCAGTAGGATTGGGCAACGTGTGGCGTTTCCCGTATGAGACCGGAAATCACGGAGGTGCTGCTTTCATTCTGATATATGTCGGGTTGGTTTTTCTGTTCGGACTTCCCATCATGATAGCGGAATTTACTATAGGAAGGCGTGCGAAGGCCAGTACCGGTGAGGCGTATAGGGTGTTGGCACCTGGAACCCAATGGAAATGGGTCGGTTATTTAGGAGTGCTGACAGGTTTCTTGATTTTGGGATATTATTCGGTCGTTTCCGGGTGGACGTTGGAATACATTTATCAGGCTCTGACCGGTGGATTGGCCGATAAAACGCCTGCCGGATACATCCAGATGTTCGATGATTTTTCGGCCGGTTCGTTCCGCCCGTTGTTGTGGCTGGCTGTTTTCCTGTTCATCACTCATTATGTTGTGGCGAAAGGGGTGAAGGACGGTATTGAACGTTCTGCCAAGATTCTGATGCCGGCCTTGTTTGTACTGGTAGTCATTTTAGCCTGCTGTTCGGTTTCTTTGCCGGGGGCAGAAAAGGGAATCAGCTTCTTGTTGAAGCCGGATTTCAGTAAGGTGACGGCCGATGTATTCTTAGGTGCGATGGGGCAGGCTTTCTTTTCATTGAGCCTGGGCATGGGTTGCCTTTCTACCTATGCGTCTTATTTCGGCCCGAATACACGTCTGGGAGCAACTGCCATGAGTGTGGGATTGATTGATACGTTTGTGGCTATCTTGTCTGGCCTGATAATTTTTCCGGCTGCTTTTGCGGTAGGTATCAATCCTGATGCAGGTCCCTCTCTGATATTCATTACCCTGCCGAATGTTTTCCAACAGGCGTTTGCGGGAATTCCGGTAATGGCTGTGCTGTGCTCGGTTGCTTTCTACGTACTGTTGGCTTTGGCAGCTTTGACTTCTACCATTTCTCTGCACGAAGTGTCTACGGCTTTTCTGTGTGAGAAGTTCGGGTTTACACGTGGACGTGCGGCTACACTGGTAACATCCGGCTGTGTGATAGTCGGTGTCGTCTCTTCATTGTCTTTGGGTGTCTGGAAGCATTTCACTATCGGCGGACTGGAGATATTCAGTGCTTTGGATTTTCTGACGGCCAAGATTATGCTTCCTACAGGAGCCATGCTGTCGGCTATCTTTGTGGGATGGGTACTCGACCGTAAGCTGGTGCGGGATGAAGTGACCAACTACGGCCAATTGAGAGGAAGTTATTATCCGGTTTATATCAATGTGTTGCGTTTTGTCGCTCCTATTGGAATAGCCGTGATTTTCTTGAATGAATTGGGCTTGTTGGGATAGAAAAACAAAGAATCGATGTGGAATGATTTTTTCTATTATACCCGTTCGGAACGGAGGATTATCTGCCTGCTTCTGTTTTTATTCGTACTTTTAGGAGGTATAGGTACTTTTCTTTTCTGGAGGAACGGCCAGGCTGAAATGCCTGTATGTCACGAAATGGCCATCGATTCTTTTTTGCAACAGGTCCAGGATTACGAAGAAAAACGTGTTTACCGGGCAAAACCTTCTTATCGGAAAGAATCGGCTGTAACAGTTGTCTTACAGCCTTTCGACCCGAATACAGCCGATTCACTCCAGTTGCGTTCGCTGGGAATACCCGGTAATGTCGTCCGGAACATCCTCCGTTATCGAGCCAAAGGGGGGGTATTTCGTTCCGAGGAGTCTTTTGCCCGGATTTATGGATTGGATTCGGAACTTTTTCAACAGTTGAGGTCTTATTTACTCCTCCCTCAACCCGAAACAGCCCGCAAGGCCGTAGACTCATTTGCTCAAAGAGATACGCTTGTTCCCATGAAATTGCCGGTAGGAAGTGTTGTAGAACTGAATACGGCTGATACGACTTTATTGAAACAGGTTCCAGGCATCGGAAGCGGTAGGGCACGGATGATTGTGGCTTATCGTCGGCAGTTAGGTGGCTTTGTCCGGACCGAGCAGTTGAATGAACTGTCGCATTGGCCGGATTCATTGAATCGTTGGTTCCGGTGTGATGTTTCGTTTATTGAACAGATTCCGGTGAATCGGGCCGGACTGGACCGTTTGCGTAATCATCCTTACATGGATTTCTATAAGGCTAAAGCTATTCTGGAGTACCGACGGAAGCGGGGGAAAATAAAAGGTCTTTCCCAGCTTTCCTTGTTTCAGGAGTTTACTGAGAAAGACCTTGAACGTTTGTCTCCTTATCTGTCGTTCGAATAGCGAATGCATTACGGATGGCTATATCCGGCAGCTTCGGCTATCTTGAACGGGATTTCTGTATTGTCGATACGGCCTTGGAACAAATCTGCTCCTGCACCGATGGCGAATACCGGAGCATAACCGGCTGAATGTCCGCCGCTGGTCCAACCTACCAAAGCGATTTCGTTCAGGATACGCTTAGCTTCCGAAGCGATGGGTTCGTCCTGAGCATATTCACTCTTTTCCAGTTTGACTTCCTGATTCTGGAAGCTCTTTTCATAAACAGCTTTCAAACGGGCTTCTTGTTTTTCGTTCAGTTTGACAGTGTCCCAGAATCCGAAATTTTCTTTCAAAGCTTTCTGGATGCTTTCCCAGGATACCTGATTCTTTGTTTCCATACGCAGGTTGTTGACAATCCGTGTAAATCCTTGTTCACTGACTTTCTGGTTTTTCAGCACTTGCAGATTCAGTTCGTAAGGACCTGTACCCAGTACGATACCACCAGTTTCATGGTCGGCAGTGATGACTATCAGGGTTTCATCCGGGTGCTGCATGTAAAATTCGTAAGCTACTTTGATGGCATTGTCGAAATCTTCTACTTCGTGGAATGCGGTTGCTGCATCGTTACTGTGGCAGGCCCAGTCAATCTTTCCACCTTCTACCATCAGGAAAAATCCTTTGGACATGTCTTTTGAAAGGAAGTTCAAGGCAGAACGGGTAATATCCTGTAGTGTCAGGTCGTTTTTCTGACGGTCAATGGCATACGGGATGGAATAGCGGTCCTTTTCAGAAGCTGCTTCCGACTGGAACAGGATGAGTTTATCGGCTTTTTTGCTCTTTTTCTGATAGTCTTTGTAGCCACGGGCAATGGCGTATCCGTTCTTGGCGGCTAAATCATACAGGTTCTCGGTGTCTTTGCCCGATTTGTCTACCGGTTCCAGGAAATCAGAACCGGCGTAAAAGTCGAAACCTGTCCGGTAAAGGTCTTTACCGATGCTGTAATAGCTGCTACGGCTGGCAGCATGTGCATAGAAGGCGGCTGGGGTAGCGTGGTCTACACTTACACTGGTAGCGATACCTACCTTGTGTCCGGCTTCTTTCGCCCATACAGCTACGCTGTTAACCGGAGTTTCCAAATCTTTCAGTACACCGATGGCTCCGTTTTTGGTCTTGTTGCCGGTCGCCAGTGCAGTACCGGCTGCTGCAGAATCGGTTACGCCGTTTGTGGCTGAGAAAGTGGTCGATACTGTAGCATAAGGGAACTGTGTGAACTGCAACGGGATGATTCCGATTTTTCCGTTCAGTTCTCCCCGGTAGAGTTCTGTCCCTTGTACTTGGTTAACACCCATACCGTCTCCGATGAAATAGAAGACATACTTGGCCTGCTGGGCAAATGAATAATAAGTGGCCAGCAGAATGAATACGAATAAAAATGAAACTTTCTTCATGGATGAATCAGTAAAAAGTTAAATGTTTTGACGCAAAAATAGGGAAAAGTTATTTTCTAGTGATGCGAACTTCGAAAAAAAACATGTTTAAGTGGAAGTTTCTTGATGAGGTGGCGTTTCCCTTATTACAAATTCATTAATTTTAAAATTTCTAATACATGAAAAAAATGATGTTATTGGCAGGAGTCTGCTGTCTGTTGGCAGCCTGTCAGAGTAAGGAGGAATTGCAAGAGGTAAATCCAGAAAGTAATGCACCGATGTTTTTGGAGGCATCCATCGCTTCAGGGGGAGTAACGAGTCGAACCACCACTTCCGAACAAGGGGTATCCAACTTTGAATTGACAGACCGGATTGGTCTTTTCCAACCGGATGAAGATGAAGCTTCCTGTTGGGAGTTTGAAGAAAGCGGATGGACTACAGAAACGGCAATGAATTGGGAAAATAAAGTGGAAGATTTTCATTTCTGTGCTTTCTATCCTTATGAGGAAACGGCTACCCGTTCGTCAGTGCCTATGCCGGATTTGACAGCACAGACCGGTGAACTGGAGCGTATCGGTACGTTTGATTTCCTGGCAGGGCACTGTACGATGTCTTATGCCGATGCTGCCGGAGTGGTCTCTTTTACAGAAGACAATGCCTTCCACCATGTATATGCTATGCTGAAAATTGTGGTGAACAAGAGCAGTGCGGAAGATGAGCTGACTATCCATAAGGTGAGTTATGAAGGACAGGACATTGTAACTAGCCAGACTTATAGTTTTGGAAGCAGTTTTGCGGAAGACCGTTTGATATCAGGTTCTCCGTCTACGTCCGTGCTGACATTGACTCCGGAGGCAGTAGTCAGTGGAGAGAGTTATACATTTGTGGTGTTGATTAATCCGGTCACTTTATCGTCTTCCTTGAAATTGAGTTTTGATTATACCCGAAACGGTATTCGTTACACGGCTTCTACCGAGAATTTGGTATCAGAGTATGCGGGCGGTAAACTTTATACCTATACGATACGGCTGAAAAAAGAAAATATTCTGATAGAAGGCAATAGTATCGGTAACTGGGAAAGTCAGGTGGGAGATGATATCTGGATAGATGAGAACCATACTCCCGAGGAAATGGATTGATTCCATATCCGGATATATGATAAAGGATGCAGATGGGGATACCGCTGCATCCTTTTTTTGTCTATGCTTGTCGGGTTGTCCGGAAAAATACCGATGATTTCCGGAAAAACCTATAACTTTGCAGAATTTTAAGGAACATATCAATTACCTAAATATCGAAAAGCAATGAAAGCATTGAAGGAGCGTATCCTACGCGATGGAAAATGCTTTGAGGGAGGAATCCTCAAAGTCGACAATTTTATCAATCATCAGATGGACCCGATTCTGATGAAATCAATGGCTGTAGAATTTGTCCGCCGTTTTGCCAGTACCAGGATTAATAAGGTGATGACAATCGAGGCGAGCGGGATAGCTCCGGCTATCATGGTGGGCTATCTGTTGGAATTACCGGTAGTCTTTGCCAAGAAAAAGGTTCCCAGTACCATGGAGAACATGTTGACTACAAAGGTGTATTCCTTTACCAAAGACCGTACCTATGATGTGTGTGTCAGCCGTGATTACCTTTGTCCGGGTGATAAGGTGTTGTTTATCGATGACTTCCTGGCCAACGGTAATGCTGCCAAGGGAGTGATTGATTTGGTAAAACAAGCTGGAGCGGAACTGGTAGGAATGGGTTTCCTGATTGAAAAGTCATTCCAGCACGGAGGCGATTACTTGCGTGAGCAAGGTATTCATGTAGAGTCTTTGGCTATCATTGAAAGTTTGGATAACTGTGAGATTCGTATCAAGGAATAAAGGATGGGAAAAGAAGATACAATAGTCCGGGGAGCCGGACTGATTTATGGGCTGAATGACCGCCCACCGTTGAAGGAGACTGTCTTTGCAGCACTCCAGCATTTGTTGGCTATCTTTGTGGCCATTATTACACCTCCGTTGATTATTGCTGGTGCCTTGAAACTCGATTTGGAGTCTACCGGTTTCTTGGTTTCCATGTCCTTGTTCGCATCGGGGGTCTCTACATTCATCCAATGTCGTCGGATAGGACCTGTAGGTTGCGGGCTGTTGTGTATCCAGGGAACCAGCTTTTCGTTCATCGGTCCCATTATTTCGGCTGGTTTGACGGGAGGATTGAGTGCCGTTTTCGGGGCAACCATCATGGCATCCTCGGTGGAGATGCTTATCAGTCGGGTGTTGAAATATACCCGTAAGGTAATTACGCCACTGGTTTCAGGAATTGTGGTGACACTGATAGGTATGAGCCTGATTAAAGTTGGAATTTCCGCTTGTGGCGGTGGCGCGTCCGCTCAGGCCGACGGTAGTTTCGGCTCTTTTCATCATGTCGGGCTGGCTGCTTTGGTGCTGATCTTGATTATTTTCTTTAACCGCAGTTCCAACCGCTATCTGCGCATGAGTTCCATTGTTATCGGACTGATGGTCGGGTATGTACTGGCGTGGATATTGGGGATGGTTGATTTCTCGGCAGTTCAGAATTACGGTGGCTTCAATATCCCTGTTCCTTTCCGTTACGGCATTTCGTTCGACCTTTCGGCCATCATCGGATTAGGACTGGTGTATCTGATTACAGCCATCGAGGCTTATGGTGACATTACAGCCAATTCTTTGATTTCGGGTGAGCCGGTAGAAGGAGAGGTTTTTGTGAAGCGTGCTTCCGGAGGAATTCTGGCCGATGGATTCAATTCCATGTTGGCCGGTATTTTCAATTCTTTCCCGAATTCCATCTTTGCCCAGAATAATGGAATGATACAGTTGACTGGGGTGGCCAGTCGTTATGTCGGTTATTTCATTGCCGGTTTTCTGATTCTGTTGGGCTTGTTCCCGGCAGTAGGTTTGGTTTTCTCGCTGATGCCTGAACCTGTATTGGGAGGGGCTACCTTGCTGATGTTCGGAACCGTAGCGGCGGCAGGTATCCGTATTATTGCTGCGCAGAACATCAACCGTAAGGCTACGTTGGTGATGGCATTGAGCTTCTCTTTCGGATTGAGTGTAGAACTGGTACCTGAAATTCTGTGTCAGTTGCCTGAGACTGTCCGGAATATCTTTTCATCCGGTATCACGACCGGTGGATTGACAGCCATCATTTCGAATCTGCTGATCCGTATCAAGGAAGACTGATATATACCTCAAATATAAGAATAGCGGGCTTTGCAGGAATAGATTCTTGCAAAGCCCGCTATGGTTTCAGAAGTTTCCGTTGATTACCAGAACTTGTTCAACTCCTGATTATATTCAAAGCCGGCAGCTTTCAGGTTGTTTACAATTTCTTCTTTGCTGACATTCAGGTCAGAACAAAGGGCATCGAGCGATGGATAGAAGTCACGCAGTTTCATGTTGATGAGGCTGTACAGCATCATCGGGTCTTTAGGTAATTCCATAATTTTTTCTCAAAAAACGTTTCTTTCTTTTTGCGGCGCAAAGTTACGGCTTTTTGTGATACATTGTTCTTGGAAGAAGTTAAAAATTAAGGACGTGATGGGATACTTACCGGTTTTGTCCGGTTATTGTTCCGGTTTGTTCTTCTTTGTGTGCTTGACCGTATGCTTGAATTTGATTGCCATCAGGTTCAGTTCTATGAAAGACTCTGTCTCTGTTACTTCTGCGTCATCTGTCAGTAAATCGGATAATAGCTCTCCTGTGCGTTGGATAAGCCCTTTTTGCTTGTTGCTGTCCGGTTCATTGTGTATGGCTCCGATGTTTCGGGTCAGTTCGCGTAGTTGGGTAAATGCATCGATGATGGCAATTGTCGTTTGTGTTGCCCGTGGACTTTTTAAAATGGTAGCTAGCATGTAAAGTCCTTTTTCAGTGAAAGCTTTTGGCTCAACGGTTGATTTCTTGAGGCTCTCCAAGCGGTGGAAATTTTCCACCACATACTGTTTTTCAGTGTGTTGCAGTGTGAAATAGTATCCATTAGGAAATTTTTCCGGGTTGTTTTTAACAGCTTTGTTGATTTCTCTTGTTTCTGTTTGGTATAATTCGGCAACATCTCTGTCAAGGATGACCTTTGTTCCCCTAAGCTCGATAACCCGTGCTTCGACTTCCAGGGTACTGATTGTCTGTGTAATTTTTTCCATGTCGATTCGGTTGAACATTTATTCAGATAAACGCAGTTATCTGCATAAATGCCGGAAAACAATTGTTTTTTGTTCGGATTTGACGAGGTGAAACTGCGTTTGGATTTATTTTCTCAGGGGAATCATGTTCTTCGTATCGGGAATGTATGTTTGACGTGAATGGAATGTATGTCCGTTGCTGGGAGGATGTATGTTTCTGATTCGGTGAATCTATACCTCATGTTGAATAATTCCTAAATATATTCCTGTGCGAAAACAAAAGCGAGAGTTTGTGTGTACCATATTAAGACTTATCTTTGTATACGGTAAACCGTTTGAATTTGTTACACGATGAAAAAGATGTGGCTCATATTGACAGCACTGGTGGGGATGCTGACTGTCGCTTCCTGCCAACGGACAACTGGCGATGTGTCTTCTTCGGACACGGAGGCGGTATTGCAGAATATCCTGCAGCGTAAAAGTGTCCGCAGTTACCGGTCGGATATGCCGGTTGAGAAAGAAAAGGTGGAGAATCTGTTGCGGGCGGGAATGGCCGCTCCCAGCGGGAAAGACAAGCGGCCGTGGGAATTTATTGTGGTCGATGAACGTGAACTGCTGGATTCTTTGGCTGCTCATCTTCCGTATGCCAAGATGTTGACTTCAGCCCCGATGGCTATTGTTGTCTGTGCCGATGAAACCAAGTCGGACTACTGGTATCTGGATTGTTCGGCTGCAGCCGAAAATATGCTGCTGGCGGCCGAAGCGCAAGGTCTGGGAGCGGTGTGGACAGCTACCTATCCATATCGGGAACGGATGGAAGTGGTATCGCGTTTCCTGCATACGCCTTCGCAGGTGAAGTCGCTCTGTGTCATACCGGTAGGATATCCTATGGGAGGGCAGGAACCGAAGGATAAGTGGGACGAATCACGCATTCACTACAATAAATGGAAATAATTGTAAAATAATTACTAAAGTTTTCGGTGTGAGGCCTGTTAACTCAGGAAAAAGCATTACTTTTGCGCACTCAATAATGATCATTATAAGAATCAAAAAACATTTACGACAATGATGGAGCTTGATTTACTCACAGCCGTATCGCCTATTGACGGTCGATATAGAAGCAAAGCGGGAGCTTTGGCTGCCTATTTTTCTGAATACGCACTGATGAAATACCGGGTGCGTGTAGAGATTGAATATTTCATCACTTTATGTGAGTTGCCTTTGCCTCAGCTGAAAAGCCTGGATGCAACCCGTTTTGAGTCATTGCGCGACATTTACCGTAATTTCTCTGAAACTGATGCCCAGCGTATCAAAGAAATTGAAAGTGTAACCAATCACGATGTGAAGGCTGTAGAGTACTTCATCAAAGAACAGTTCGATAAATTGGGAGGGCTGGAACCTTATAAGGAATTTATCCATTTCGGCCTGACTTCACAGGACATCAACAATACTTCTGTCCCCTTGTCTATTAAAGATGCGCTGGAAGAAGTATATTATCCGCAGATTCAGAAGCTGATAGATCAGCTGACGACGTATGCTGAAGAATGGAAAAATATCCCGATGTTGGCCAAGACTCACGGACAGCCTGCTTCTCCTACCCGCTTGGGAAAAGAAATCATGGTGTTTGCTTATCGTCTGAACCGTCAGTTGGCAGTGTTGAAGGCTTGTCCGATTACAGCTAAGTTCGGTGGTGCAACCGGTAACTACAACGCCCATCATGTAGCTTATCCGGAATTTGACTGGAAGGCTTTCGGTAACAAGTTTGTCGCTGAAAAACTGGGATTGGAACGCGAAGAGTATACTACACAGATTTCCAACTACGATAATCTGGGCGCTATCTTCGATGCCATGAAGCGTATCAATACCATCATGATTGACATGAACCGTGACTTCTGGCAGTATATCTCGATGGAATACTTCAAGCAGAAGATTAAAGCCGGCGAAGTGGGCTCAAGCGCTATGCCGCATAAGGTGAACCCGATTGACTTTGAAAATGCGGAAGGTAACCTGGGAATGGCTAATGCTGTATTTGAACACCTGTCATCCAAACTGCCGGTATCTCGTCTGCAACGCGACCTGACAGACTCTACAGTATTGCGTAACATCGGTGTACCGTTCGGACATACGCTGATTGCCATCCAAAGCTCACTGAAAGGATTGGGTAAACTTTTGCTGAACGAACATAAGATTTACGAAGACCTGGATAACTGCTGGAGCGTGGTGGCCGAGGCTATCCAGACTATCCTGCGCCGGGAAGCTTATCCACATCCGTATGAAGCGTTGAAGGCTTTGACACGTACTAATCAGGCCATCAACGAAGCGTCTATCAAGGATTTCATCGAAACTCTGAATATAAGCGAAGAAATCAAGAAGGAACTCCGTGCGATAACTCCGCACAACTATACTGGAATGTAATTTAAAACCATTAATTCAATAACACCAATAAATCTGAAGAAAAATTGCCCGAGAGGGTAGAGTATTAATTTTTAAACAGCTAGCATTTATGACAGAAAGAGAAAACAGACACGAAGGCGAAAACAGCCAGTCTGGCCGCGATGGTTACAAGTCTTACAACAAAGAAGGATATAACAAATATAACCGTAACGAAGGTGGAAACAGCTATGGCCGACGTCCGTACAACAGCAACCGTGAAGGTGGCGAACGTCCGTACCGCTCTTCTTATAATCCGCGTTTCAACAGCGGCAACGGTGAGGACCGTCCGCAGCGTGGTTACGGAAACCGTCAGCAGGGAGCACGTCCGTATGGTAACCGCCCGGCTTACGGAAACGCAGAGGGAGGCGAACGCTCTTCTTACACTCCTCGTTACAACAATAATAATCAGGGAGGTCGTCCGCAGCGTCCTGCTTACAACAGCCGTTTCAATAAGGATGAAAATGGCGAACAGCGTCCATATCGTCCGCGTTTCAACAATGCCCAGCAGGGTGAAGGCGGTTATCGCCCTCAGCAGCGTCCACATTTCAATAATGGAGGGCAGCAAGGCGGTTATAATCGTCCGCAGGGTGGAGGTTACCGTCCGCATACTGCCGATTATAATCCGAATGCGAAATACAGCATGAAGAAGCAGATTGAGTACAAGGATGTACTGACTGATCCGAACGAACCGATTCGTCTGAACAAGTTTTTGGCCAATGCCGGTATCTGTTCACGTCGGGAAGCTGATGAATTCATTACCGCCGGTGTCATCTCTGTAAACGGTGAGGTAGTAACCGAACTGGGTACAAAGATTAAGCGTACGGATGAAGTGAAGTTCCACGACCAACCGGTTAGCATCGAGCGGAAAGTATATGTACTGCTGAACAAGCCGAAAGATTGTGTGACTACTTCGGATGACCCTCAGGAACGCAAGACAGTCATGGATTTCGTGAAGGATGCCTGCAAGGAGCGTATTTATCCGGTAGGACGTCTGGACCGTAATACAACCGGTGTTCTGCTGTTGACCAATGACGGTGACCTGGCTTCGAAACTGACTCACCCGAAATATCTGAAGAAGAAAATCTATCATGTATACTGCGACAAGAACGTAACCAAGGCTGATCTTGACCAGATTGTTTCAGGTATCACTTTGGATGACGGAGAAATCCACGCAGATGCTGTAAGCTATGCTTCTGAAACGGATAAGTCACAGGTGGGTATCGAAATTCACTCAGGTAAGAACCGTATCGTACGCCGTATCTTCGAATCATTGGGATATCGCGTCATCAAGCTGGACCGTGTATACTTTGCCGGTTTGACTAAGAAAGGTCTGCGTCGGGGTGACTGGCGTTATCTGACTGAAAAGGAAGTCAACATGCTCCGCATGGGCTCTTTTGAATAATCTTAATCATTTCATGAATACGGGCAGGCTTTTATAGGTCTGCCCTCATGCATATAGAAACATAAATACAAATCATACAATGGAAACAATTCGTAGAACAAAAGTGGTTGACCTGCTGAAGCGTGAGGATTTCGGTGCCATGGTCAACGTGAAAGGATGGGTACGTACCCGTCGTGGTAGCAAACAGGTGAACTTTATTGCCTTGAATGACGGTTCTACTATAAATAATGTACAGGTTGTGGTCGACTTGGCTAATTTCGATGAAGAAATGCTGAAACAGATTACTACCGGTGCATGTCTGAGTGTAAACGGAGAACTGGTGAAGTCTGTCGGCTCCGGACAGGCTGCAGAAATTCAGGCCCGTGAAATTGAAGTGCTGGGCGTCTGTGACAATACTTATCCGTTGCAGAAGAAAGGACATTCCATGGAATTCCTGCGTGAGATTGCTCACCTTCGTCCACGTACCAACACTTTCGGTGCCGTATTCCGTATCCGTCATAACATGGCCATCGCCATTCATAAATTCTTCCACGAACGTGGATTCTTCTATTTCCATACTCCGTTGATTACAGCTTCAGACTGTGAGGGAGCCGGACAGATGTTTCAGGTAACTACCATGAACCTGTATGACCTGAAGAAAGATGAGAATGGTTCCATCATTTACGACAATGATTTCTTCGGCAAGCAGGCCAGTCTGACAGTTTCCGGTCAGTTGGAAGGTGAATTGGCAGCAACGGCTCTGGGAGCTATCTATACTTTCGGACCGACTTTCCGTGCTGAAAACTCGAATACACCGCGTCACTTGGCCGAGTTCTGGATGATTGAACCGGAAGTGGCTTTCAATGACATCAATGATAACATGGATTTGGCCGAAGAGTTCATCAAATACTGTGTACAGTGGGCTCTGGATAACTGCTATGACGATGTGAAGTTCTTGAACGATATGTTCGACAAGGGCTTGATAGAACGTCTGCAGGGCGTGTTGAAGGAATCGTTTGTCCGCCTGCCGTATACCGAAGGTATCAAGATCCTGGAAGAGGCGGTAGCCAACGGCCATAAGTTTGAATTCCCGGTATATTGGGGTGTTGACCTGGCTTCTGAACACGAACGCTACTTGGTTGAAGAACACTTCAAACGCCCGATTATCCTGACAGACTATCCGAAGGAAATCAAGGCTTTCTACATGAAGCAGAATGAAGACGGTAAGACTGTTCGCGCCATGGATGTACTGTTCCCGAAAATCGGTGAAATCATCGGTGGCTCTGAACGTGAAGAGAATTACGATAAGCTGCTTGCCCGTATCCAGGAACTGGGAATTCCGATGAAGGATATGTGGTGGTATCTGGATACCCGTAAGTACGGTTCATGTCCGCACTCAGGTTTCGGACTCGGTTTCGAACGTCTGTTGCTGTTCGTAACAGGTATGGCGAATATCCGTGACGTGATTCCGTTCCCTCGTACACCGCGTAACGCAGAGTTCTGATCCTGTCGTTTCCAGTCTACAGAAGAAAAGGTACATAAGGCTTCTACCCGCACAGGTGGAAGCCTTTTTCTGTTTGATGACACATCTATCTGCTGATAAGTAAAATTTTTGCTTTCATTTGAAATAAAAATATTAAATTATCGGACTTTATACGAAATTTTTATATATTTGTTGGAAAATAACCTTTTAATTTTGCTATTATGAAAATCCGGTATTTCTTTTTATTGGCAATGATGCTCATCCTTTCTTGGGGGACATCGGCAGCTCAGGATGCTGTAGGAGAAAAGACTCCGTCTACTCTTGCGGGAGTTTGGCAGATGTGTTTCTATCGCTCGGCCTCACCAGACGTTCCTGGTGAATTGAAAACCAGTAATTCTTTGAAGATCCTATCGGATGATGGCCATTTTACAAACATTGTCATGATGCAGACAGGAGCCATCACCATCGGTTATGGAGATTATTATCTGAAATCCCCGGGAGTATATACGGAAGTGATTGAAAAGAACATTCATTTGCCGCAGCTGAATGGTGCGAAGAATGATTTGCACTTTGAACTGAAGGAAAATGGGAACCTGATGTATCTGAAGTATTATCTGGCTACGGATATTGATGGAAACCAGCTCAATACATGGTGCCATGAAATATGGAAGAGAGTAGAGATGCCGGCCGAATATCCGCATGATATCGTACGGTAAAATAATAATAGTCATTTCACGTAATGCCCGTAGTTCTTGCGAAAGAATTTACGGGTTTTTTTGTCTTTTGCCGTATATGGAGCCTTGATGGGATATGCAGGTAGCCGATAGCAAGAAAAAAAAACTTAAAAGTTTTGTCAGTTGAAAGAAAAGCCGTACTTTTGCAAGCCGATTATTATCAATTAGAAATAAGAATTTAATTCTGAGCGTTTTGCTCTTCTTTGTCCGGGAAGGACAAATCGTGAGGAAATTGTTTTTTAGTAGTTAACATTTTAAAAAGATTTAAGAGTGGATACTTTAAGTTACAAGACCATTTCTGCAAACAAGGAAACTGCGACAAAAGAATGGGTCGTAGTTGATGCTACCGACCAGGTTGTAGGCCGTCTCGGTGCGAAAGTTGCAAAGTTGTTGAGAGGTAAGTACAAACCGAACTTCACCCCTCACGTAGACTGCGGTGATAACGTAATTATCATCAATGCAGACAAAGTGAAATTTACAGGTAACAAGTGGAATGACAAGATTTACCTGAGCTATACCGGTTATCCGGGTGGTCAGCGCGAAATCACTCCGGCTCGTTTGATGGCTAAGCCTAACGGTGCTGAAAAGCTGATGAAAAGAGTGGTAAAAGGCATGCTTCCTAAGAACCGTCTGGGAGCTAAGTTGCTGGGTAACCTGTATGTGTATGAAGGTTCAGAACACAAACACGAAGCTCAGACTCCGAAAGTAATTGATATTAACACACTTAAATAATAAAGAATGGAAGTAGTAAATGCATTGGGAAGACGTAAAAGCGCTGTTGCTCGCGTTTTCGTAACCGAAGGTACAGGAAAGATTACTATTAACAAGAGAGACCTTGCAGAGTACTTTCCATCAACTATTCTGCAGTATGTAGTTAAGCAGCCTCTGAACAAACTGGAAGTTGCTGAAAAATATGATATCAAAGTAAACTTGTGCGGTGGTGGTTTCACTGGTCAGTCTCAGGCTTTGCGTCTGGCTATCGCTCGTGCACTGGTTAAAATCAATCCGGAAGACAAGAAGAGTCTCCGTGCAGAAGGCTTCATGACTCGTGACTCACGTTCTGTTGAACGTAAGAAACCGGGACGTCCGAAAGCACGTCGTAGATTCCAGTTCAGTAAACGTTAAGAGTTTGAGTTTGTTAGTTTTTAAGTTTGTAAGTTTGTTGCAAGTAATCGGTTTGCGGAACTTTCATACTGACTCAAGAACTTAGAAACTCAAAGACTTAAAGGAAAAAGCGTTTAGTATCTAAACTGTCAGGATTCTCCCTACAATCGGTTGCGGAGAGACTACCGGGCAGTTGGTTCAATTAACAAAAAAGAAAGTAAACGATTAAAAATTAAGACAATGTCAAGAGTAAATTTTGATACATTATTGGAAGCCGGTTGCCACTTCGGACACCTGAAAAGAAAGTGGAACCCTGCAATGGCTCCTTATATCTTCATGGAACGTAACGGTATCCATATCATTGATTTGAACAAAACCGTTGCAAAAGTAGACGAAGCTGCTGAAGCTTTGAAGCAGATCGCTAAATCAGGAAAGAAAGTCCTGTTTGTTGCTACTAAGAAACAAGCTAAGCAGGTAGTAGCTGAGAAAGCTGCTTCTGTAAACATGCCTTATGTTATCGAACGTTGGCCGGGTGGTATGTTGACCAACTTCCCGACAATCCGTAAGGCTGTGAAGAAAATGGCTACTATCGATAAGTTGACTAACGATGGTACTTATTCAAACCTTTCTAAGAGAGAAATCCTGCAGATTTCTCGTCAGCGTGCCAAACTGGAAAAGAACTTGGGTTCTATCGCTGACCTGACTCGTCTGCCGTCTGCATTGTTCGTAATCGACGTGTTGAAAGAAAATATCGCTGTACGCGAAGCTAACCGTCTGGGTATTCCTGTATTCGCTATCGTTGATACAAACTCAGATCCTTCAAACGTAGATTTCGTAATCCCGGCTAACGATGACGCAACTAAGTCTATCGAAGTTATCCTGGATGCTTGCTGCGGTGCAATGGCTGAAGGTCTGGAAGAAAGAAAAGCTGAAAAAGTAGATATGGAAGCTGCCGGTGAAAACGCTCCGAAGGCTGCCAAGAAGAAAACTACTAAGGCTCGCATGGACAAAGCTGAAGAAGATGCCATCAACGCATCAAAAGCTGCAGCTTTCATGGGTAAAGACGAAGAAGCTTAATATACTTTAAAGTGAGAGTTGAGAGTTGAAAGTTGAGAGTTACTATTAAAGGCAATTCTCAACTCTCCGTTCTCAGCTCTCATTTGTTTTATAATAGATTTATTTATTAACTCAATAAAAAAGAAATTACTATGGCTGTAAGTATGGCTGATATCACCAAGCTTCGTAAAATGACTGGAGCTGGTATGATGGACTGTAAAAACGCTTTGACAGAATCTGAAGGCGATTTCGACAAGGCAGTGGAAATTATCCGTAAGAAAGGACAGGCAGTTGCTGCAAAACGTTCTGACCGCGAAACTTCTGAAGGCTGCGTTTTGGCTAAGTCTACAGGTGACTATGCTGCAATGATCGCTTTGAAGTGTGAAACAGACTTCGTGGCTAAGAATGCTGATTTTGTCGCTTTGACTCAGGCTATTTTGGATGCTGCTATTGCTAACAAGTGCCAGACTTTGGATGAAGTGAAAGCTTTGCCGATGGGTAACGGTACTGTTCAGGATGCTATCGTTGAACGTAGCGGTGTTACTGGTGAAAAGACTGAATTGGATGGTTATAACTTCGTTTCAGGTGCATGCACTGCTGTTTACAACCACATGAACAAGAATCAGCTTTGTACTATCGTAGCCTTCAATAAGGCTTGCAGCGAACAGATTGCTCATGAAATCTGTATGCAGATTGCTGCTATGAACCCGATTGCTATCGACGAAGCTGGTGTTCCTGAATCTGTTAAGCAGGAAGAAATCAATGTAGCTATTGAAAAGACAAAAGCTGAACAGGTACAGAAGGCTGTAGAAGCAGCTTTGAAGAAAGCTGGTATCAATCCTGCTCACGTAGATAGCGAAGAGCATATGGAAAGCAATATGGCTAAGGGATGGATTACTGCTGAAGATGTTGCTAAAGCTAAAGAAATCAAGGAAAAAGTAGCTGCAGAGAAAGCTGCTAATCTGCCTCAGGCTATGATTGAGAATATTGCTAAGGGTCGTCTGGGTAAATTCCTGAAGGAAGTTTGTCTGTTGAATCAAGAAAGTATCATGGATCCGAAGAAGACAGTTGCCGATACTTTGAAAGCTGCTGATGCTGAATTGGCAATCGTTGATTTCAAACGCTTTACTTTGCGCGCTGAATAATACCTGTCTTTTGTAGATATGTAAAAAAAAGGGGGAGGACTTTGGGTTCTTCCCTTTTTTTTGCTTGTAGGTTGAAATTTATTGATACATTTGTAGAAAAGGATATACAATAAATGTTAATCTAGATTCTAATGCGACTACTGAATCGATTTATTTTTTTGTTGGCAATGTGTCTATGTGGAGGATGTATTTATGGACAAGCGCCAACCAAGGAACAATTATTGAAATTGTTCTTTCAGGCTCATAAGGCCTTGAGTGAAAATAATCAGGAAGAAGCGGTTCGGGCTTACAAGCAAATATTAAGATTGTCGCCAGGCCTTCCTGACCCCTATCTGCAGTTAGGGGATATATATGCTACTATGACTACGGATAAGGAGGCTTTGGAAAAGGCATGTATGTGTTATGCTAATTATCTGCGTTTACGTCCGGAAGCTTCAAATGCGGAAGAATTGAAATCAACGATTTCTGATCTTACTTATCAGATAAAGTCAATGACGGTTCAGCAACCCGATTTGGCAATGACGACACCTGATGTAGCTGCTCCTGTTATGCAAAGTACTGTGGAAGTTCCAGCGGTAGATAAAACTCAAGCGGATGCAGTTTCTCTGCCGCCTATAAAATCAGACGCGCCTGTAGATTCGGTGGTTGTTTCTCCTTTAATAAAAGGTGATATACCTGCTGATATCCGGCAGGAACTGATTGGACGTTGGGTCTCTGATAAGTTAGGAAACAACGGTAGAGAGATGTGGATTCTTGATATAAATGCTGAAAATAATGATGTTTGGGCTACTTTAAGTGCTGATTCTTGGATAAAAGAGAATAAAGAATATGCTCCATTAATCAATATGAAAGCACAGTGTTTTATTGAGGGTGATGACATTTGTTTTTATTTCCAAGTTCCGGAACAGGATGAGAGTCGTAAAAATAATGGCGTGATTGCTGATTTTACACAGATTGTGGATGATATGTTTGATGTGGATTGGAGTAATCTTCTGACTGCTGAAGATTTACCGCAAGAGGTAAAGACAGATTCTACGGCACTCCTTTCAGATTCTGTTGCGATAAAACCGATACGTCTACGTTCTTACGAATTTCGGATAAAATTTGATGGTTTTAAACTGTCAGGTAATATTCATTCGAAAATCATAGAAAAATCAGTAGCAGAAAAAGAATTATTTTCTGCCGAAGAGCCCTGTGAATTGTTTAAGGCTCCAGCTGATTATGCTGGTTTTGAGTATCATAAAATTACAGATTCAGAAAAAATATCGAATCCTGCTTTGCGTGATCTGGTAAATAAGAAAATGCGCGAATCTTCAGAAAGCGTAACTGCTTTGAATGATTTGGGTTGTCTCTCGGTTTCAGGATTGGGTATGCCTCGAAACCTGCGTATGGGAGTTGCTTATTTTATGGAGGCATCTATGAAGAATAACCTTTTTGGTATGCTGAATATGGCGAAACTTTATCAAGAAGGATTAGGCACTGATAAGAATCTGGATAAAGCCCGAGATTTGTATAATAAGGCATATGCTGCAGGGTATACTGACGCAATGGTGATGTGTGGAGATACTTATTGGGAGGCTACGATGGGAAGCCAACCGGATTATGAGCAAGCTTTATCCTGTTATCAGAAGGCTTTTTTCCGTCGTTGTCCATATGCAGCTTATCGGTTAGGATGGCTGTATAATGAAGGTTTAGGTGTAGAACGTGATCCTCAAAAGGCTTGGGAATACTATCAACAGGCTGTCGCTATGCAATATGCTGATGCTATGGCTGATGTCGGTGTATTCTATCGGGATGGAATTTTGGTGGAGCAAGATTATGCTAAGGCTTTGGAATATCTGAACAAGGCTGCGGTTAAAGGAAATGCGCGGGCTATGTATGAATTATATCAGATGTATTTGAGGGGTGAAGGCGTATCGCCAAACTTTTCTGTAGCAAAGGACTGGTTACGTAAATCTTTTGAAGCAGAGGAGATTGTATTTGGATATACGGCTATGAAATCTCAGATTCATTCGATTATTTATTCTAATGAAAAGTGATTGATTATGTCTAGACTGATGTGGTTAATATGTTTGGGCTTTCTTTTCTGCAATCCCATATTAGGGAGCGAAAAGAATGACGCGCAGTTTGTTAGTCGCAAGTTGAAGCAACTTGCCGAACTACTGCCTCTTACGGAACTTCCACCATTGGATACTATTGTGGAGGTGCCGATGTTGGTTGAAGGTAAATCGGTTGTATTACAATACAATGATAAGAAGCAAGTTCGTCACTTGGGACTTTCTTTATTCAGCGAAGCTACAAAGCAGATGCTTGATGTAAATATCTGTAATTTTTTGGAACGGTTTTTTCTGGAACTGTTGCTTCAGCAAGATGCTGCTTCTTTTGAACGTAAACTGCAAGAATATCATGTAACCATGTATATTGATGGACAGAAAATTAAGGCAACAAATGCGACATCATTCCAACAAGTGTTGAAGAAAATGAAAATGCCTGTTAATTTTTCTATGCGTCAGAAGGGAGATCAGGCAGAGGCTGTTTGGCTGTTTTCTCTACATGCTTTATCTGTTACTTTTCCATTATATCGTGAATTGATAGACGGTATGGATAAAATTGAATCGGATGATGAATTGTTTCATCAGCTTCAAGTTGCAGTCTTGAATGATGTTCATGTGAAAGATGAACCAGTGGATGTGAGGTATCTGATAAATAAAGGGAATGGCCTTTATGTAGAAAAAGGAGAAGTTTTTTTGATTCCTTCGCTAACGGCTAATAAGTATTATGTGAAAAAAGGTAAAGAATATGTTCCGGTTTTTCAAAAACAATATCCGGAGTATTCACTGAATAATTTGTTTTTGACATATATGAATGGAGAAGGTAAGATTCTACAGATAACTCATCGGAAATACGGGTATTTTACACCGGAGATATCTATACCCTTACTGAATTTTTTGATGTGTTTTAAGAAGGATTTCATAACTGTATGTCATACCGGTATTAATAAACGGGGAAATCTTGAAACTATCGTTGTCTTTAATCATAAGAGATTGAACTACATTCATTTATTGAAGGTTGAAACAGACGAAAAACAGTTGTTTGCTAAATCTCCTATATTAAAGGCTGATTTTTATTCAAATATACCACAACATTCTATAAAAAGTTTATTGCAATGAAAACGATAAAATTGATATTGTTCTTGATGATGTTTCCTATAATTGGCTTTGCCCAATTGGAACAGACGAGATTGGTTCTGACTGATGGTATAAACGGCTCAGTGAAACAATCTATCGAAGATAATGTGTCATGGCTTTTACAAACATGTAATGAAGCTGTTATGACTGGGAAAAAACCGGATATGGATGGAAATAGTATTACAAAAGAGGCTCGTAAGGCTGTTGAAGAAATGTGGAAAACTAGTCCGATGGCCTGTCCGGTTTCACAAATTGAAGAAATTTGTATTCAGACGAGTACAGGGTATCAGGTCCGTAATATTCCTGTAACTATGATGGCAGCAAATGATTCAGTGAAGGATCAGGAATTGGTAGTTAGTTTGACTGATCAAGGAATGATTGATGGAGTATCTATAGCTATCAGCGAAAATAAGTATAAAGAGATTATGTCGGAACATGAATCTGTATCTGACCTGTATCGTCGTCAAGTCATTGTGGACTTTGTAGAAAATTATAGAACCTCCTATAATCGGAAGGATTTGAAGTATATTGAATCTGTCTTTAGTGATAATGCTTTGATTATTACAGGAAAAGTGGTCAAAGAAAAACCAAAATCAGATTATGCTTTACGGTCACTCAGCTCTGAGAAGATTGTTTATCAAAAACGGACAAAGAAGGAGTATATAGCGAATTTGAAGAAAGTGTTTGCTTCCAATAAATATTTAAATGTAATATTTGATGAGGTTGAAGTAATTCAGCATCCTAAATTGACGGATATTTATGGAGTTACATTGAAGCAGGAATGGAATTCTGACCGGTATAGAGATGTGGGATTTGTTTTTTTGATGATTGACTTTCAGGATGAACTCCATCCTTTGATTCAGGTTCGTACTTGGCAACCGGAGAAACTTGACGGTAGAGTCTTAGCAAGAGACGAGGTCTTTAATTTGGGAGATTTCGATATTGTTCGTTCGTTAGTTAATGATTAAATTTGAATACTATGAAAATGCGATTGATTTTATTTTTAGTTTGTGTGATGAGTACGACTTTAGTGTCGTTTGCACAACGTAATCTGGAAGTAAAGGATGTAAGTACTGGATTAGATGTATTCTCAGGGAAGGATACTGAGGCAGGTATGGTCATTTCCTGTCCGGCAAATATCTCCTTAACTTTTGAATCCAGTCATGATAAGGTGGTGGATGTGTATAATACAGAACAGAAAGGGGAAGAAATGTATTATTATCTGCGTTTTCAAACTGGAAAGAGATATCGTGGGCGTAAATTGATTATTCGGGCTTCCGATTATGCTCCGGTACTGATTATGGCTGAACTAAGCCCGAAAGAATTGAAACGGTATCAGTTGATAGATCCAGACGTGGAATTTGTATATGGGTGTTATTATGAGTATCGGAAACGAGGTACAGATTTCTTCCAGAAATGTATGTATGCGGAGGCTAAAGAACAGTATAGTATTGCTAAAGAATGCTCTGATAGGCCTGCCGATTCTAATTTGGATGAATTGATTGCAATTATTGATACAATATCTCTTTGTCAGGAGAAAGCGGAAGAGGCTTATCAATTGCTGGATTATGAAGGAGCAGGAAAATATTATACTCGGATTTTGGAGTTGAATCCTTCGGATACGAATGCTTCTAACAAGCGTTATGAATGTATTCGTTATTTTGATACAGATTGTAAAAAATATTTTGATACTGCAGAGGTATATTATGAGGATGGTGAGTATGACAAAGCCTTGGAATTGTATCAGAAAGTTGTAGATCAGAATTGTGGATATGCGGTGCAGGCAAGTGAAAAAGCTAAAAATATCAAGGTAATGCAACAAAGCCGCAAACAACGTGTGCGAGTGTATGCCTATGAGTATAGTAAAAGTGCACCTATCGGTTTAACTACTGGATCTTACCGGCAGCGTAAGGTTGGAGGTTATTTTAGTTTGAGTATTCACCCTGACTTGTTTAAGGCATTGCAGAAAGATTACAGCAAGCAGTTAGAAGCTGAAATGAACATGTCTTTTGGATGGACTATAAATCCGTTGCCTAAGTATCCGGTCTGGATCTTTTTTGGACCAGGATATACAGGCGTCGGTGAGTTTGTCGATGAGGATGGAAATCCTTATATAGAAATTGAAGGCAGTACTTCTTCAGATGAAACTGATAATGATGCAGATATGTTATACAACAATGATGGAGAAGAAGAAGGACCTTCTTTTAAAATTTACAGTGCAATCTCTGCAGAATTGGGACTTATGGGTAAGATTGGACCGCTAGTTCTGCGCTATACTTATCAGATGCGTTTTTCTATATCAAAGGAATATGAGGACAAAATCAGCAGATCACGCCATGTAATAGGTGTAGGATTCTGTTTCTAACGATATAATTTTTTATGCGATAATGTTGAAACGGTGGGGGTGAAAATTTACATCTCTACCGTTTTGCTTTAAAAAAAGTAGCTATGAAATATGTCCGTATCATATTAGGAATACTGTTATCTGTTTTGGTTTTAGTTGTGCTTGTGTCGGGAAGTTTATTCTTTTATTTAAAGTATAGTCTTCTGACTCCTGATAAACTATCGGATTTGGTTACAAAAGAGGTTAATAATCAGGAAAATATAGAGTTCAGTTGCGAAAAGATTGAACTGAGTTATTGGGATAATTGGCCGTTTATAGATATAGTGGTCAAGAATGGAAGTATTTTGGTTCAAGATAAGTCTGTTAATGTTGATACTCCATTTTCAGGTAAATTTGAAAAACTTTCCGGAACTATTGAACTAATGAAATTATGGAAGGATCATGTTGTTACCATTGATGATATCTTACTTGTTAGTCCTGTATTTCGCATAAATGTTCAAGAAAAGATGCCTAAAATATCTAAGAACAAAAAACGTTCATTCCATTCGGGATTCTCGCTGGAGATTGACAAAATTCAGGTTGAACGAGGAGATTTTGATGTCGTTTTTCCTAAAAAAGGATTGGAATATAGGTGTCGGAATACTGATATCCTGGTTGAAGGAAACCTGATAAAAAAATCAACAGATTTTGTATTGTTGTTTTCTTCCCCACAAGTGACAGGTACAGGTATACCAATGGACTTTATATCGTTCGATTTGAATTGTAAAGGCAAAGTTTTCGATAGATTTTCGAAGTTGAAATTGACTGAAGCTTATTTTAAGATTAATGATTTCCCCTTTAATTTGGATGGACAGGTAATGGATCTAAAAAAAGGAGAGACTCCATCTGTTGATTTGCAGTTTGAACTGGCAGCTTCCAGCTTGGAAGATTTGTTAGCTTTTGTTCCGTCTAGTGTCCTTCCATTAAAGGATAATTATCAAGTGCAAGGGACAACAGCTTTGAAAGGAGTGATTCGTGGAGCTATTAAGAAGCATGAATTGCCTGATATATGTATCCAAGGCAAATTGGAACAAGGTAAATTTCATTGGAGTGAATTTAAAGAAGACTTGAGTGATATAAAGTTGGATTTTGAATTGAATTATTTGTCTTCTATGCCGGACTCCAGTAATCTTAAACTGAATCATCTTGTTATGAAAGGTATGCATAGTGAGATTGATTTACAGGGTACCGTTAGGAATTTGATTCGTGATCCCTATATGGAAATACAGTTAAAGGGAAATTTGGATTTTGATTATATAGGAAAAAAAGTATTGACAGACAAGAATTTGATATTGGCCGGTACTATGAAGGCAGATACGAAATTCGGTTGTTCCTTGAATGACCTGAAGATGAAAAACTATCATCTGATAAAGGGAGCCGGTCAGTTGGAGGTTAAAGATGTCTTGTTTGATCATTTGAAGAAGCAGATTCATATTTACGCTCCAGGAGTTTTATTGAATTTCGGATATACAAAGAATACAAGTAATTTTATTCGTGAAAATGAACTTCTTTCCGCGATTGCTGAGGTGGACACTCTTTACCTTTCATTTCAGGATAAATTATTTGTGAATTTGGGTGGTTTGAATTTACGCTCGAATACAGCTTTATCTTTACATAAAGATGATGTTTCTCCGGTTACAACCCATTGGAACTGTAGGATGCTGGAAGCAAGATGGAACAATTCTTCGATTTGGACGGCTGTGCAAAACATGGAATTGCATGCAGGAGTCAAACCTGTAGGGAAAAATCTGCTTCAGGGAGAGAGCGGTTTGATGTTTAAAGCAGATAAATTGAAGTATCTGGATCCATCTAAGCAGCAAGCCTTTGTATTTGATAAATTGCAGTTAATGTCGGAAATCCGTCCATCGGCAAAAAATATGGTTGGGGGAGAGAAGCATCTTGTAAAGGGTGTTTTGGAGTTTGACCAGTCTCAGATATATATTCCTCAATTTCCGATGTTAACCAGTGTCAGTCATGCATATTTGAGCTTTCAGAATAATCAATTGATATTGAATCGTATGCATGTAAAGGCCGGTAAGTCTGACTGCATGCTTTCCGGATCCTTGTCGTTACCTGAGGCTGGTGATAAACGCAATGCTAAGTCTCAAGTGGAAGGGTCTCTTCGGATTCTTTCTTCAAATATCGATTATGACGAATTGGAGAAAACCTTTTCCTATGGTAGCTCTTTAGACAGATTGAGGGATAGTGAAATGATGCAGTTTGGCGATCTGAATAACTTGGAGAAGCATATTCGTGCTCAACAAAATCAGGCCGATCCGAAAAAGCGGCATCCGATTTATATATCGAAGAATTTGGCTTTGGAACTGCAGCTTGACGTGAATCACATGAATTATCGAAATGTAGATTTGCAGCGTGTTCAAGGGAATGCTGTATTGAAAAACCAGACATTGAAAACTCATTTGACGACGCGTACCAATTTGGGAAAGGCTGAACTTGATTTGTTGTATAATAGTCGGTTGAAGGAAAAAGTGACAGCTTGTTTCGATTTGAAACTGCAAGATTTTTTAGTGGCACAAGTGCATGATGTAATTCCTACCGTGAAGACTATTTTTCCTTTGATAAGTTCGATGGATGGTCTATTGAATTGTCGGTTGACAGCAATTGGAGAACTGGATAATCAGATGATACCTGTACTTGGGGCCACAGATGCTATCTGCTCTTTAGATGGCCACAATTTAATTTTGATGGATAACGGTACGTTTAAGGAAATAGCTCATCGCTTCCGGTTTAAGAATAAGGAGAAAAATGAAATCAGTAAATTATCTGCCAATCTGATTCTTCATAAGAACCGAATAGAAGTAATCCCGTTCGTTTTGCAATGGGATCGTTACAGGGCAATCGTCGGTGGAGAGCATAGTACTGATTTTGCTTATAATTATCATGTCGATTTGATTGATTCTCCAATTCCCATTGATTTTGGACTGAATCTGACCGGTAAGGAAGGGCAGCTAAAATATAAACTGAGTAAATGTAAGTATAAAGACTTGTTTAAAAAAGACGGAGGAATACTATATAATCAGCAGGTTGATAAGCGCTTGAATCAGATTCGTCAAGAAATTATTAAAAAGTTATAAAAAGTACAGGCTGGAAAGAATAATGCTTCTTTCCAGCCTGTTCGGTGACAATTGTTATTTTGTCTGAGTATATCCTTCTGCTTTCAGAAGTTCGATGATGCGTTGCTTGAATTCTCCTTGAATCAGAATCTCTCCGTCCTTGGCAGAGCCGCCTACGCCACATTTCGTTTTCAACAGTTTGCCCAGTTCTTTCAGATCGTCTTCCCGGCCGATGAATCCGGTAATGACGGTGACAGTCTTTCCTCCTCTTCCTTTCTTTTCGATAGAGACACGCAGTTTCTGTTGTTTCTTCTCCAGGGTATCTGTTTCTTCCTCTTCTTCGGTGATATACTTGAAATCAGGGTTTGTAGAATACACTACATTCAGGCGGTCTTTCCAGTCGTTATTTTTCATGTGAATTAATTTTAATGTAGTTCAAAGATACATACATTTTACGGCAACCTTGTAATCAGTTAGAAATAATTGGTTAATTTTGCATGAATTTGAACAGAATGACAGTAAATGGCAGGTAAAAACATAGATAAAATTCCTGAGCCTACGTTACGTAGGCTTCCTTGGTATCTCTCGAACGTGAAATTGATGCGTGAAAGAGGGGAAACCTATGTCTCTTCTACGCAGATTTCCAAGGAGATCAATATAGATGCTTCTCAGATAGCGAAGGATTTGTCGTATGTGGCTATTACCGGCCGTACACGTGTAGGGTATAATATTGATCTGTTGATTCAGGTTCTGGAGGATTTTCTTGGTTTTACCTGTATTCACCGGGCTTATCTGTTTGGTGTCGGAAGTTTAGGAGGCGCTCTGCTTCGTGATACCGGTTTGAAGCAGTTCGGTCTGGAGATTGTCGGAGCTTTTGATGTCAATCCGGAACTGGTGGGTACGGAAATTAACGGAATTCCTATTTTCCATACCGACGAAGCGGAACAGCGGGTGAAAGAGAGCGGAGTAAATATCGGAGTATTGACTGTACCGATTAATATCGCTCAGGAAGTGACGGACCGGATGGTTGAAGCCGGGATGAAGGCTATCTGGAACTTTACCCCCTTCCGAATCAGGGTACCTGAAAAGATTGTGGTGCAGAACACTTCGTTGTATGCTCATCTGGCTGTCATGTTCAACCGATTGAATGAAACGATAAAGTAACCTTTTATGAAGATTATAGCGATAGGCATGAACTATCAGTTGCATTGTCATGAACTGCATGCCGGCGAGGCCTTGCCTCAGGAACCTGTTATTTTTATGAAACCTGATTCGGCTTTGCTGAAGGATGGAAAACCTTTCTTTATCCCTGATTTTTCTGAACAGGTAGATTATGAAACCGAACTGGTAGTGCGTATCAATCGTTTGGGGAAGAATATTGCCGAGCGGTTTGCCCACCGTTACTATGACGCGGTGACGGTCGGCATTGATTTTACCGCGAGAGATTTGCAGCGTAAATACCGTGCCGAAGGCAAGCCTTGGGAATTGTGCAAGGGATTCGATAATTCGGCGGCTATTGGCGATTGGATACCGGTAGAGCGGTTTAAAGATATTCAGCAGTTGAATTTTCACCTGGATATAGATGGAAAAACCGTACAACGCGGATATGCTGGCGATATGCTTTTTAAGATCGATCAGATTATCGCCTATGTGAGCCGGTTCTGTACTTTGAAGATAGGTGATTTGCTGTTCACGGGTACGCCGGTAGGAGTGGGTCCGGTGCAGGTAAATAATCACCTGGAAGGGTATCTGGAAGATGAAAAGGTTTTAGATTTCTATATACGATGAAGATAAGAGTAGGTTTTGGATACGATGTGCACCAGTTGGTCCCCAATCGGGAATTGTGGCTGGGAGGAATCAAGTTCGAGCATGAACTGGGCTTGTTGGGGCATTCGGATGCCGATGTCTTGATTCATGCCATTTGCGATGCTTTGTTGGGAGCCGCCAACATGCGTGATATTGGCTATCATTTTCCGGATACGGCAAGTGAGTTTAAGAACGTGGACAGTAAGATTCTGCTGGCGAAGACCGTTGAACTGATAGGGACTAAAGGCTATTCTGTCGGAAATATTGATGCGACAGTCTGTGCGGAACGTCCGAAACTGAAGGCCCGTATCCCGGAAATGCAGCAGGTGCTGGCGGAAGTCATGCATGTAGATGTGGATGATATCTCTATTAAGGCTACAACTACCGAGAAACTCGGATTTACCGGTCGTGAGGAAGGTATTTCGGCCTATGCAACTGTACTGATAGAAAAGAAATAGGAGCTTTTCTAGGGGAGAAATCCTTATGTAAATGAACGGGAATAGACTTATTTGCTATAATTTTTGAAAAAAATCACGCAAAAGTTTGTGACTTTCAAAATAAACACATACCTTTGCACCCGCAAACAAGAACAAGATGAGGGCGTTTAGCTCAGCTGGTTCAGAGCATCTGCCTTACAAGCAGAGGGTCGGCGGTTCGAATCCGTCAACGCCCACTTGAAGCTTCGCTTTTGCGAGGCTTTTTTTATGCCCGGAATTTTCCGGCGGATGTGCAGTGAGCATCCACCGGAACTGGAGTGTATTACAGTGGGTATTCTTCGAATGCGTATAATACGGTGGAAAGATACCTTTCTCCTGTGTCAGGTAGTAATACTACTATGTTTTTGCCTTTATAGGCTGGGTCTTTGGCTAGCTGCAGGGCTGCATAGGTGGCTGCTCCGGCAGAGATGCCTACCAGTAATCCTTCTTTGAAGGACAGCTCGCGTCCTGTGCGGATTGCGTTGTCGTCGGTTACTCGTATGATGCGGTCCACTACTTCGTGATGATAGCTTTTGGGGATGAATCCGGCGCCTATTCCTTGTATTTTGTGGAGACCTGGTTTGTCGCCTGACAAGACTGCCGACGAATCCGGTTCAACTCCGATGATTTCTATGTTCGGATTGTGCTTTTTCAGGCCCATTCCTACGCCGCTAAGTGTTCCTCCGGTACCTACTCCTGCTACAAATACATCGACTGTACCGTCCGTGTCTTTCCAGATTTCCTCGGCGGTAGTGCGTAAGTGCGCGTCCGGGTTGGCGGGATTCTCAAATTGCTGCAGGATTACCGAGTCTTTGATTTCGGCCTTCAGTTCGTCTGCCTTTTGGATGGCTCCTTTCATGCCTAAGGCTCCAGGGGTCAGTACCAGTTTGGCTCCACGGGCTTTCAGCAGATTCTGCCGTTCGATGCTCATGGTTTCGGGCATGGTCAGGATGGTTTTATAGCCTTTTACAAGGGCTACCCACGCCAGTCCTACCCCAGTGTTACCACTGGTCGGTTCGATGATGACGGAACCGGGTTTCAGGATTCCTTTCTTTTCGGCGTCTTCTATCATTGCGAGGGCGACTCTGTCTTTTACACTTCCTCCCGGATTGAAATATTCCAGTTTGGCGATAAGGTGTGCTTGGGCTTGGTGTGCTTCTCCTAATTTCTCTAATGCCAGTAAAGGCGTGTTGCCTATCAGTTCGGTCAGGCTTTTCTTGATATTTGCCATGGTTGTATTTTATTGATTTTCGTTGATGCAAAAATAGGAGGAAAGGTAAGAGGAGGCAATACCTCTTTTGGGGTATATTGATAAAACAAAAAAGAGAAGCGTCTTTTGAACGTTTCTCTTCTGGTTGCGGAGGCCTGACTCGAACAGACGACCTTTGGGTTATGAGCCCAACGAGCTACCAACTGCTCCACTCCGCGATGTTGTTTTCTTAATTCGAGTGCAAAGATACGGCTTTTATTTTTTGTATGCAAATTTTTCTGCATTTTTTTGTTCGTAAAATGTTCCTGGAAGATGTTTGGTGGCCGTATCGGCTTTTTCAAGTGGATATTTATCGCTTTGACTGGCGTTTGGAAGCTCTTTTTCATCGTAGCTTGTACCCGATGGGCATAGTCGCCTTTTCGGAGGAATGATGCAGCTTAGGTGCTGAAAGAATCTACTTCTCCGATAAACATCCTTTACATTTTGCTGTTTGAAACAGAGAAAGGTTTCAGGTGTGAGGATTGAGTCTTTCTTCTGGGATTTCAGCTGATTTTGAGGGAAGAGCGCAATTTGTACAGCCTCGGATTTGTATAGTCGGAATAAAAGCAGTACTTTTGCTCAGTTTTAGTATGTGATGTGCAACTCGTGAACGTATGACAGTCTTAAAAACAAGAGCCCAATTAGTTGATGTAGCCCGGCAGTTGTTTGCCAAAAAGGGGGTAGAAGATACTACAATGAATGATATTGCAGTAGCTTCCAAGAAAGGGCGTCGTACGTTGTACACCTATTTCAAGAGCAAAGAGCAGATTTATCAGGCTGTGGTAGAATCGGAACTGGAAATGCTTTCGGACCACATGGAAATCACAGCGGCCAAGAATCTGAGTCCTGATGCCAAGATAATGGAACTGATTATCAACCATCTGGATTCCATCAAAATGGTAGTCTATCGAAACGGTACGCTGAAGGCCAATTTTTTCCGTGACATCTGGCGGGTAGAAACGAAACGTAAGTATTTTGATGCCAAAGAAATAGAACTTTTCCGCAAGGTGCTGCAGGAAGGAAAGGACGAAGGGATTTTTCAGATAGACGATGTTGAGATTACTGCTGATATTCTTCATTACTGTATAAAAGGGATTGAAGTTCCTTACATCCGGGGACAAATTGGAGAGAATCTGGACGATGAAACCGGATGGCGTTATGTGAAGAATATCGTATACGGTGCACTGGGATGTACACGATGAATGGAATTTCTTAATTAAAACGTAATATTATGGGATTATTAACAGGTAAGACAGCGATTGTAACAGGTGCCGCTCGTGGTATCGGTAAGGCAATTGCTTTGAAATTTGCTTCAGAAGGTGCAAATATCGCATTTACAGATTTGATGATTGACGAAAACGGTCAGAATACAGAAAAAGAAATTGCTGCTTTGGGTGTGAAGGTAAAAGGTTACGCTTCGAATGCTGCCAGTTTCGAAGATACTGCCAAGGTAGTAGAACAGATTAAGGAAGATTTCGGTTCCATCGATATCCTGGTAAACAATGCCGGTATCACCAAGGATGGTCTGATGATGCGTATGTCTGAGGCACAGTGGGATGCTGTTATCGGTGTCAACCTGAAGTCAGCTTTTAACTTCATTCATGCTTGTACTCCGATTATGATGCGTCAGAAGAGTGGTAACATCATTAATATGGCTTCTGTAGTAGGTGTTCACGGAAATGCCGGACAGTGTAATTATTCAGCTTCCAAGGCCGGTATGATTGGTCTGGCTAAGTCAATTGCCCAGGAATTGGGTTCTCGTGGAATCCGTGCCAATGCGATTGCTCCGGGCTTCATCATCACTGAAATGACTGCTAAATTGTCTGATGAAGTGAAGGCTGAATGGAACAAGCGTATTCCTTTGCGTCGTGGTGGTACACCGGAAGATGTAGCGAACATCGCTCTGTTCCTGGCTTCTGATATGTCTTCATACGTATCAGGACAGGTAATCCAGGTGGATGGTGGTATGAACATGTAATTTATGCTGCATAACTCTGCAGGCACGGATTTCGCGGGTGTAGTACACACGAAGGTCGGAATCCGTGCCTGTTTTTTATTTGAATACGTTGAATCATGACTGTAGTTTACGAAGACAATCATATTATTGTAGTCAACAAGACTGCCTCTGAAATTGTACAGGGAGATAAGACGGGCGATGTGCCTTTGTCGGAACTTGTGAAACAATATCTGAAGGAGAAGTACGCAAAACCCGGTAATGTCTTTTTGGGAGTGATGCATCGCCTGGACCGTCCGGTAAGTGGGCTGGTGGTTTTCGCCAAGACCAGTAAGGCTTTGGCCCGGTTGAATGAAATGTTCCGTAACAGCGAAGTGAAGAAGACCTATTGGGCGATAGTGAAACAGGCTCCGAAGGAACCGGAAGGCGAGCTGGTGAATTATCTGGTACGCAATGAAAAGCAGAATAAGTCGTATGCATACGATAAGGAAGTACCTAATTCCAAGAAAGCGGTGCTGCATTACCGGCTGATTGGCCATTCGCAGAATTATTTTCTGTTGGAAGTGGATTTGAAGACGGGGCGTCATCACCAGATCCGTTGTCAGTTGGCGAAGATGGGATGTCCTATCAAAGGCGATTTGAAGTATGGATTTCCTCGTTCCAATCCGGATGGAAGCATTTGCCTGCATGCCCGTAGGGTACATTTCATCCATCCGGTGTCAAAGGAAGAAATCGATTTGACGGCACCTGTTCCGGAAGGGAACCTGTGGAACGGTTTCGATATGCTTTGATGATGGATACCGGTGGGTATAAAAAGTGAGTGGGAGCGCTTCACAGCGTTCCCACTCATTAACACATAGGCATCTTCTTTATAAAAAGAGGTTGAGTCCTCTTTATATATGGGGTTGGGTTTTAAAAAAAGCCTGTTAGTTTTTGTGTATGCAATTTGTACCGTAAATAGTATTGCAAGATACGTGCCAAACTTTATTGATTTATTTAAACACTTCTCAATGAGTTTGTTATGTATTTTCTCTACATGCATCCAGTTTCCTTTTTTGTGGAAATGTGTGTGGATGGTGTGGAAAAAGTCTACACTTTATTGTGGAATGTTATAAAGTTTCAGTTTGTTGTAGAGTGTTTTTCGATCTATACCAAGAAGTTGTGCAGCACGTGTCTTGTTATTTTTTGTTTGCTGCAGAGCCTGCAGAATCCGTTGTTTTTCATCGTCTTCGTTTCTTAATGTCAGATTAACGGTTTCCTGGTTTGTTTCTGTAGCGTGTAATTCTTCTCCTAATTCCTTACAGGTGATAAAATCTCCCGTAGCCAGTAGAGTGGCCCGTTTGACCACATTTTTCAGTTGACGCAGATTCCCCGGCCAGTCATAGCGTTGCAGGGCATCGCATGCTTCTGCATCGAATCCTACCAGATTACGTTCCAACTCCTTGTTGGCCTGGTCAAGGAAGAAATTGGCAAAAAGCAGGATATCTTCCGTCCGGTCTTTCAGCGAAGGCATGTAAAGCGTGAATTCATTGATTCGGTGATACAAATCTTCGCGGAAATTTCCTTTTGCAATGGCTTCCTTCAGGTTCTCGTTTGTAGCGGTAACCAGACGTACATCCACTTCGATTTCCTTGACCGAACCAATCCGCCGTACCCGGCGTTCCTGCAGTGCACGAAGCAATTGTACCTGTACTTCGTAACTCAGGTTCCCTATTTCATCCAGAAAAAGTGTTCCGCCGTTAGCTTCTTCGAAAGCGCCGACTTTATCGCTTAAGGCTCCGGTAAAGGACCCTTTGATGTGGCCGAAGAATTCGGATGCCGCCAGGTCTTTAGGGATGGAGCCACAATCGATGGCGACGAACGGTTTGTCGGCCCGTTTGCTCAACTGGTGGATGCGGTGTGCCACATATTCTTTTCCGGTACCACTGGCACCGTTGATCAGTACGGACATTTGGGTCGGTGCTACCAGACGTACGTAGTTGAACAGCTGTTGTGCAGCTTCACTTTCTCCTTCCAGAAAATTTGAGGCAGTAGGCAACAGGATATTTTCTGTTTCTTTGGTTTCTTTATGGGGGAGTGCGATGGCTTCGTTGATTTTTTTGAGCAGTTCATCCGGCTGTATGGGTTTGGATATGTAGTCTGTGGCCCCTAGTTTCATACATTGCACGGCACTTTGGATTTCAGCATAACCGGTCATGATGATGAAAGGGATGTTTTTCTTCTGTTCTCTGAGCCAAGAGAGCAGGTTGATCCCGTCCTGATCAGGCAAGCGCAAATCAGAAATTACCAGATCGAATTCTTTTGAAAGCAGAATTTTCCGGGCACGGGCACTGGTGCTGGCTGTTTCTACATCGAATCCCTTTTTCCCCAACCACGTCTTCAGCATGGTAGAAAATGTCAAATCATCTTCAACGATCAGTACTGTTGAAACCATAGCTATTTATTTAATTATACAAATATAATCTTTTTATGGCATTATTCCATCTCTTTCGGATACTTTTTACATAAAACTTGTATGAAAATAGAAAATCCCTATCAAATATAACTCATTTAGCCAAAACATGAGGACGTTTTGATTCAAATATCCTCATGTTTCGATTCAAATGTCTAGACGAATTGTTCAAAACGTCTAGGCGTTTTTGGATGCTTGTTGCTGTAAGGTCAGGCAGTAGTTTTCGGCATGTGCGATTACCTTTTCTGCACATCTGATGATGGAGGCTGTGTATGTCTCGCTTTCATCGTCTGTAAGTCCGCTGGTACGCCGATGGTCCATGTCCTGCAGGGTCGCGATGATTTCCTTGGCTTCTATCATGGTGAAGGTAGGCAGCATCTTGTGGGCTATGGCACAGAGCTGTTGCGAATTGTTCGTTTCCTTGGCTTCCTGAAGTGCCTGTATGTTCCGTTGGGTTTCCTGAATAAAGGTTTGCATGATTTCCACTGCAGCTTTCGGGTCGTCTTCCGAGAAAGCGGTCAAAGGGGTAAACCGGTATGGAGACGTTTCCGTTTCAGCGGGTGTCGATGGTTCCGGTTCTGGTTTCCTGGGGAGATTCGATTGGGGAACCTGAAACAGGCGGGTGAATATCTGTAGGATATCCGATTGGTTGAACGGTTTCTGCAACATGCCGGAGAAGCCTTTCGATAGAAAGTCTTTTTCACTCAAGTCACCACGGGCCGTGATAGCAATGACCGGTAGGGTATCTGCGTGAGGAATGGCCAGTTCCCGGATGTGTTGGAGCAGTTCGAATCCGTTCATCGCCGGCATCTGTATGTCAGTGAAGACGATGTCTATCCGTTGTGTCTTCAGGATTTGCAGAACTTCTTCCGGTTGCTGGCAACAGTGGATGATGGGCTTTTCCTCGGCCGGGGTTTCGCCGTCTACCAGTGTGTGCAGAATGATGGCTTGTGTAAGGTGTAGCTGGATGCTGTCGTCGTCTACCAGCAGGATATGCAGGCGGGTGGTAGGCAACAGTTTCCCGGCTTTGTTGGTACCGGTCTTGTTGGCCGATATGCGGGGTAGGGGCAACGAAACCGTGAAAGTACTGCCTTTTTGGGGAATACTGTCGATATGGATTTTTCCATTGGCCAATTCAATCAGTTTCTTGGATATAGAGAGTCCTAACCCGAAACCTTCCTGTCCTTGCGCACTTTGAAGGCGGGTAAATTCCTGGAAGATGCGTGTCTGTTCTTCGGGAGTCATGCCGCATCCGGTATCTTGGATGCTGAATGTAAACTGATTACCCTGGTAGCCTACCCGTAGTTTGATACTGCCTTCGTGGGTGAATTTCAGGGCGTTTGAAAGCAGGTTCTCCGCTATTTGCCGGATACGGAACGGGTCTCCCTCCAGCACCAGTTCATCGGCGACCTGCTCTTCGTAGGTCAGACTGATACCTTTTTTCTCTGCCAGCGGAAGGAAACTGTGGAATATGTGGTTGAAAAGTTCATTCGGATGAAAGGCTATTTGCTGCAGGTCCATTTTACCTGCTTCCAGCCGGTGATAGTCCAGCAGAGAGGCTATCAGGTCCAGCAGGTGGCGGGCCGAACTCTTCATGTTATTCAGATAAAGTAGCTGGCGGCGGTCTTTGGTCAGTCGGAGCAGCAGGTCTAAATAACCGATGATGGAACCGGCAGGAGCCTTGATATCATGGGTGATGGTCAGCATCAGCTTTTCGCGTGCTACCAGCAGGTCTTCGGCATAGAGCTTGGATTTCTCCAATTCTTTACGGTAATGGGCACTACGCGTCAGGTCCCGCCAGATGACGATAAAGAAGATGAGTGACAGTACTACAGCCACCGTTGCAATGATTTCGATGGTCTGTGCGGTCTGGTTACGGATTTCCTGTTCCTGATGTATCTTGCTGAAAGCCGCATTCTGTTCGTCTGTCTCAATACTTTCCAGCAACTGGGTGACACGTTGGCTCAGTTCACTTCCGGCTATACGCAGACGGTTGATTCGCTCCAGCAGTACGCGCTGCTGATGTTGTTGGGTGTTGAATACTTTTCCGCGGATATCCGAAATCAGGTTGGCTATTGTGTCAATCGGGCTATATTCTTCGCTGATGGTGTCTGTGTATTCTTCCTGAATGACATTGTTCACCTGGGTGGAGTCGTTTTTTCCGGGTGAGAATACCTCGGCCAAGCGTTTGAAGAATCCTTTTTTCTTGTGGTGGATGGTATACGTATTGCGGTGGGTGACAATCTTTTTCTGCACGCGGGGGGCTCTGAGCAGTGAGTCCTGTTTGTTGAGCAGACTGTCCAGTTCGGCCTGATACAGTTCTTCCGTCGGGCTGTCTGCCATGGCTTCCAGGACGGCAATCATGTTTCTTTCTTTTTCCCGGAGTAGTCCGCGTACAGTGTCCAGACGGGTTTGCTGTAAGGTATCTGTCAGATAAGTCTGTAGTGTATCGATGCTTTCTTCAGCTTCCCGCATGGCCAGCAGATACGGCTGGAACTCATCGATTTTCCCGGAGCGGAGGGTCTGTCCGATGATTTCCACATCATACAGTTGGCTGATAATCTGGTTGGTGATTTTCCGCCGTTTGTTGATATTGGCTTCGAGCTCTGATGGCTCGGTCAGCAAGTTCATTTCCTGGTAGATGTAGCCGATGGCTCCCAGTAATAGCGAAATGAGGAGAATGAATCCGAAGGCGATTTTGGATGAAGTCGATATCATGATACGGTAGATTTTGTACAAGTCTTATGTTTGAACCGGAGGTAATACATGACGCCCGCACTGGTCAGTCCGAAAGGGAATGCCATCCAGATACCTGTAATGCCTCCATTCAGGACAAAGCCGAAGAAGTAACCGGCAGGCAAGGAGATGATGAAGTAAGCGATGAACGAATACAGCAGCATGGGGCGTACATCGGCTATACCTCGTAGCGAGTTGGCAAAGTTTATCTGTAATCCATCACCGAACTGGTAGATAACCAATGGAATGATGAGTTGGGCCACCATGAGGCTGACCGGCTGGCTGTCGGTGAACAAGCCTCCTAACTGATGCCGGAGCAGGAAGATGGGGATAGAGGTTGCAACTATCATGACCAGAATCAGGTGGAATCCGGCGGTAGCTGTCCGTCGCACATTTTCGATGTCGTGTTGCCCGTAATAGTTGCTGATGCGTACCGATACGGCAGCTCCCATGCCGTAATACATCATGAAGCAGACCTGTGAGATGGTCAGCATAATCTGGTGGGAGGCCAAAGCCGTACTTCCTAACCAGCCCACCATGATGGTACTGAGGCTGAAGGAAGCGGTTTCCATTCCCATTTGTCCGGCAATGGGCCATCCCAGCCGGTTGAGGAGCGAGAAATCGGTACGGTTGATGCTTCCACCGAGAAATCCTTTGTGGAACAGGCGGTAACGGGCAGTACCGAAAAACAGGTAAAGGTAGGCTATCACCATCAGGATACGGGCTATCAGAGTGGACAGTCCGGCTCCGTTCAGTCCCAGTTCGGGCAAGCCGCATTTACCGTAAATCAGCAGGTAGTTGCCGATGATGTTCAGGATATTTCCACCGAGCAGAATCCACATGGAAACGCGGGTATCGGTAATACCGTCGGTAAACTGCTTGAAGGCATTGAACCAAAGTACGAATGGCATGGATGCCAAAAGGATGAGAAAGTAGGGACGCATCAGGGGGATAAGCTCTTCCGGTTGTCCCAACCGGTGCATATTCAGGTAAAGCAGGTACATGACGGCGCATACCATAACCGCCAATACCGTATTGGCGGCTATGCTGTTCTTCAGGGACTGTCCGGCAGCTTCGTATTTGTGTTGTCCGAACAGGCTGCCCACTATCGGAGTCAGTCCATAGGAAAAACCGGTACTGAAGATAATGGCCAGTCCGAACATGTTGTTGACGAAGCTGGCGGCAGCCAGTTCCGGTGTACTGTGGTGTCCTATCATCAGGGTATCCGCAAATCCCAGGATGATGACGCCTATCTGTCCGATGACGATAGGAATCCCCAGTTTCAATAATGCGTGGTAATGTGTCTGTAGTTTCATTGGGCGGCCCGATAATAGAGTACGCTGCAGTTTTCCGGTACCAGGTACGTTTGTGCGGTCTGACAAATCTGCTCTGCTGTTACTGCCCGGTATTTTCCGACCTCCTCGTTGATGTCTTCCGCCTTTCCGAGCAGTTCGAAGTAAGCCAGATTGGTCGCTACGTTCAGGTAGTTGATGTTGTTGAAAATCTGTTCACTTTCGTAGCGGTTCTTTACTTTTTCCAGTTCTTTCTCATCAACCGGAATGTGCTTCAGTTTCTCCAGTTCCTGCCATACAGCCTGTTCGGCTTCTTCCAGCGAAACGCCTGCTGCAGGTTTACCGGTAATCTGTAACAAACCTTCATCCAGGCTGCCTGAAATGTAGGCATCAATGGAGGTAAAGACCTTCTGGGTGATGACCAGTGATTGAATCAGGCGTGAAGAACGTCCGTTGGCCAGCAGGTCGGTCAGCATATCGAATACCTGATAGTCCGGATGCAGACGGTTACACATGTGAAAAGCCATGTAGAGCGTATCTACCGGTACATTCCGTGTAACGGTTTTCCGGCGGATGGCAGTCTGTGTTTTTTCTGACGGAAGGTTCCGGCAAGGGACTTCGCGGGCAGGAATCGGTCCGAACCATTTTTCTGCCAACCGGACGGTCTCTTCGAACGAGATGTGTCCCGATACGGCCAGAATCGCATTGTTGGGCGCATAGAAACGGTAGAAGAAGGCTTTCACTTCTTCCAGCGTAGCATTGGCGATGTGGCTGATTTCCTTTCCGATGGTCGGCCATCGGTATGGATGGTCCTGATAGGCCATTTCCCGTATCAGATGCGAGGCATCACCGTACGGTTGGTTCAGGTTGCGCTGTTTGAACTCTTCGATGACTACCTGACGCTGTACTTCCAGGCTGTGCGGGCTGAAATCCAGACTCAGCATGCGGTCGCTTTCCAACCAGAATCCGGTTTCTACGTTCTGATAAGGAAGGGTAATGTAATAATTGGTGATATCGTTGTTCGTCCATGCATTGTTCTCTCCCCCCGCATTCTGAACCGGCGTATCGTAATCGGGTATATGGATGGAACCTCCGAACATCAAGTGTTCGAACAGGTGGGCGAATCCGGTATGTTCCGGGTCTTCATCACGGGCTCCTACTTTATATAACAGGTTGAGGGCGACCATTTGGGTAGAGTCGTCCTCATGATGTACAATCCGTAACCCGTTCGGCAGGCTGTGTCGGTTTACACTTATCATCTTATTCTGCAATTACAGCTTTCAGGATACGGACGTCTGTCACCGGTCTGTCGGCACGGTTGGTCTTGACACTTTCTATTTTATCCACGATGTCCATACCGTCTACTACTTCACCGAATACAGTGTAGTTTCCATCCAGATGGGGGGCACCTCCCAATGTGGTATAGGCATCAATCTGTTGTTTGGAGAATTTGAACCGTGGTTCTTTGGCTACTTCGGCACGGGCTTGCGCTTCCAGAGAATCCTGCAATTCCAGCAGACCTTCGTTGTCGCCGGCTTTACGCATCTTGAAGATTTCTTTCATGTGTTTGCGGGCCAGGATATTGAAGGCAGTATCCAGACGGGCTTCGTTTACCTGGTTTTCCATGTTGATAAGCTGTGCCTGTGAGAATTTCTTTCCGGTAACGATGTAGAACTGGCAACCGGATGAGGCTTTTTCGGGATTGACATCATCTCCTTGACGGGCAGCAGCCAAAGCACCTTTCTTATGGAAAAGAGTCGGGTTGAATTCTGCCGGGAGTGTATAGCCTACGTCACCGTTGCCCAGTGTAGCGGTGTCACTGGCATGTTTACTTTCCGGGTCACCGGCCTGTACCATGAAACTTCTGATGACACGGTGGAATAGGGTGCTGTCATAAGCTCCTTCTTTTACCAGTTTGATGAAGTTATCGCGATGTCCCGGAGTCTCGTTATAGAGTTTGACTGTGATGTTTCCCAGGGTTGTTTCCAGTCTTACAAGTGTTGCATTGTCTTTTTCCATGTGGGTTTTCTTTTGCTGGTTACCGGTACATGCCATGATACAACTGGCAACCAAGGTTAATAATAGGATTGCTTTTTTCATAGAGAACTGTATTGGTGTGCAAAAATACAAAACATTTCCCAATTAGAACGGATAACCGATGGCGAAATGTATTCCCAATCCGTCCTTGAATCTCGGAATGTTGTAATAACCGCCTTTACCTGTTTCGTACGGTACGTGCAGGGCAATACCCATATCCAGACGGAGTACGATGAAACTCATGTCGTAACGTATACCTACACCGGTTCCTAAGGCGATGTGGTCAAAGAACTTGTCGAGTGTAAACTGGGCTCCCGGTCGGGCAGGGTCATCGCGCAATAGCCATACGTTTCCGGCATCCAGAAAAACCGCTCCGTTCAGATTTCCGCCGGCCAGGTTGGAAAGCAGGCGGAAACGGTATTCCGCATTCGCTTCCAGTTTCAGGTCACCTGTTTCGTCTACGTAGGAGTAGGCGGCACTCTCTTTGGGGTGGAAACTTCCCGGACCGATGGACCGTATGGTGAAAGCACGGATACTGTTGGCTCCTCCTACATAAAACTGTTCGCTATAAGGGGCGATGGTCTTGTTTCCGTAGGAATAGATGATACCTCCCATAAGGCGGGTTGCCAATTGGTGCTTTTCGTTGAAGTTATGCAGCAGACGGATGTCTGATGTAAATTTCATGAACTGTGCGAAAGGAGTACCTAGCAGTTTCTTGTCCTTCTGGCTGAATTTCTGTCCGAATGCGGCATAAATCAGTGACGTGATGTTACCGGCCGAGGTGACGGAACCTTCCCACCAGAGTTGGTTCTTCTTTTTCAGAAAGGCATTGTCGTACGTATAGGTGTACGAAATGGACGGGATGAACTGGTCATCCAGACTGTGGAACAACATCGGATTGGCTGTTGCGATAGAATCGAAAGCGGCTGTCCGGTGCTGAAGTGTATTGAATACCAGCTGGAAGGGTGTAACCGTATGTTTGGACATCGGTGAAGAACGGAAGTCATACGATACAGTTCCTCCGAAAGAAAGCATCTTGAAATAACGGGCACGGTTTACCTGCTCGCCGTAGATGCGGAAATAGGTGTTCGACGGGAACTTGAACGGATTGATACGTTTCTTGATGAACGGAAGGATAATTCGTGGAAATTCCAATGAAAGTTCCGTACCCAGTTCGTAAGAGTTCATGACCGAACTTTCGCCGTCTACCGTCGAGCTGGTTTGCCATTCGTATGAGCCTCTCAGCTTCAGGTTCAGCGAGGCGCCCATTCCTCTGAAGTTTCTGCGTGAGAGGTTGAAGATGGCTCCAGGCCCGGTCTGCTTGGTACTTTTGGTCGTGACGTTGAATTCCAGTTCACTGTCATAAGGCAGGTCGAACATGGCGTTGACCCGTATGTCCAGTGTGTCGTTCAGCAAGGAGTCTCCCCGCGGAATGTAGTTCATCTCTGTAAACTTGAAGGCTCCCAGCCTAGCCAGGGCTTCCTGGGTATAATCCTGACGCTTCTGTGAGTATAATTCTCCTTTACGATACAGGAAACGGCCACGTAATACGCCGAAACGTATGCCGGGTTTTTCTCCGGGATAATGTACTGTGAAAGTCCGGGTCTTTAATGAATCGGTAGGTCGTTCACCGTTATAGCCGGTCAGGTATACGGAGGTGTTCCCCAGATAATATTGCTTCAGGCCTTCTTGGGGAATACTCTTTTTGGCCACTACTTTCAGGTTGACATATCCCGGGCGTATCAGAGTATCGGCCAGGAAAGTAATGAAATCTGAGCGGAAATAATAATAGCCGTTATCACGCATTAGGCTTACTAATCTTTGTCTTTCGGCTTCCAGTTGGTTGACGTTGAAGTTGTCTCCCTTGTGGATGAGCTGTTCGGAAGCGTGACTGCGGATGAGGCTGTCGGCGCGTGGCATGAAACCTTCGTACATGATGGAGTCCAGGAAATAAGGTCTCCCCATATCTACATCGTAAGAAAGCTTGACTGCCCGCGGATTCTTGGTACTGTCTACCTGATAGGTTACCTGTCCGTTGAAATAGCCGTAGTTGCGTAACAGGTTAGTGGCTACTTTTACACGGGTTTCCGGGTTGACGGTAGAAAGTAATACCGGTTCGGAGGCCAGTTTATCGAAAATCCATTTGCCGACTCCCTTCTCATAGCGTTCGAAACGGTTATATACCCATAATCCGAAGGGGAAAGGTATCCGGTATTTGGCACTGCCCAGGAACGAATTGTTCGGAGCGATACTGATGGCTCCTTCCACTTCTTCGAGGGCCGTGTTTCCGGTACTTGTCGGGTCCGGATTCTGGACAGTAATGTCTTTGATTCCGGTGTATAGGGTTTCTCCCTCCGGCAGATGTTTGGTTGTCGAGCAGGCAGTTGCCAACCAGACAGTCACTATCCATAGCAGGAGGTTATTTCTCTTTGTCAGTCTCTTCATTTTTCTCTTTCTCTTTTTCTTGGTCCTTGTCTTTGTCTTCTTCGGTTGTAGCTTTTTTCTTTTTTCTGAAAATGAACAGGTCGCCCAACTTGCTTACTTTCTTGCGTAAAACGATACCGACACCAGTTTCAATCACCTCTCCTTCCAGTACACTTTCATAGTTCTTGTCGTGGAAGATTTTGATGTAACGTGTTCCGCTGTTGTCGAGACGGTATTCCAACGACACATTGTCGATGAACGATTCACTTTCATTGACATTGTTGCCGGTAGAGATTTTACCTCCAATCACGACCTGGAAACGGTTGTTCCAGAATCGTTTGGCAAACTGGAAGTTGTAGTCGGTGCTGGTTCCTCCGGCTTCGTTGTTGTTGGTTTCCATACCGAAGTTGACATCGACCGTTTTCAGAGCGCTTCCGGCAATGTTGCTGATTTCACTTTGCAGGAATGAGTTCAACGCACTGTTGGCATCGAATTTACTGTTGGAACTGCTGGTACCCATATACATACCGGTTACGAGCATGGTTACCGCCAGTTTATTCCTTTCTTCGGCCGACATGGCTGCCAGTTCATTCTGGAGTGTGCCGTCGTCCGGTGCTTCGAGGGTAAAGGTAAATCCCAGATTTTCCAGCCGGTTGGTGATGTTTACTCCTACGTCGAAGTTGACGTTGCGTGAACTTTCTCCGTTGTCGCTGACAGCTGCACGTACCCGTTCGGATGCTTGGATGTTCAGATTCGGGTTCATGATGTTTCCGGTCCATTCAATGTAGCTTCCGTTTCGGATATAGAAGGTCTTGAGTGGAATGACTGGTAATTCGTATTTCATCTCTCCGCTCATGAGGGAGTAGCGTCCGTTCAGCAGCATTGAACCTTCCGGAGTGTATTGGAAGGATAAGTCGCCTCCACCTTCCAGCAGCATGTAGTTGCTCCCGTTGGGGGTCAGGTCAATTCTGGCTTGCACGGCTTCGTCTATGTGCATGGTCATGAGCATGTTCAGTCCTCCCAGGCTGAGCTCCTGTAACGGCGGTTTCTTGGCTGTGGTTGTATCATTGAAATTGACGAATGTGACAGTCTCAGCCAGTTTGTCTTCTACAGTCAGCGGCGAGTCTTTCAGGATATAAGTGAAATCACTGCTACCCAATACGTTCATGTTGCCACGCATGGTCAGTTCTTCCATATTCCCTTTCAATACGGAGGAGAAGTCCACATAAAGCTTACCATAAATAAGTGACTCTTTGGTCCGTTTGCTGTTTATCAGTTCGAAATTCCGGGCGTTCATCCTCAAATCGAGTGTCGGGTCGGACAGGTTGACCATGTCTACGGTTCCATCAATCGTGAACGGTGATTTCCCTTGGGTGAATATACTGAAGTTATCAAACGTCAGTTTGCTGTCCTTCACTTCTACCGGACGGTTGTCGAACCGTAATTTCAGGGACGCCTGTGGTATTTCGATGCCTACATCGTCCAGGTTGACGGAACCGTTCATCAGGAAATTGTCAGTCTGACCGCTTACTCCCATTGAGCCGTCAATGTCGCCACTCAACTTGGCGGTCTGGTCCGGTATGAATGGATTGGCAATATCAAGTGGAAAATGGTGCAAGGCCATTTTAGCGGAAATAGTTCCGGGGCTTGAATCGTCTGTACCTGAAAAGAAGGAACCGTTCAGACTGGCAATTTCTTCATCGTTGAGTGTGACGAAACCGTCTATCCGGTGCTCGCCGGTCTCTTTCGGTAGATATACACCACTGAAAGCCCAGTCACCCAAAGCAATCTGGTTGAAATTCAATTGCTCAATCTGTGTTTCCAACGACACATGGGCTATTTTGTCCTGTTGTATGTAATGGGCTTCAGCGTTGATCAGTCCGGCGATATCCGGCATATAGGGGATAATCCGGCGGAATTCGGCGATGTTGATTCGGTTCAGTTCCAATGTCAGGTCCTGCTGGGCTGTGGAATCTGGGGCCGAATAAAACTGAAGACCTGTATAGTGGTCGTCATACAGTTTCAGGTTGGCGTGTATACGTCCGTTGTCTCCCAGATAAATGTAGTTGCCCGGATTGACATGGAATGTCCGGTATACCAGTGTCGGATTGGTCGGAGAGACTTGGAGGCTGATTCCGTTCTTATGCAAGGCTGCTACCAGTCCGAGATAAGCCCCTTGCTGTTTCTTGTCGTTCAGGTATTCAATGGTCAGGTGGGCATCTTCGGAACCGACATCACCATTCAATGAGATGTCAAAGGCATCCTGGTACGGAGTCTTGTTGGCCTTTACTCCACTGGTGAATACGAATTTCTCCGGATTCTGTGAACTGTTGAAGTACAGGGTATCCAGTTGGAGGCTGTCTGTTCTCAGTCCGTATACATAGGCTTCTCCGTTCAGGCCGTTGGCCGGAGAGGTTGTCAGATTGACGTACAGGCGGTTGAAGCGAATCTGGTCCATGGCCAGCATGTTGGCCAGCGGATTGTCGTTTCTGGCGAAAATCCGGAAACGGGCTTCCGGAAGCAGCTTCCGGATAGCATTCTGGTCGATGTTCTTGGCTTCCCATTGCTCGCTCAGGTGTTTGCTTACTTGTTCGAGCGAACGGCTCAAGTAATCCACATCGCCTTTGGCTCCCAACAGGAAAGTCAAGTCGCCGGCATTGGCATAACAGCGTAAAGAATCTTTAGCTGTGGTGAAGCCTGCCAGGATATCTTTGGTCTTGAAGGTCTGTTTGGGCGCTATAATCTGTATATTATTCAAGGAGGCCTGCATCTGATGTGATTTCTTCATGTCGGTAGCAAAACGCACATCGATGTTCTGACTGACTTTGATGGACTTGTCTGTCAGTTGCAGTTCCTGCAGGTTCAGGTTCTGTACGCTGGCTGTCAGGTTGCCTTTGATTTTGTTAGGGTGTAGAGAGGCTTCCAGTTGTGAAGTGACGTTTGCCAGGTTATCTCTGATGTTCAATTGCGCCAATGCATGCGAATCTTTGAGGTCGGCATTCAGTGTAAGGCCTGAGAAGGTACGGCTGCCATATTGCAGGTGGCTGATGTCTGCTTTAGCATCCAAAGATGTTTTCGGTGAGAAGAAATCGGTTCCTTGTCCTTTCAGTTGCATGGCTGCAGAAAGGTGGAATAATGAATCTTCAGGCATGAACGGATGCAGATTCAGCTCATTGATGGTGACTTCAGCGCCGTATTGTTCGTTGCCTAAATGATAATCGGCTTTTGCCAGCATTTCTCCTTCCGGAGGCGTCAGTTGGAAACTGGTCTGGAGCTGTTCTCCCTCCATGGTGAACAGACCTTTCAGCAGTGTATGCGTCGGTATGATGACTCCACCGGTCAATGGAGCCAGGAAACGGGTATCAGTGAAACGGGTATCCATGTGGATAGTCGCTTTCCGGTGCAGACTGTCCATGACGTTTATAATATCTCCTTTGGCAGTCATGCGTACATAACCTTCCAGTCCGACTGTCATTCCGGAGAGTGTCAGGTGGTCGATGGTTCCGTCTATACCGGCTCTTATCTGTAACGGTGTGGAAGGATATTTCTTTATGAACTCTTCCGGCATGTCTGGTACCAGTTTGAAGAGGTCGCTTTTTCCAAGTTCGACAAACAGACGTCCACTCAAACGGCTGTCTTTGCTTGTCTGGGTGATGCTCCAGTCGGCCATGGCATCAAAGCTGAGGTAGGAATCTTGGGTCTTCAGTTCCAAGGAAGGTATCCGGATGATGTTTTTGTCGGCAATCAGGCGGCCCTGGGTAGAAAGTATTTCCAGTCCGGAACGTTCCTTCAAGCCAAAGTTATGAATATTCGCCCGGATATCATTCCCTGCATAGTACACAGAGTCTACAGACAGATTGATGTCTGATACTTCTATGTGCGACGGGTCCAGGCCGGCTTGAGCCGGTGCGTTTCCCAGGTGATAGGCCGCGTTTCCCTGACTGATTTTCAAGTGTCCCACGGTATAGGCAGACTGATGTAAATCCACCGTTCCGTTTTTCAGTAAAGCTTCCCCTATACTTATATTCATCCGGGTAGTGTCCAGCGGCATGTTCAGGTTGAACGAGACATTTTCCATATCGGCCTGTACTAACTTGATTTTCCAGTAAAGAGGAGCACTGGAAGTCGTGTCGGCTTCGGTCGTGTCTGCCAGACAGAGGTCAAGGTGTGTATCTTTCAGGTGTACATTGTTGATGATGGCTGTCTCCGGGTCGAGTTCAACACCGTGTGATTCAATATAGAGTTCACCCAGGTATCCTTGAAGTTGCATCCCCTCAATCAGTTGGGTCGTGTTTACGGAGGCTCCTTTCAGTTCCAGTCCGTCCAGTTCTACTTCCTTCCTGAGTAAAGGCAATAATTGTACTTTGGCTGTCAATTTATCAACAGCCAGAATGGTATCTTGCTTATCAATGACCTTTGTTTCGCTGACTACCAGGTCAAGCGGGAAAGAGAGGGACAGGCGTCCTATATGGATTTGCATGCCTGTCGCTTCGGTTGCGTATCGGGTGACCTGAGAAACCAGAAAATGCTGGACAGGTGGCAAATAAATCAGAATCGATAGCAAAACAAACAGGATGACAGGTGATAGAAAGACTATCCCGGTCCATTTTACATATTTCTTCATGTATAGCTCGTTTATCGTGCGAATATAGATAAAATAACCGATATCTTCGATATTTTGTTTTGCTTCTCTTTGGTAAGAATCATAATATTTTTTTTAACTTTGTGCAGTACTTAAATTTATTTAGAACTTATGAAACCTACATTATTTGTATTAGCTGCTGGTATGGGTAGCCGTTACGGCGGTTTGAAACAGTTGGATGGACTGGGACCTAACGGTGAAACTATCATGGATTATTCAATTTTTGATGCTATCCGCGGTGGATTCGGTAAACTCGTATTTGTTATCCGTAAGGATTTCGAACAGGATTTCCGTGAAAAGATAGTCAGCAAATATGAGAACCATATTCCGGTAGAAGTTGTATTCCAGGATATTCATGACCTGCCTGCAGGCTTTACATGTCCGGAAGAACGTAAGAAACCTTGGGGTACCAATCATGCTGTTCTGATGGGTAAGGATGTTATCAAAGAACCGTTTGCCGTAATTAATGCAGACGACTTCTATGGTCGTGACAGCTTTGCTGTTTTGGGCAAATATTTGTCAGAACTTCCCGAAGGTGCTACAAACGATTACTGTATGGTTGGTTTCCGCGTAGGTAATACGTTGTCTGAAAGTGGTACCGTAGCCCGCGGTATCTGTTCTACCGATGAAAACGATCACCTGACTACAGTAGTAGAACGTACTGAAATCATGCGTGTAAACGGTCCGGTATGCTACAAGGACGAAAAAGGTGAATGGGTGGCTGTAGACGACAACACACCGGTCTCAATGAACATGTGGGGTTTCACTCCGGATTACTTCAAGTATTCAGAAGATTATTTCGTAGACTTCCTGAAGGATAATATCGGAAACCCGAAGGCTGAATATTTCATTCCGTTGATGGTGAACAAGCTGGTGAATGAAGGTACAGCTACTGTAAAGGTGCTGGATACTACATCCATGTGGTTTGGCGTAACTTATGCAGCCGACCGTCAGAGTGTAGTTGACAAGATTCAGGCATTGGTTGATGCCGGAGAATATCCGAACAAACTGTTCTGATTGTCAGTATACGATTCATGATAAAGAAAAGCCGGGATGCTCACGCACTCCGGCTTTTGTGATTCTTGAAAGAGGTTATTTGATGTTGAGGGTTGTTATCGGTTGTTGTTTGACGTTGTCCAGCGGGACTGCCCGGTAAGCTACCTTTCTGAAATCGATACTGTTCAGGTCAAAGCAACGGATTTCACTGTTGTACATGGTCCGGTAATAGAGTTTCCGGTGTTTCATGTCGGCAGCGGTTGTCCATTGGGTAGCGCTTGGAATATCTGTCGGAGTCTGCTCGGCTGTAAATTCGATTCCGATGGGAATATCGAAGTTGTTCAATATCTGGAAACCGGTCAGTACTGCGGCTTGTGCATCGGCAGGACGTGGAGCGGTCGACTGGTAGAAAGCGGCGCGGACAAAGCGAGAGGGAGGGGTGATGTCGCCCGGTAATCCCCACAGGCCGTTTCCCATACCGAAGGGGGCCAGTTTCAGGTCATTCAGTGTCTGGGCATTGACCGGTCCGGGACTCAAGTGGACATAATTGTTGAGGTTTGTCCATTGCCATTGCAGGTCCGGTGAGTTGGTCAATACGCCCAAATGGTCATCATAGAACCGGCATTCTCCGTCGATGATTTCCAATACGAGCTGTTTGCCTGATGTGTCGGCGAAGCGCCAGTGTACGGTAGATGCCCGTGGGTCGATGGCAATGACCCGCACATCTGTCAAGGCTTTCTTTACATCGTCTACGGTAGCGCAGCTTCCCAGAATCCAGGAAACCAGTTGCAGGTCGGCGATGCTTTTATCTTTCAGTGCCGGATTGTATTCCGGGTATTTACCGTATCCCGGGAAATAGAAGAGGCCGGCAGAAAGACCGGTTTCGTTGAGGCCTTCGGCTACGAATTCTTTCTGTTCTACAGCCAGTCCCACATAGCCGTAACGGGCAGTGAATTTCATTCCATCCGTGCTTCCTCCGGGCAGGTAACTTTGAGCGGTGTAACCACGGGGAACGATAACGTATTGGCTGTTCAAGTCAGTGCCACCCCATTCGATGGTGCGTGCCACTACTTTCGACTGGTCTTTGGCGGTCAGTGTGATACCTGTACAGGCGTCAGCCGGTTGAATGGAAGTAATGGTGGCCGCAGCAAGTAGCACGGCGAGTGAAAAGTAATGTTTCATATCAGTTTGAAGTTGTTTTATGGATAAACAATTGAGGACGGGATTTAGTTTACAGTCGTTCAGATATAGTATTCCATCATTTCTACCAGACCGGCCCGGAGAGCGTACCGGGTGGCTTCATACACATTGTTCACTTCCAGTTTCCGGAAAATGTTTTTCTTGTGTGTCATGATGGTATGTACGCTGGAAAACCGGATAGCCGCTATTTCTTTGACGCTTTTTCCTTTGGCGATAAGTTTGAGAATCTCTGTTTCGGAGGGTGTGAGCGGTGTCTGTGTTTCCGGACGTCTGATATCTCCTTGCAGCAGGTTGGATACCTGGGCGCAGAGGTAGCGCCGTCCTTCGGCTGCTTCTTGCAGGGCCTTGCGTATTTCTTCTCCCGGACATTCTTTCAGCAGTATGCCGATGGTGGGTTCAGCTCCCACCCGGCGGATGATGTTTTCGCTCAGTTCGGACGAAAAGAGTATCCATATTGTCGAAGGGAAACGTTTGACGATGACCAGCAGCTCTTCCACATCCTTTAAATCGAACAAAGGATAATCCAGAATGACAACCATACGGCTGTATGGAAGCGTCAATGTGGTCAGCAGTTCTTTTTTACCGGTAACATTGCGTGTCGGTGACATCGGATAGAGGCGGGACAGATAGGCGTGTACCCCTTCCCGTGTAATGTCCTGGTTGTCTGCAAGAATAAATAAAGTGTGCATGCGGTGTGGAATCAGTTGTTTTGTCCTACAAAAATAGTTTTCTTCGGAGGTTTTTCAAAGATATAAACAAAGAAACCACACAGATAGTTCACGAAGAGCCGGATAGATGAGGAGACTGGTGTGTTATCCGTTTCCCATGAGCCAATCCTTCAGGTCGCCCACCCGGTTCTTGCTGATGACAATCTTCTCAGGGGTAGCCGTATGCAGATTGACTATCAATCGGTTGTTGAACCATAAGGTGATGTCTTTTACCGCCTCGCGGGCTATCAGGTATTGGCGGTTTGCCCGGAAGAACGATTGCGGATTCAGGCATTCCGTCAGCTCGTCGAGGGTCTGGTTGATGACATATTCTTTTCCTTGTGTCGTAACCGCCTTGACGATACCGTCGGCAATGTAGAAATAGGAGACGGAGTTGACCGCCAGCGGCAGCAGTTTGTCTCCTTTGACAGGTACCAGAAAATGTGTCTTGTAATTCTCTGCCCGTTGGAGATTCTGCATCAGTTTCAGAAAATCAGGCTCTGCAGGGCGGACGGGATGCAGCCGTTCCAGTTTGGTAAGGGCGGCCTGCATTTCCTCCTTGTCGATGGGTTTCAGCAGGTAGTCGATGCTGTTCACTTTGAAAGCCCGAAGGGCGTATTCGTCATAGGCAGTAGTGAAGATGATGGGGCAGGTGATATCCGTATGCTCGAATATCTCGAAGGCAGAGCCGTCTGCCAGATGGATATCCATGAAAACCAGTTCGGGCATGGCGTGGCAACCGAACCAGTCGATGGTATCGGCTACGCTGTCCAATACATCGATAAGTTCCATGTCCGGTGCCAGTTGTTCCAGCATCGCTTTCAGGTTACGTGCGGCTGCTTTCTCGTCTTCGATAATCAGGTATTTCATACAGTTATGCGATGTCTTGAGGTTTCACCAGCGGAATGTTGACGCGGAATTTCCCTTCCGCTTCTGTAATCTTGATTTCCTTATCCAGTAGCAGGGCATACCGTTTGGAAAGGTTTGCCAGTCCTACTCCGGTTCCGGCAGCGGTTGTCCGTCGGGGCTGCAGGTTGTTGTCTACCTGTAGAGAAATTTCTCCGTTGTCGGGTTGGCGGACGATTCTGATGCCGATGGTCAGCGGTTTCCGGTTGCTGATTTCATTGTGCTTGATGGCGTTTTCCACCAGGGTCTGTACCGAAAGTGGAGGCAGGCAGTAATCCATCCAGCTGGAGTCCACGTCCAGTACGAAATGCAGGTTGTCTTCGTAGCGCATCTTCATCAGGAAAATATAGGCCTCTACGAAATCCATCTCTTCGCGAAGGGTGACGATGTGCATGTCGTTTTCCTGAAGGGTGTACCGCAGTACCCTGGACAGTTCCCGGATATAATTCTGGGCTTTCTCCGGATTCTCACGGACCAGCGATTGGAGGGTATTGAGCGAATTGAACAGCATGTGCGGGTTCAATTGGTTTTTCAGAGCCTGGTATTGGTTACGCACATTCTCTGCCATCAGCTGCCCGTTCTGCAACAGGATTTCCTGATGTTGCCGGATGAGGTAGTTGATGTAGCAGCTTCCGGTTACAATCAGGCTCAATATGAAATCGCGGACCGGATGCAGGTAATGGTGTACCATCGCGTCGATGGCCGGAATATCGAAATGGCGGTGCAGGAAGACAAATATCTCGCCGGATATCTTGCTCAATATCCAGGTCAGGATGAAGGAAAGTCCTATCTTCCACCAAGGCATGCGTACCACAGGCCTGTTAAATCCGAACAGGACAGTGTTCAGGGCGAAAAGGGCCAGCAGGGCAAGGAAGGTATAACCCGCTTCAAACAGTACGTCGGCAGTCGACATGTCAGGAAACAGGGTCTGCTGTTCCCGTGAATCGGTGAGTGATACCAATTCAGGGAAATGTATCAGAAATCCGACGGTCAGTGAGATGATGACCGTCAGATAGATGTATTTTCGGTTTGTTATCAGCATGTCTGTTTCCATCGGGTACGGTTTTGCAAAGATACTCATTCCTGTTTCATTTCTTTCCCATTCGGGCAGAAACATACATGCCCGGTCGGAAAAGCGGGTTGTTTTCTGTCACTTCGGCATAGAGCTCGATGGACCGGTTGGTGTCATCCACTTCCTGTCCGATTGCAATCAGTTTGCCGTGGAAGGTCGTGTTTCCCAATCCGTTGATGTGGAACAGCAGCGGACACCCTACTTCCAGGTTCTCCAGGTCTTTTTCGTAGGCTACCAGGCGTACCATCATCCGGCTTTTGTCGATGATTTCGCAAAGCGGTTCGCCCGCATCGAGGAATTTGCCCAGATTAGCCTGCAGGTTGCTGACATATCCGCTGATGGGAGCTTTGATTTCCAGCGAAGGCGAGATGCCATGGCCGACGAGTTTCTCCGGTTGTATACCCAACAGTTGCAGTTGGGCAACGGCAGCCTGCATCCGGCTTTTCATGGACAGGTAGTCCGCTTTGCTCTGTTGGAGTTTCTTCTGCGAGGCGGCTTCTTCCTGTGAGAGGGTCTGCTGTCTGTGATATTCGGCTTCCAGGTATTCCAGTTGTGCACGGCTGTCCAGATATTCCTGTTGCAGGGTAATGAATTCCGGGTTCTCCAGGGTAGCCAGTACTTTCCCCTTCTGTACGTAAGTGCCGGGTAGCAGCGACAGGTTTTTCACGATGCCTCCCATCGGTAGGGTGATGGCTGCGAAATGTTGGGGTGGAATAACCAGCGTACCGTTGAAGGTGGAGGCGTTGGCTACGTTGGTAGCACCGGTGATTCCGTCTACTTGCAAGGAATCTGCCGATGGAGCTGTTTCTGTCGTTGCTGTTTCCGTCTGCGTCTCGGCAGTCTGTTGGGTGGTTTGTTTATCGGAAGGGTTGCAGGAGGCCAGAAGCACAGCTACAACCGGAAAAATCATCTTTTTCATGCGATATTAAGTATTATTGGTGATACAATTCATATTCCAAGGCTGCCAGGTTATACTGATAGACCGCTTCGATGTATCCTTTCTTGATTTCGAGAGCGGCGTTCAGGCTCTGTACGTATTGGGTGATGTCCGATTCGCTTTCACGGAACTGGACATCGGCTGTTTTCATGAGATTGTCTGCTTCGGTCAGTGCGCTTGTCGTGTAGAACCGGATACTTTCTGCATAGCGGCGGATGGAAGCACGCAATTCCGAAACTTTCAGGTTCAGTTCACGGGTTTGGGCTTCTGCCTGTGTCTGGGCCTTGTTCATTTCGAATCTGGCCTGACGGATTTTGCTGCGTTGAGGCAGGAACCAGATGGGGAAGGATACTCCTATCATCCAGGAGTTCAATCCTTTGTCCGGAAGAATGTTCTGCCGGACATATCCGACTGAAAGCTCCGGGAAGAAGCGGCTTCGTTCGATGTTCAGCAGGGCCCGCTTTTCGTGGACTTGACTTTGGAGATAATCCAGATGGATTTCCGAGAGCGATACCGTGTCGATACTGACCGGATAAAGCTGGATGGAGTTGTCGTCCGGAGCAATGGGAAAGTCGGCATAGCATATCCATTGAAGACGCGATGCGGCCAGTTTCAGTTCTTCGTCTGCCTGATAGAGTTTGTGCCGCATGTCGGAGGCTACGGTGGTAATCATGCTTTTCTCCAGAAGGGAGATGTCTCCTTGCTTATAGCGTACTTCGCCGGCCTTTTGCATCTTGTCGGCCAGTGTACTCTGCTGTTTGTACATGTCTTTCAGGTTCCAGGCATACAGATAATAGGCCCAGGCTCGTTTCACTTCGGCTTTTACCTCTTTTTCTACCAGTTGTTTGTAGAGGTTTCCGGTCTGCACTTGTTTGTTGACCAGTGCATTCTTATAGAAAGGAGTCAGCAGGGAGCCTACCGATTGGGTGACTGCCAGTTCTTTGTCTTTTCGCTGGACACCGTTCAGTTGTCCCCAGGAATAGGAGAATTCCGTAGGGGTTGCTTCGAATACTTCTCCGCGGGTAGCACGGATGCGTGCAAGGTCTGTATCGGCCATCTGCAGGCGGGGACTGTGTTGTACGGCCATTTCCAGAGCCTGGTTCAGGCTGATGGATTGTGGCGCTTCCTGCGCATGGACTCCGGACGGGATTCCGGCTGCCAGGCAGGCAAGAAGGCCGAGGCCAAACCATTTTTTCAATTTACCGGTTCGTAACATGACAGTTGAATTAACAATGTGATAGAATACAGGGATAATCAGTAGGGTCAGTACGGTAGAAACTATCAGTCCACCGATGACTACGGTAGCCAACGGGCGCTGTACTTCTGCTCCTGCCGATGTGGCTATCGCCATCGGTACAAAACCGAGGGAGGCTACAAGTCCTGTCAGAAAGACCGGACGGAGCAGGTGCGGGCAGCTGATACGGATGATTCGGGAGGTACACATCGGGTATTCCCGGCTTTTCCGTACTTCGTTGAAATGGTTAATCATCAGAATACCGTTGAGGACCGCCACACCGAAAAGGGCGATGAAGCCTACACCGGCCGAGATGCTGAACGGTAGTCCGCGCAGCCACAAGGCCAGGATGCCGCCAATCAGTGAGAGAGGCACTGTGCTGAATACCACCAGAGTATAAGTGACCGACTTGAAGGCAAAGAACAGCAGGAGCAGAATCAGCATCAGGGCTACCGGTATGACTATCAGCAGGGTGTCGATGGCATTCTGCAGGTTTTCGAATTGTCCGCCGTACGAGAAATAATATCCCGGTTTCAGTTGGATATGCTGTTCCAGTGTCTGTTGGATATCGTTGACCACCTGTTGGATGTCGGCGTCGCGTACATTTACACCGATGACGATACGTCGTTTGGTGGCGTCACGGTTTATCTGTAACGGACCGTTCACCAAGTCGATGGTGGCTATCCTGAGGGGCCAGGGTAGGCGACCCGGTGACTATCTGCACCTGATTGTTGGTGATGTCCGGTACCGCGTCGATGGGTAGCGTCATCATCGCATAGATTCCTCCGATGAGGAGAAATAAGGTAGTCAGGCCCACGAATAGCTTCTTCCTGACTGAGAAACGTACGATTGCATCAAACATGGTTATCTTTTTTATTGACAAAAATAGGTGTGTCAGCTATCGTTTGTTCAGAAAAAGGAAGTGAATGGGAAGAGATTCGGGGTGAAACGGTAGAATTGAGAGGTGAGTTGAATGATTTCACCTGTCTATGGTGGATGGTTTGTCCTTTTGTATGTAGGTATTTCCTTTATCCTGTATGGAGTGTTCCGTATCATCCTTTCTTTCAAATGGAAGAAATTCAATGATAGAATCCGGAAAGAGGAAGAAGAGGAGATTATTGAGCCGGAAGTAGTGGAATAGCCGTTTAATTCTGAAATATAGGTAATCAGTGTAAAGTGCTCAAAAGGTGGACTTCGGCTTTTTCGGAAGCTGGTAAGTCTGCCTTTTCTGTTATTCGGGTAAGATGTAGGTGAAAAAGAAAACCGCTGATAAGGATAAGTTATCAGCGGTTTCTGTCGATTTGCATTTGGATTTGGTGATCCGCTTGGGGCTCGAACCCAAGACCCCAACATTAAAAGTGTTGTGCTCTACCTGCTGAGCTAGCGAATCAAACCTGTGTTGCAGTCATTTCCTGATTGCGAGTGCAAAGGTATGCCTTTTTTCTATATCAGCCAAATTTTAGGCTAACTTTTTTTATCTATTTTCTTTGATTCTTCTTTATTCTGTTGATATTCAGCGGAATTATCTTGTAAGAGAAAATCCCGGTCTTTCCTGTGTATGTAGCGTTGATAGTAGGAAAGTAGCAGGGTTGTCAGAGGAAGTGCGATAATCATTCCCAGCATTCCCATCAGTGATCCCCAAATGGATAGGGAAAGCAGGATAATGGCCGGATTCAGCCCGGTTATTCTTCCCATGATTTTAGGTACCAGGAAACCGTCCTGAATCATCTGTACGATGGCGAATACCAGTAGCGCCATGCAGAAAATCCACCAGAAACTTTCGCCGGTATCGGCGGCTTTCAGGATAGCCAGCAGGATGGTAGGAATAAAGCCCACTATCTGAAGATAAGGAACCATGTTCAGCAGTCCAATGAATAGTCCTAGTGGAATTGCCAACGGAAAGTCAATAATCAGAAAGCCGATGCAGAACAGGATTCCTACACAGAAAGCTACCAGTGACTGGCCACGGAAATATTGGTTCATACTTACTTTTACATCGTTCATGAGTCGGACCGTACTTTTACGGTAGCGTACAGGAACCAGTGTAACCCATCCTTCGGCTATCTGTTCATAATCAAACAGGATGAAGAAGATGTACAGAATCATGATGAAGAAGGTGAAAATACCTACTACGACATTGTATGAAGTGGAAATGAGCGTCCACACTTTTGGCGCAAGTCCTTGTACAGCCTTGATGATGTTTTCTGTATTCAGATTTTTTTCCAGCCAGTCCGTATTGATATGCTGCTGTAGGAAATTATTGATAACCTGAGGAATGGCGGAATGTCCGCTTCCTTCGGTGAAATAGGTTTCTATCAGAACCCTGAGTCGGCTGCATTCCTCTATTATGGGGGGAACGAACACCAGACAGGCACCTGTGATAATGATGGCCAGTGTAAGCATGACGGCCAGGATGGAAACTACCCGGCTTTTCATACGTAGTTTGTTCTGATAGAAGATTACCATCGGATACATCAGGTAAGCTATCAGCCAGGAAATGAAGAATGGCAGCAGTACCCCGCTGAGGCGGTCCAGCAGGAACAGCACAGCGATAATGATAATAACGCTGATGATTCCCCGGATGAGGCTGTCGAATGTAATTTTCTTTTGTGTGAACATGTCTGTATTATTTTTTTTCGTCTTTCAGCGCTTTTTGGTAGCAGCAGCGGCAGAGGGGTTCGTATTCCTGTTTTTCCCCTAAAAGTACTTGTTTTTCTCCGGGGACTGTCCGATGGGAGATGTAGGCCAGGTCGCCACATTTCACGCAGACGGCATGTACCTTGGTTACTTCGTCGGCTATGGCGCATAAGGCAGGCATCGGTCCGAAGGGTAGTCCCTTGAAGTCCATGTCCAGTCCGGCTATGATGACCCGTATCCCGTTGTTGGCCAGTTTGTTGCAGACCTGTATCAGTCCTTCATCGAAGAATTGGGCTTCATCGATGCCTACAACATCGATTTCGGTTATCAGTTGCAGGATTTCTTGTGACGTAGTTACAGGGGTAGACGGGATGGAATTGTTGTCGTGCGATACGACTTCTTCTTCGGAGTATCGGGTATCTACAGTGGGTTTGAAAATCTCTACCTGTTGCTTGGCAAATGTAGCCCGTTTCAACCGGCGGATCAGTTCTTCGGTTTTTCCGGAGAACATCGAACCGCAGATGACTTCAATTCTTCCTCTTCGGCAGGTTTCTGCCTTGTGGTCTTCTGAGAAAACAACCATAGGTGTATTCGTTTTGCTATAATGAGTGTGGTTAGTTATTATTGGCTGCAAAATTACAACATGTGTTTCAATTGTCACCATCTTGACTGCTTGATTTTCTATCAGATGAGAAAAAGAGATAGAAAGGTGAAACATCTGTTAAATATTAACGCTATTTCATGGACGGATGCAAAATCTTTCTACCTTTGCTTGTAAAGACAATAAAAAGCCATGGGAAAACTATATGTAGTGCCTACTCCGGTAGGAAATTTGGAAGACATGACATTCCGTGCCATCCGTATCCTGAAAGAAGCCGACCTGATTCTGGCGGAGGATACACGTACTTCCGGTATTCTGCTGAAACATTTTGAAATCAAGAACGCCATGCAGTCCCACCACAAGTTCAATGAGCATCAGACGGTGGAGAAGGTGGTGGAGCGCATCAAGGCCGGCGAAACCGTAGCCTTGATTTCGGATGCAGGCACACCGGGTATTTCCGATCCGGGTTTTCTGGTGGTACGCGAGTGTGTGAGAAACGGTATCGAAGTACAGTGTCTGCCTGGGGCTACGGCATTTGTCCCGGCATTGGTCGCTTCTGGGTTACCCGATGAACGTTTCTGTTTCGAGGGATTCCTGCCCCAGAAGAAAGGCCGGATGACCCGCCTGAACGCATTGAAAGAGGAAACACGTACCATGATTTTCTATGAATCTCCTTATCGGCTGGTCAAGACCTTGACGCAGTTCATCGAATATTTCGGACCGGACCGTCAGGTGTCCGTATGTCGGGAAATCTCAAAAGTACATGAGGAAAGTGTGCGGGGAACGCTACAGGAAGTTGTGGCCCATTTTACCGAAACCGAACCGCGTGGAGAAATTGTCATTGTATTAGGTGGAATAGAAAACTAAATTATAAATCTAAACTGTAAATGTTATGAAGAAAGTTGTGTTATTTTCATTATGTGCCGCTGCATTCATGGCGTCATGTAACCAAACCTCTCAGACTAACAAAGATGCCTTGCAGGCTCAGAATGATTCATTAATGCTGGAACTTTCTAACCGCGATGCAGAACTGGATGAAATCATGGGCTCGTTCAATGAAATTCAGGAAGGCTTCCGCGAAATCAACGAAGCAGAAAACCGTGTTGACTTGCAGGGAGGAGCGATTGAGAGTCAGTCTGTATCGGATAAGATAAAGGAAGATATCCGTTTCATCAGCGAAAAACTGAAATCGAACCGTGAACAGATTGCCAAACTGGAGAAGCAGTTGAAGAACAGCAGTTATCAGTCGGCTCAGCTGAAGAAGGCTATCAAGAACCTGACAGATGAATTGGCTGCCAAACAGCAGCAGATTGAAACCTTGCAGGCTGAATTGGCTGCAAAGAATATCCGTATTGCCGAATTGGATGAAGCTGTAGTAGACTTGAATAAGAATGTGGATGAACTGAGTGCTGAAAATGAAGCCAAGACCAAGACTGTTGAGGCTCAAGACCAGGCACTGAACACAGCATGGTACGTATTCGGTACGAAGTCGGAACTGAAAGACCAGAAGATTCTGGAAAAAGGCGATGTGCTGAAAAATCAGGATTTTAACAAGGACTACTTTACTAAAATCGATATTCGTGTAGACAAGGAAATCAAGCTCTATTCCAAGCGTGCGGAACTGTTGACCAATCATCCGAGCGGATCGTATGAACTGGTTAAAGATGATAAAGGACAGTTGACGCTGAAGATTACCAATCCGAAAGAATTCTGGAGTGTATCTCGCTATCTGGTTATCCAGGTACGTTAAGAAACGATGTCTGATTACATAAATGATAATAGAACGAGGCGTGCTTGGTTTCCAGGCACGCCTTTTTTGAGCACCGATGAAGTATAAGAGCATTTTTATCGATCTGGATGACACGCTGTGGGCGTTTACGGAGAACGCACGTGATACCTTCGAGGATATGTATCACCAATATCGGTTTGAGCGTTATTTTCAGTCGTTCGATCATTTCATGGAACTTTACACGCCGAAGAATCTGGAATTATGGGAATTGTACGGACGTCATGAAATCAGTAAGGATGAATTGAATGCACGTAGGTTTGCGTATCCTTTGCTTCAGGTTGGGGTAGACGATCCGTTACTGGTGAAGACATATTCGGACAACTTTTTTGCTGAAATTCCTTACAAGCAGAAGCTTATGCCTCATGCGATGGAAGCATTGGAGTATCTTTCCGGTAAATACCGGCTTTATATTCTTTCCAACGGATTCCGTGAATTGCAGGAACAGAAGATGCGTTCGGCAGGCATCTTGCGTTATTTCCGCAAGATTGTATTGTCCGAAGATATCGGTGTACATAAGCCTTTTCCGGCTATTTTCAATTTTGCCATGTCGGCTACACAATCGGAGTTCCGTACTTCACTCATGATTGGTGATAACTGGAAGAATGACATTGTCGGTGCCCGGGAAGTAGGAATGGGTCAGGGATATTACTGTCCGGATGCTGAACCATCTGTGCTTGACTTTCAGCCTACCTTCCTGTTGAGAGATTGGGAGGAGATAGAGAAGGTATTGTGATGTTTATTGTGGACAAAAAGAAAGCCCACGTTGCGGTGAGCAATGTGGGCTTCTTTTATGATTAGAATCTTTTTTATTCTTCATCCGGTATTGGTGTAGGAAGCGGTGCTGAAGGATTATTGTCAGATTCACTTAATGCAGGGTTAGCATTGATTTCATTTTCAGGAATGCGCCATAACAAGATGTCTGATCCTGCTGCTATATTGAATACAGATGTTTCATTCGGGAAACCTGCACCACGGCGGTCAACCGATTTGTTCAGACGCATAATATCAAACCAAATCATGCCTTCTCCCCAGAACTCAATTCGGCGTTGGCGGTAAATTTCTTCCTGAATGTCAGTGGCCGAAGCTGCACTGCATGTATATTCCGGATCACGATAGCTTTTAACAAAGCCTTCCAGAGTTGTCTTTGCAGCTCCTGTATTTCCGCTCATTGCTTCACCTTCAGCTTTTATCAGATACATTTCTTCAATACGCATCAATGGAATATCATTGGCATTAACCGATTGTCCTACTACATCATTGTAAGGAGCAAATTTCACCTGTGTATAAGCCGGATATCCATAAGCTGCCATCCAACTAGCCTGTTCAGCATTCAGGTTTGAAGATTGTTTTTCTTCGTTTAACCACCAACCTTTACGGACATCTGTATCTGATATGGTATTATACAGTTTTTTATTGATTTGTTTACCACCTGAAAAATTGGCATAACCATAGTTTAATGAACCCATGTGAGAAATCCAGTTAACGATACCTGAAGAAACTACATCGTCAGTTTCTGCTACATAGATACCCCACATCCAGTTGGTTTCAGTCATATCTTTGAAAGTCGGCTTGCTGACATCTGCGATTGTTGCCGGAGTTGCAGAAGATGTTTTAATGGCACTTTCTGCATCGTTTGCAGCATCACTCCATTTCTGCATGGTCAGATTTATACGTGCACGCAGTCCATATGCTTCTGCAAGTCCTATGTAACGTTGGTCTTTACGTACTTCACCGGCGTTTTCTGCTGCAGTCAAGTATTCAATGGAACGGTTTATGTCGCTTAGAATCTGATCGTATACTTCTTGTACAGTGGCTCGTTTAGCACCATTGATTTCTGCCTCAGCTGAGTTTTCATTCGTAATCAATGGAACGCATGGAGATGTTTCATGACCTACATAATTGAACTGGTATAGCTGAGCCAATACAAAATATGAAAAGGCACGGGCAGCCAATGCTTGTCCTAGATACTTTTGGAATAAAGGTTCTGTAGTTTCTGCGTCAGTCATTCCTATAACGGTATTGGCTGAATAGATGATACCATACATATTGTTCCAAATCATTTGGCATTCATTGGAAGTATAGATACGGTCTTCATAAGTAATGGAGAATCCACACCAGTTATATCCATTATCATCACTCACAACGTCAACACCATTTGCATCAGTTGCCAACATTAAAGTCGGATATCCGAAGTCGTTATGACGGCTCAGACCCAATGCTGCTTCATTAGGCATGTATTGGCTGAATTGAGTGAAGATGGCATTCACACCAGCTTCTGCTCTTTCAGGTTGCATTTCTGCAACTTCCTCTTTCTGGTCGGAAGTGACCGTACTTCCTTCAGGGAATGTATCCAGATCCTGACATCCGGCGAAGGCCAACCCAGACAACAAACAAGAAGTAAAAATGTATTTTGTTTTCATAAATTATTCTGTTTTAGCAATTAAAATGTTAAGTTAATACCACCTGAAATTGTACGAATCGGAGCATACAATGAACCGGTTGCTGATGTATAACTTTGGCGTGGGTCAAGACCTTTGCGGGCAGAAATTACAGCTACATTGTCTGCTACAAAATAGAGGCGTAATTTTTCAATCTGCATCTTTTGTGTCCATGATTTCGGTAATGTATATCCCAATGTGATATTATTAATACTTAAGTAGTTTGAGCTGGTCAACCAACGTGTAGAACTCTTAGCTCCTCCCCATTTATCTTGAGAATTTAAACGAGGCACATCGGTATTTGTATTTTCTGGAGTCCATGCATTCAAAATGTCCATATGGAAATTTTGTCCACCGTCAGAACCATTATGCATCATATACATATAGCCTGAATCGAAAATTTGGCCACCTAACTGATAAGAGAATTGAGCAGAGAAATCAAAGCCATAAGCTGAAAGACTGGTTCCGAATCCACCGTATACAGTTGGCATCAAATCGTCTGTTGCAACTTTATAATCACTGGCTAAAGAGTAGTCAGTAGTAGTGATTGCCTGTCCATTTTCATCTTTTGCCCAATACAAGGCCTCACCGGTTTCTTTATCTACACCTGCATAATCTACCAAATACATACGATACATCGAATATCCTTCTTCGTAGATACGGGAACCATCAATCATCTTACCTTGAAGGTCTGGATGTAGTTCGTTGATTTTGTTCTTGACGAATGTGGCATTCAAATTTACATCCCAGTTTACATTTTTGTTGTTGATGATGTTATAGGTGAAATCAAGTTCTACACCTGAATTGGTCATTGAACCTACATTCATAGGGATGGATGTATAACCTACACTACCTGCAACCGGCTTATTGTAAAGCATGTCGTCAGAACGGCGTCCGAAATATTCGATGCTACCATTCAGCTTGTTGTGGAACAATGCAAATTCAACACCGATGTTGTAAGAGGTAGAAGTTTCCCAAGTCAAGTCTGCGTTGCCTTTATATTTTAAGGCACCATCAGCAAAAATACCGTTTGAACCGGTCATACTGAATTGATCCAAATATGGATAATAGTTTTTGGTTCCCAGTACCGGATCCAACAGGATATCATCATTTCCTTGTTGACCGAAAGATGCTTTCAGTTTTAACATGTCTACCCATTCAATATCTTCCATGAAAGATTCTTGAGAAATCATCCATGCTGCACTAGCAGACCAGAAGTCTCCCCAACGGTTTTCTGGAGCAAAACGAGAGGAAGCATCACGACGGTATGAAACATTAGCAAAATAAGTATCGTTATAAGAATAGTTTACGCGGCCGAAGATACCTCTAGTTGCATAAGTGTCTTTTTTACCACCACCTCTCAATTGATCAATAGCGTTACTTACATAGTAACTTTCTGGGTTATATAAGTTTTGGCCACTGGCATATACATCTGTGAATACATAATTGTAGCCATCATATCCGGCAGTGAAATCCAAATGATTTACTTCGTTGAAAGCCATTTGGTAGTTTGCAACATACTGTTGGTCAAATCCGAATGTACGCATCTGTTCCTGCCATGCAGTACCACCATAAGAGGCACTTTGTCCCATGTATGCATTACCTAGATTGTTGTAGCGGGTATTGTCTACATTCATACCAAAACGAGCTGTAATGGTCAAACCTTTTAGCGGAGTCAATTCAGCAAACCAGTTGGCATTGACGATATCCATCAGATATTCAGTTTTGTTATAAATCAAGTCGCCGGCAGGGTTGGCAATTGACATAAATGAACGGTTCATATTTGTGCTGACACCATCACCGTAGTCATATACTTTGCGTCCTTGGTTGGTCATGATGTTTCCGTTTACATCACGTACGTACATCGGATAGACAGGAGCTATATTGTTTGCAATGAAGAATGCATTACCTGAAGAAGCTGTTGCATTGCCATCCTGATCTCCCGGATAACGGCTTGTTGTATTGATGTAACTAAAGTTTCCACCGACTTTTAACCAATCATTTACTTTATAATCTCCATTCAAACGACCGCTGTAACGTTTAAATCCAGAACCGTCAATGATACCTTGGTCATCCAAATAGCCGAAAGAGAAGTAAAGACTTGCGCGGTCATTTCCACCTGAGATACTTAAATTGTATTCTTGACGTAAATTGTTCTTGAAAGTTTCATCTTCCCAATTGTCAGGAGTATAGTAATAAGTACCATCAGAGTATCCCAATTTTGCGTTAGGATTGATTTTCCCATCCATACCGAATAAAGATTCACCTTCTGGTAAGGTATAAATCTGATATCCTATACCACCATTCCCTTTTTGATAGATAGTACTGTTGGCATATGCATTAGCTTTTGTTGCATCATAGCCGAGGTTGTAAACTCCCGCATTGTATAAAGCTTGATATAAAGTCTCCATATACATGTTCGGGTCTGTCATTACATCATAATTCTTGACCGCACGTGAATTGGAGCCCCATTTAGCATCGAAATTGACACGGGCTTTTCCACTTTTTCCTTTTTTGGTAGTAATCATGATGATACCATTTGCTCCACGTGCACCATACAAAGCTGTGGAAGCGGCATCCTTTAATACCGTCATTGATTCAATATCTGTTGAATTTATAGAGGACAAGTCTCCATCGAATGGAATACCATCAACAACATATAGCGGATCTGTACCTGCATTGATAGAACCTACACCACGAATACGGACTTTGGCTGTTTCTCCAGGTTGGCCATTGGCACTTTGTACTTGAACTCCCGCTACTGCACCTGCTAGTGCATTAGTGACATTTGAAACCTGTCTTTTTTCAATTTTATCAGCTTTCATTACAGCCGCAGAACCTGTAAACGAACCTTTTGTAGAGGTACCATATGCCGTTACTACAACTTCGTCCAGAACCTCAGCATCAGATTTTAATGCTACATTGACATTCGATTTGATTGCTACTTCTTGAGCCTGCAATCCGATGAACGAAATTACTAAAGTCTTCGCCGAACTGAAATAGTTTATTATCATTATTTTTTTGAGCTTTATGTTATCGTATATGAGAAAAAACTGAAGATTGCTAGACGAATAATTGACAAACTGTTTCCAGCTCCAATAAAAGATATACCTTATTCCTCCTTCAGCATCTAGGGAATTAACGTTTACATCTTTTTAAATCATTGATAATAGTAGAAGAAAAAACATTGCTGTAACCTTCTGTAGTCTTGACGCTTTGATGCCCAAGTAATTTCTGTACGGTAGTAATAGGCACTCCTTCATAAATCAATAGAGAAGCATTGGTATGTCTGGCTGTATGAAAAGAGAAATGTTTACTGATTTTGGCTAATTCCCCTATTTTGATCAGTTCTTTGTTCACACTGGAATTAGGCTTCAAATTGAAAAATATATTAGGGTCTTTAGAATATTTATGAAGTATAGCCATCGCTTTCCCTTGAAACAACAAATATAAAGGTATCTGTATTTCTATACTGGTCTTGATAGACTTGAAAACTATCCATATATTTCGTTTATCCGGTTTAATCAGATTATCAGCAGACAGATGTGTAAAATCGGAATATCTTAATCCTGTATAGCAGCAAAAAAGGAAGGCATCAAGTGTATGTTGCAGATGATTATGACGTTCGGGTAAAGACAGATTCTCTAGTTTCTGTAATTCCTCCGGTAGCAAAAAGGTATGTTTACTTGCAATGGTTCGAATCTGATATTTCCGGAAGGGATTGGCTTCTGGTGTAATCAAGTCTTGCCTGACTGCTTCATTGACAAGTGTTCTCAAATGCCTTAAATGTTTGGCTGTAGTGTTAACAGCATGTCCTTTTTTGATTAGAAAAGATTCAAAATCCTTCAAATATGTATATGATATATCAGAAATACTCACATCCGGACTGAATTCTTGTAACAGCGAGAGGGTAGAGTAAAGATTGTTTTTAGTACTTTCTTTCCGGTTGGATTGTTCTACCCAATTTCTACCTAACCGGATAAACAGGTTTCTTATACTGTCTTGTTGACGTTTAGAGGGTTGTTTCAATAAATCCAAGGATATGACTTTTCCTTGCTTCCAATATTCCAACTCTTTCCATTGCAGATTCAATATGAATTCTTCCAACATCCGATTAAGGACTTCACTGTGTGGATGGAGTACTATCAATTGCTGCTTCTTATCCCATTGCTCAGGAGTTACATAGATATGTGTAGAGAAATATATCTTTCTCTTTTTGTAATAGGCCTCTACTTGAATAAGAGCCATTCCTTTGTCATTCAAACTGTTCTTACGGTTGTAAACCAAACGGTAACTAATCTTTTCCATATTATTATCCATTGATTGGTGTTTTTGATAATCTGTTGGCTCTATTTGTTGGGCAATTCTTTTATATAAGGTCCAAATATTTTAGGAAATTTTAGAATGAGGATAGCTTTTTTAAAGAAAAAGTCCTTCCATTAAGCACATTTCTACAGAGAGTCTTGAACATTTTGCATATTTATAGGTTCTGGTTTGAGAAATTTGTCACAAAAGTGTTAAAAAACGGATTTTTTTATTGAGATTCATGCAGGTATATGTAATCTTTAAGAAATTATTGCTAAATTTGCGCCCCGTTAGAGTATATAAATTTTATTAATGTAAAGTTAAACTTTAAGAGAGATTTTTATGAAAAGAACATTGATGCTGTTAATGGCCTTCCTAGTGATAGGAATCGGTCTGGTAAACGCTCAGATCTCTAAGGTGACAGGTCATGTCACTTCGGATGAAGACGGTTTGCCTGTAGTAGGTGCATCTGTATTGGTAGAAGGTACTACTGTAGGTACCGTTACTGATATCGATGGTAATTTTACGTTGACAAACGTGCCAAGTTCGGCGAAAACTTTGGTTATTTCGTTCATCGGCTTCCAGACTCAGAAAGTGGATGTCAAATCAAATGTAAATGTTGTTTTGAAAAGTGACGCTGAAGTGTTGGATGAAGTAATGGTCGTAGCTTACGGTACTGCCAAGAAATCATCTTTTACAGGATCTGCTTCAGTTATGAAGGCTTCTGAAATTAGCACACAAAAGCAGTCATTGGTTAAATCTTTGGATGGAAAGGTTGCCGGCGTACGTGTCGGTGCTTCAACAGGTGACCCGGGATCAGATCAAAAAATCTTAATTCGTGGTATTGGTTCTATTAGTGGTTCTACACAACCTTTGTATGTTATTGATGGTGTAGCTGTTGTTAATGATGATATGACTTCTGGATTGAAATCTCAGTCTATCTTATCATCTATCAATCCTGATGATATTGAAAGCATGACTATTCTGAAAGATGCTGCTGCCGCTTCTTTGTATGGTTCTCGTGCTGCGAATGGTGTTGTTATTATTACTACTAAACAGGGTAAGGAAGGTAAGACTAAGGTTACCTATAACATGGAAACCGGTTGGACGGATATGGCTGTAGGAAGTCAGTATAATGTTATGAATGCAGCTCAGATTCAGCAATATTATAATGATGCATTGAGAAATTATGCAGAGATTAACCCTACGGGTGCCAATAATATGTCTAATACGAATTTGGGACATCCAATGGCTGATGCAGCTTCATTCGCCAATGAACTTTCTCCTTTATTCTTCTGGAATCCGGGTTCTGATATTGATACCAATTGGAAGAAGGAAGTTTATGGTAAAGGGATGATTACTGACCATCAGGTGGCTGTAAGTGGCGGTACTGAAAAAACAAAATTCTATGCAGGCTTTGGCTATAATAAGACAAAAGGTCTGGTAAAGGGTAGTGAATTTGAACGTTATAGTGGACGCTTGAATGTTGACCATCAAGCTTATAGCTGGTTGAAGTTAAGTTTCCGTCAGATGTTGTCATTTACCAATACAGCTGGTTTCCGTGACCAGAATGATCAAGCACAAGGATTGGGTACTTCTTCTCCGTTGTCTATTCTTTATTCAATGGACCCGACAGCTCCCGTTACATTGGAAGATGGCTCGTATAATCCAAATGCGGCTTTCAGTGCACAGATTTCTAACCCGAATTTGATGTTGGGTCAAACAGACGGTCCAAACGCTGAAACAGTAAATTCTGACATGATGCGTAGCTTGACAAATGTTGAGGCTACAGTAACTTTGCCATTGGGATTCTCTGCACGTACTATTTTTGGCTATGATTACATGGACAATAAAGAACGTGAATTTTGGGCTCCTGAAAGTGTAAACGGTCAGGCATTAGGTGGATTGGGAGCTCGTTATGTTTCTACGAACAAGACTCTTACTTCTTCTACTACTTTGAATTATAGCAATACTTTTGGCTCACACAATATCAATGGATTGTTGGGTTACGAAGTAGAAGATCGCTATTTGTTGTCTCAGTCGTTGAGTGCGAAGTCTTATTCTACTAATAAGTTGCCAGAATTGGCAAATGGACAGCCGTATAGTACTTACAGTGCTTTTTATGAAGCTGCTATCATGTCTTATTTAGGCAATATCAACTATAATTTCGATAACAGATATTATGTATCAGCTAGTTTCCGTCGTGATGGTTCTTCTCGTTTGGGAAAGGACAATCGTTGGGCAAATTTCTGGTCTGTATCTGGTGCCTGGAGAATTGCTGGTGAACACTTCTTGCAAGACAATAAATGGGCAAATGATTTGAAGTTGAGAGTTTCTTATGGTACTAACGGTAACTTGCCGGGAGATTATTATGCAAATTTGGCCACATATTCTTTTGGTGGCGGTTATGGTGATCAAAGTGCTATTTACTGGGGTAATCCTGGAAACTCAAAACTTGGTTGGGAAAAATCAGCTAACTTCAATATCGGAGTTGACTGGGGATTCCTGAATCGGGTGAGCATGTCATTGGAATACTACAGTAAGGTTACTACAGATCTGTTGTTCCAGGTTCCAACTAGTATTGTGACCGGTTTCTCTTCTAACTGGCAAAATCTAGGTAAAATAAATAATAAAGGTATAGAGTTGACTATTAATTCAACCAATATTTCTACTAAGGATTTTACTTGGAATACAAGTTTCAATGTAACTCGTCAGAGTGTTAAGATTGGAGAATTGCCTAACCATAACGATGTGATGTACGGTGATGGTAACATGTATATCTTGCGTGAAAATGAATCTATGCATTCATTCTATTTGCCAGAATGGATAGGAGTGAATCCAGAAACAGGTCTTGGTGAGTTTTGGATTGACCCAGCTGATCATTCTAAAGGTGTAACCAATTATTATGATGAAGCCGGAAAAGCAATTGTCGGTAAAGCTGTACCGGATTGGATGGGTGGTATGACCAATACTTTCACCTACAAGAATTTTGACTTGTCATTTATGATTTCATTCCAGACTGGTGCTTCACTGTTCGACTATCCAGGTTACTTCCTGACTTATTCAGACGGTGTACGTATGGGTAGTTTTAACGTTTCTCAGGAAGTTGCAGGTAACTATTGGAGAGAACCAGGCGATATAGTTGACCATCCGAAACCTATTTATAATAACCCGTATCGTTCAGACCGTTTCTCTTCAAGAACTATTAAGTCTACTGATAATGTGCGTATGCGCGATATTACTGTCGGTTATAGAATTCCTATTTCTAAAAAATATATCAGTAATTTGCGTGTTTTCTTCAAGACTAGCAATCCGTTCATGATTTATTGCGCAAGTGATAATATTGACCCGGATGTAGATATTAATGGTTATCGCCAGACAGATACTCCGCCGACTAAATCATTCATGTTTGGTTTGAATTTTGAATTATAATTTTTTAGAAAAAGAGTTTATGAAAAAAATATATATAGCAGGCTTGTTATTAGGAATGTCATTTGCATCTTGTAGTGATTTCCTGGATAAAATGCCATCAACTTCATTGCCGGTAGAAGAAGCTATTACGACAATGACCGATTTACAGAATTCAGTAAATGGTATCGGATATTTGATGTCAGAGGATAGAATGACTTATAGCGCTGATTTCGCTATTTTTGCGGATTTGCGTGGTGAAGATTTCTATGCATTGAGTAACAATAATCAGGCTGGTCCTATTGCACGTTATACAATGACAAAATATGACCAGGAGCCGTATTATGCATATACCTATTTTTATCGGGCAATTGCCAATGTAAACAAGGTATTATCAACGATTGACAATATTCCGTATAGTGAAGCTGAACAAGCTACCTACAACGATTTGAAGGGACAGCTTTACGCTTGGAGAGCCATGTTACATTTTGATTTGGCTCGTATGTTCTGTGCTATTCCGACAGCGGCTGCTGATGTGAATGCTGCCAATACGGGTCTTGTCCTTTCTACAGAAGTGTATGACACGGATTATGTAGGTTCTCGTTCTACTTTGAAAGAAACTTATGACCAGATTCTTGCAGATTTCGATACTGCATTGCCATTGCTTAAGAAAGATAGGAATAACGGTTATATCAATTATTGGGCAGCTTTGGCACTTAGATCACGTGTTTATTTGTACAATGGTCAGTATGATTTGGCATTGGCTGACGCAAAAGAAGTTATGGCTTCGTCTTTGTATAAACTTTATACGAGAGATAATTATGTAGAGTCTTGGTCGAAGACATACACTGATGAATCCATCTTTGAGTTGAGTATCACTACTAATTATAATGCACAGCGAAATGCTGTCGGTTATTATTGTGATAGCGAAGGATATGCTGAATGTGCGTTCGTAGAATCTGCACCTCTTTATCAGTATTTATCTACACATCCAGAAGATATTCGTTCTAAGATGATTAAGGATCAGAGCAGTGAGGAGAATACTTATCCTGCTAAATATCCTGCTAAATATCCTGGTCGTGAAAATAGTCTGTACGTCAATAATCCGAAGATTATCCGTTTGTCAGAAGTTTATTTAATAGCGGCAGAAGCTGCGCTTCATGTTCAACCGAGCGAGGCTGCAGGTTATATTAATGCGCTTAGAGAACAGCGTATAGAGAATTATACGGATGTTGCTTCTGTGTCATTGGAAGATATTCTGATGGAACGTCGTATTGAATTGTTTGCAGAGAATAGTGTTTCATTCGATTACTGGAGAAACAAGATGTCTGTCAATAACTACTATGTAGGTACAATCAATTATGATGATTATCGTACTGTGCTTCCGATTCCGCAAGATGAAATCGATTTGTCAGCCGATAAATTGGTCCAGAATCCTAATTATTAATTGAGTCTGTACTTTTAATTATATCTGTCAGATTCTCTTTCTCTAAGAGAATCTGACAGATTAAAATCCTTTCAATAGAATTTGAAAGGATTTTTTTATACTTTTCCCAAAAACTAATATGGATTATCCCTTGAGAATAATCATCAAGCATATTTCGCACTTGTTATCAACTTAGTTTAAAATAGGGGTAATGCGAACTTGCCATTGTCAGAGATACGGTTTTTTGTCCCTTGCTTTTTATATCGTTAGAGCTACTATTGGAAAATACCTTGAATATTGTAAATATCTTTATATGTTTAAGTATGTATCCTTCTGCAGAGCCAAAAGTCCTGAGAAGAAAACCAACAGCGATATGATGAATTGGGGTAAGATTACAATATGTTGATAATCAATGAACAGGTGCTACATGTCTGGAAAAGGGGAATAATAATGAACCTTTGAACCTTTTGAACCTAACTTGAACAGAAGGAGCCTTGTGCGATTTTTTATGCTTGTAATGATTTAGTACTGAATGAATACACCTGCGGATTGAGTCCGTGTATTTCTTTTCCGTATGGGAAAGAGGAAAAATAATCCACCGGACGAGGTGGAATTGACAGGTCGCCCGGTGGAGATAGGAACATTCGATATACTTCTGCTTCAGGTTTCTATGCCTTTTTCTTCTTGAACATCAGCCAGCGTACAAACGAGGCAGGGATGGTATGGCTCAGTGAATTGAGCTTTTCGCTACGTTCATCCACACGTTCATACAGTCGTTCTGCATCTTTATCGGACAGCATACCGTCAGTTTGTAGTTGTCGGATATTTCTACGCTCGTTGCAGAGTAACATGCGTGTGGCCTTCTGAGTCAGAGCATGTTTGTAGGCTTTCGGGAAGTCATAGGCCAGTTTATTCAGTATGCTGTTCATGGCTTCGACGTTATGTTGGGTTTCTTCTTTTAATGTGTTCAAGACCACTTTCTGTTCGTCGTTCAATACTTTTGAATTTTCCAATTCGTCCAACAGTTTCAAGTCCTCTTTCTGTAGGATGATGAATCCTCGTCCCAGGTCGTACACAATTCCGATACGTTCCTTGAAATAAAAACTTATCCACGAACCTATTTTAGGAATTTTCTGCATGCCGTCCAGAATGAAGGTACGGTTGCAGAAGTTGAAGATGGACGTGCGGGTATCCAGCGCGTAACTTCCGTCATGGTCATAAAGTTCATCCAGTGAGTTACTGAGCAACATGAATGATGTCTTGGCGATAATACCTTCGTCGTATATTTGGTGCAGAAACATCTTTTCTTTGTCCAGCACGCGCAGTCTGATTTCATTCATGATATCGTTTGTCATGGGAGTGGCTTCCTGATCATTGGGCATGGCGGTAATATACTGACTGACTTTTTCCCAGTTGGCTCCGTTCAGTGCGTCACGTGTCTTCAGCCTTTCAAAATACTTTTCAGAATTCTCGTGCAACAGGTTTTGAATCTTGTTCTCCATCATGGTACGGGCGGTCGGTATGTATATCAGTCCTAACTTGTTGAGCAGCCATCGCATGGTGGTAGCATTGATACAGAGGGTGAGGGTAACTGTACCTGCCGTGAAGAACAACACCTGGCTCCGTATTTCTTCAGGGATGGCTGGGGTGTATGAAACCATCAGTGCCAGTGTCATGCCCAGTGCGCCACGCAGGCCGCCCCAGGTAAGGATAATGGATTCTTTCTTGTTCAGTCCATACCCAGAACGTTTCATGATGGGGTAGAGCATCATGATAGTGATGTATCGGATGATGTTCAAGGCTATGTACACCAGTAGCAGTATTGCGCAATGTGACCACGAAAAGTCCACTTTTTCGGCTATCACTATGCCTACAATGATGAAGATAAGCGTATTGGCTATGTAAGTGAGTAACTCCCAAAAGCTTCCCATAAAGATGTTTACCTGAGGTTTGAGTCGGGGTTTCCCTACGTAGGCGATGGTCAAGCCGAAAGCTACCAGTGCGATGACGCCTGAGATTCCCAGGTAAAGTTGGGCCAGAATAAATACCAGGTAGGCGGATAGTATGATGACACTGTTCTGTATCATTTCTTCTGAATTCACCCGGGTTATGAACCAGATAACCAGGCGCGCGGCGATAAACCCCAGGATAGCTCCCCCTGCCACTACCTGACAGAATTCGAGGATTGGAGTAAGCTCGTCGTTCCGTCCCCAGACGGTGATGCCATAGAAAAGCATGAAGCAGACGATACCGGTACCGTCGTTCAACAGTGATTCTGCGTCTACCAATGTGGAGAACCGTTTACTGGTCTTCAGTTCATGGAGTAGGGCGACAACAGCTACCGGGTCTGTTGCACTGATTAAGGCTCCGAACATCAAGGCCGATGCCCAGGTCCATTTCTCGTAGCCTGGAACGAAGAAGCTGATAGCCATCAGTACACCGGCTGTTAATATCATACAGATAATCAGTCCTGGTGCTGCCAGCAGGGTAGCGTTAGTCAAAGTCTTCTTGAAAATGTGTAGATTCAGTTCATAGGCTGCATCGAAGATAAGAATCGGTAAAAAGATGTAGAGAATCAGGTCCGGATTGATGTTTGCCACGCTGTCAAGTGCCGCACTGAATTGCGGCATCCCATGAAATACTCCCATGCGGTTCATGATACCGGCAGCTAGTCCGATGGCAAATAATCCGACGGTGTACGGAATGCGTGTCCGTTGGAATAATGATTTGAAGATGGCTCCAACTGTCAGGCCGGCAATGGTCAGCAACAGTGGGGCAAGTAGTGCTGTTTCTTCCATAGTTAAGATTTTTGGGTTATGTATGGTTTGCTCGATTAGGATGCTTTGTTTTCGGTGGAATCGGAACAGCTTTCCTGAATCTTGTCAGTCACAAATATAGAACAATCTTCTTTATTTTTGTTATGAAAGATTTAGAAATTGTATGAATCTTCTAGAAAACTGCTAGTGTTTGTTTTGGAAAGCCTGTTTCTGACTGATTCTCTTTTACTTTTCGTCAATCTTTTGTCTGTGTATGATACAGGTCTCTGATATCGCTATTGATAAACGAACAGACGTTGTGGCTGTTGTCATCCCTTTTTTCGATTAAAAAGATTGCTTCTTTCAAGAATATGTGTACTTTTGCGAATTGCCAATGGAGCAATTGACTGAATATAGCAAACATAAAAAAACAGAAAACAATGAGAACTTTAGTGTGTATGTTAACCTTGCTGGCATTGATGTTGGCAGGTACCGTCTCTGCACAGGATACAGAGAGAAAACTGACAAAGAAAGAGAAAAAAGCTTTGGCTGCGCGGGTAGATAGTCTTCAATTTGTTTCGGCAGAGCAGGCTATCAATGAAAAAGCATTTGTCCTGGAGGCCGACAGGGTGGTATTCAAGCGGGGAGAAAATGCTTATGTAAATTCAAATACCAACTTTGTCTCTGTAGAAAACGATAAGGCGGTGGTTCAGGTTGCCTTTAATATTCCTTCTGCCGGTCCGAACGGTGTGGGCGGAGTGACAGTAGAAGGCGGATTCTCAAAATATGATGTCAAGAAGACCAAGAGAGGCGATATCGTACTTTCTATGGCTGTGATGGGAACAGGTATCTCGGCAACAGTGGATATCACGCTTTATGAGGGCAGTAACAAGGCGACTGTCAATATTCTGCCTAATTTGAATTCTAACCGTATTACTCTCGAAGGAAGAATTCTTCCGTTGTCACAGAGCCGTGTGTTCAAAGGTCGTTCTCTTTGATTCCCTCTGTGTGGCCGATTTGGACATTGGCCTGTATCATTCCTGATGCAGTCGGAAATATAAAAAATCCGGTCTCGTTGGATTGCTTTCCAAGAGCCGGATTTTTTATTGTCAGCATGTTTATCAGTTATTAGTCTGTTACCTTGAAGGTAATCGGAGTTCCACTTTGGCTGTCAGGGGCTACCCATAGATTGAAGTCACCGGCTTCCACCGTGTGTTGCATGTCGATGTTCCAGAAAGCCAGTTCGCTTATCGGAAGTTCGAACGATACATTTTTCTTTTCACCCGGTTTCAGAGTAATGCGGGCAAAGCGTTTCAATTCTTTGACCGGACGGGTAACGGAACCGACCTTATCTTGTACATAGAGTTGGGCTACCTCTGTTCCTTCATAACTGCCGGTATTTTCCAGGTCGAATGTGATGGTCAGTACATCATCTTTTTTCAAATCTGTTGCTGACAGTTTGATGTTGGAGTAGGCAAAAGTAGTATAAGATAACCCGTAACCGAATGGGAACAGCGGGTCGAACCCGGCATCCATGTAGAATGAAGTACATCCCAATGATGTCTGTCCGGCTTCTATCTGGATGTCGTCCAACAGTGTTTCTTTCTTGGTAGCCGGGCGTCCGGTATTGTTATGTGCATAGTATACAGGAATCTGTCCTACCATCTTCGGGAAGGTAACCGGAGTCTTTCCGCTCGGAACAGCTTTTCCCCACAGCAGGTCTGCTACGGCTGGTCCTCCCATAGTGCCCGGATGGAACATGTACAGGACGGCATCAGAAAGTTCCACTTCTTTTCCGATGGTCAGTGGTCTGCCGGCCATGACAACGGTTATCAGTGGCTTACCGGCTCGGGCTATGGCTTCAATCAGTTCGGATTGTGCTCCTTGCAGGTTGAGATCTGCCAGGCAGTGTGCTTCACCGGAAAGAATGGCTTCTTCGCCTACAAATACCAATACGGCATCAGCTCTTGAGGCAGCTGAGACAGCTTTTGCAATACCGCCTGTGTTTCGGTCGCGGCTATATCCCAATCCTGGCTCATACAGTATCTGTACCTTGTCACCGAATTGTTCGCGGATAGCAGCCAATGGAGTGACTGTATGGCTTTTTTCACCGTCGAATACCCAAGTACCCATCTGTTCGTACGGAGCGTCTGCCATCGGACCGATGATCGCGACAGTTTTTACAGCCTTTCCTAAAGGCAGAGTCTGTTCCTCATTTTTTAGCAGGATGGCCGATTCTACTGCGGCACGTCTGGCGGCTTCCAGGTGTGCCGGTGCATACATGACGTTTTTGTTTTCGTCTACGTAAGGCTGTTCGAACAGGCCTAGACGGAACTTGATGCGCAGGATGTTACGTACAGCATTGTCTATGGTAGCTTCTTGCACCTTACCTTCCTTTATCAGTTCCGGTAGTTTTTTAACAAAGGTGTAGCTTACCATCTCCATGTCGACACCGGCGTTGACCGCTTTCTGAGCTACTTCTTTTTCATCGGCTGCAAATCCGTGGTTCATCATTTCGGCAGCGGAAGCCCAGTCGGTTACAACGATACCGTCGAATCCCCATTCACCACGCAGCACATCGCGGAGGATAAAGGTGTTTCCGGTAGATGGTACTCCGTCGTTATCGTTGAATGAAGTCATGAAGGTAGCTGCTCCTGCTTTTGCGGCTGCTTCAAAGGGGGGCAGATAGACATTGCGTAACCTTCGTTCTGGGATGAAGGTAGAGTTGTAGTCACGGCCTCCTTCAGTGGCTCCATAGCCGACAAAGTGTTTGGGACAGGCAGCGATGGACGTCGGATCGTTCAGTGAGTCTCCCTGATATCCTTTTACCATGGCTGCTCCCATAACGGTAGTCAGGTAGGTATCTTCTCCACACCCTTCGGCAATACGTCCCCAGCGTGGGTCACGAGCTATGTCAATCATGGGGGCAAAGGTCCATCGGATGCCTACAGAGGAGGCTTCGATAGCTGCCACACGTGCTCCGTCTTCTGCTACTTGCGGGTCGAAGGAAGCGGCCTGTCCCAGTGGAATGGGGAAGATGGTCTTGTAACCGTGAATCACATCGCGTGCTATCAACAGTGGGATGCCGAGGCGGGATTCCTGTACAGCCGCACGTTGCAGTGCGTTGATACGGGCAGGGTCTACTTCGTTCAGGATAGAGCCTATTTCTCCTTTCTTAATGAGGGCTATCATGTCATCGATGTTTCCGTAGGAGGAAATCTGGTTCATCTGTCCAAGCTTTTCTTCCAGTGTCATCTGTGACAACAGTGCATCTACTTTTTGTTCGATGACAGCTTCCGGATTTTCTTGTTTCTGCTGACAGGAAGTTACTCCCAGCAGAAGAGCGAAAGCTGCCGATATAAATTTCATTGTTCTCATGATACTGTCTTAAGTCTGTTAAATACAAATACTTTCTCATCCTTTTTACCGGAATCCGGTTATTCGGTAACCTGGAAAGGAATGTTGGTGGTAGAGACAAAACCGGTGGAGTCTTTTACATACACATACAGTCTGTATTGTCCCGGTGTCCCGATGTTGCCTTCATACTCATTGGTTTCGGTAATGCTGACCTGACCTATCCGTTCCGGACGAGGCTCGTAGGAACCGCCGAATCCCAGTACGGTGGCTTCTTTCAGGATTTCCCATACATAGGTCAGTCTATCACCTTCCTTGTCTGTTACCTCAACCTGGGCTTTAAACGGGGTGCCGGTCTTGACACTTACGTTCTCTATGGCTTGCTTCTGGTTGATGGTAAGGCTTTTCCGGATGACAGGGGCCGTTTGGCCGGGTTCTTTTCCCGTCCATACCCGTTGCATGGCTTCCACCATCGGAGTCTTTTCTCCGGAGAGGGGCAGACCTTCCACTTTATCTTCTACAAACATACTGAACCAGGTAGGGGTCCGTTCTTCCTTTTGTCCCCATAAGAAGACAAAAGAACCCAGGCAACGTGGATTTTTCTGGATATAGTGGGTATATCGTTCTTCGTACACCTGCCTTTTTTCTTCGCTGGTCTGTTCGATTGGAGCTTTCCATTCGGTAGAAGGTGTTTCCCACCAGCCGGTAGGCCCCCATTCGGTAATCATGATGGGACCTTGGTAGGTGGATGAATTTACTGCGTCGGCAACTTTATCCATCGGTCCGTATACATTGATTCCTACGTAGTCCAGTGAAGGGACATATTTGGCGATAGAATCCAGTGCCGAAGGGTTGTATGAAATGACGGTTGCCACCAGATGGCGTTTGTCTACCGACTGGATAATCTGTGCCAGTTCTTCCAGAAAGCACCATGCTTCCTTCATGTCTGCATTTCCCAGTTCTATTTCATTTCCTACTCCCCAAGCCAGTAGATTGGGGTTGTCTTTGAAAGTCTCGGCCAACATACGTACTTCGTTCCGTTTGTTTTCCTTGTAGGCCTCATCAAAATAGAGCAAAGAGTCTTTGGTCAGGTCAATACCCTGCATCACATACATGTTGTTCTGCTGGGCCAAAGCCAGTATCTGTCTGACTTCATCGACACTTCCTCCCCAGGTCCGGAATGCATTCGCTCCATTTTCACGGGCTATGTCCAGTCTGGATGTTCCTCCCACTCCTTTAATATAAGTTTCTTCTCCATTGATGAACAGTTTGAAGCCTTCAGAGGAACGCTTGATGGTGATTCCGTCCTGCGAAGCACATCCTGTCAGGAATGCTAACAAGGTGAATAGGGTAAACCAAATCTTTTTCATTGTACTTGCTTTTAGTTATTTCTTTTGGAATACACGTACATAGTCAATCTCATATCGGGCCGGTAATACAGATTCGTCTGTTCCTTGGGCACCTCCCCAATTCCCTCCCCATGCCAGGTTGAGTTTCAGATAGAACGGTACATCGAACGGCCATGTGTCTTTGTTGCCTGTCTTGTCGTTCGCAAAGTAGAAGATTTCTTTTCCGTCTACATAGGTGCGGATGAAGTCTTCAGTCCATTCCAACGCATAGATGTGAAAATCGCTCTGGGCGGTGGTAACCAGCATGTTATCGGTCTTCTGGGTTCCGATTCCATGGTTGTAGGCCTTGCAATGGATGGTAGAAACCACTACGTTCGGGTCGTAACCCACTTCTTCCATGATGTCGATTTCACCGTCGTCCGGCCAGGTGACAAAGTCTTCAGGCAACATCCAGAATGCGGGCCAGGTGCCTTTGCCTTCCGGTAGTTTCATACGAGCTTCGAAGTAACCGTATTTCCAGCTTTCAGTGGTATTCATCCGGATGGAGTATACTGTTGCTCCTATCTTTTTAGCAGTAATGGTCAAGATACCGTTGGCTACGGCAGCCAGTTGTTCACCGTTCTGGGTGCCGGCTACGTAGGTCTGCAGTTCATTGTTTCCCCATCCGCCTCCGCCGGTTTCGTAATACCAGTTTTGGGGGTCAGGATGTTCACCTTCATTGAATTCGTCGTTCCATACCAGTCTGTAGCCTTCAGGAGCTGTAATGTCAGGGTCTTTGATTGCTGGTTTTGCTTCTTGAATGACTGGAACGGATATTCGGGTGCTACCGGATTTTACCACTACCAACCCCTCACGGGATTGGTAGTCGGTATTGGCCGAGGCTGAGACTTCTACGAGGCCATCGCTCATTCGGACATGGCAGTCTATCCAATCATTGTCACTGTAGGCCGTCCAGTCTTGTCCGGCTTTTACGCTGAGGATAGCTGATTCTCCCTGGTAAGATAGTGTCAGTTGGGTAGGAGAGACTTCGATGTCAGAAACTTCGGCTGTGGGATCTCCGTTGTTGGAGCTACAGCTGGTGAAGATAATCCACCAGATCAGTAGCCACAACGGATGTTGTACATGTTTTCTCGTGTACATACTCAGTCTTTATGGGTTTGTAGAATGATATCTTTGATGACAACTTCTGTTCCTGCCGGATTTCCGCCGAAGTCGAAGATGAGCTTGGCCGGATTGATGTCCACTCCTTCTACGTCAATAATCTTGACGATGCATTCTTCGTTGGCAGTCAGGTCGTAGCGCTCCATGAAGAGAAATACGTTGTCATCGTCTGTCTGTGCCAGTTTTACTGTGACTCCGGTAATGTTCTGGTTGGCTTTCAGGCTGACACGGAAGTCATAGTTTTCAGAAGCACTGGTAGTCAGGTTTTCGGTAGTGAAAGTTACCTGGTTCTGCCATTGTTCACTGGTTCCTTCCGGGAAAGTCAAGGAATACTGTGTTCCTTCCGGAGTAAATGTCGGGTCTGCTATCTGGCTCCATCCCGGTGCATAGTAGAAGGAAGTGGTGTAATTGATTCCGTTCCACAGGTTGTCTGCACTGTCTACAGCACTCCAGTTAGGTTCCGGTACCTGTTCTTCCGACGGAACGATGGTACCGTCATCGTTTGCATGGTCTTTGAATACGATATCTTCAAAGGTCACTTCCGTGTTGGCGGCATTACCTCCGAAGTCGAGAACGAGTTTCAGGTTCGCAATGTCGAGTCCCTCCATGTCACTTTTCCAGAAACAGACCGGTTCGTTGGCTGTCAGCGCAATGGTCTGGGCAAAGAAGAATACGTTGTCATCTGTGCTGTCTACCAGTTTTACCATGACATGCGGATGGTCTGTGGTCGATGTCAGGATGGTAGAGAAGTCATAGTGCTTCGATGCTTCCGATGAAAGGTTGGTAGGCAGCATCATCTGTGCCTGCCAGGTTTCTGTGGTGGCTTCCGGAAGGGTTACCTTGTAGCCTGTACCTTCTGTTTTATAAGCGGGGTCGGCTATCTGTGTCCATCCCGGGGCATAATAGAAGGTCGGTGTGCCGATGGTAGCGCTCTTCCACAGATTGAATTCGGTGTCATACTTGAATCCGGCGAACCCGTTCATGATAGTCTTGTCAATGTGGAAGGTCTTTGTGATCGTCCCGTCACTCATGCCATTGGCGTTGGTGAATTTGACGTCGACCGTATAATCGCCGGCTTTCCGGTAATATTTTGTAACAGAGAACGAGGTGGAGTATTGACCGTCGATAATCCAGACGGGCATGACTCCTTCTCCTTCGAACGAGAAGGTTACGTAGTTCGTTTCTTGGTTGACATCTATCCGTATCCCGTCTTCGTAGGCAGAAACTACAGGAATCCCTTCTTCACTGGGAGCGGCAAATTCTTCCGGTGAACATGCGCTGAAGCCGCAGGTCATAGCGATGGTCAATGCCATACATCCGATGTGGTGATATATTTTTTTCATGATTCTAGCTGTTTAAGGGTTAATAATTGTTCTGGGTCAGAGTGCCTTGTGCCGCATCGATTTCACTTTGCGGAATCGGCAGGTACTTTTTGTTCTCTGTCCATGTGTTGGTACGATAGCCATATTCGTCAGGAACCAGTACACTGCTGGCTTTACCGGTACGGATAAGGTCCCAATAGCGTTTTCCTTCACCTACAAATTCCAGATGACGTTCTTCGATGATATTGTCTATGGTCGGCTCAAGTTCAGTTACCAGTCCGGCACGTTTACGTACCTTGTTCAGATAGAGCTTGGCATCTCCCGAGCCTGCTCCGCGGGCAATCAGTTCGGCTGCGTTCAGCAAGGTTTCAGAGAACCGGTAGATACGCAGGTTGTTGTTCCAGTTCAGCTGAGCATCGGCTTTCTGGTCTTTGTTGTTACCAGTCAGCGCCGCGTATTTTTCAAGGAACAGTCCAGTGTCCTGATAGCGTTTGTTGTAATCTACACCTAAGGCTCCGGCGTTCCAGCATGTAGCGTCACGGCGGGTATCGTTGTTGGCATAGCGTTCATAGGTCTCAAGGCGTACCGGGCAGAATCCCCATCCCTGGTCGTGTCCGTCAGTACCGTCCGGCCAGGTGTGCGGGCTGATAAGGGTAGGAAGTACAGTACCGCCGGCTGTCAGCGGAGCGCTCCAGGAACGTACGGCATTGTCGTCGGTATAGTTCACTTCGAAAATGGATTCTTTGTTCCACTCTCCGGATTCCTTGAAGATGCCTGCATAGTCGTCTACCAGATCATATTCTCCGCTGTTGATGATTTCCTGCATGTATTGGAGGGCTTTGCCGTAACGGCTTTCATCGTTCTGATACATTACGACTTCTGCATAAAGCATGTAGGCCATGGCTTTTGTAACGCGGCCGTAATTTTCAGAAGTCTCACGCATTGGCAATACATCCATGGAGATGACATTGTCCAGGTCGGCTATAATCTTTTCATAAACCTGGTCTGCCGGCAATTGTTCAGCCAGGTAGGGAGCTGTCAGATTGACGTCGTAATAAGGGATATTTCCCCAGAATTTCCACAGCCAGTTGTAATAGAGGGCACGCAGTGTCAGTACCTGGGCTGTATAATATGCGCGGTTCTCTTCTTTTACGTTTTCACCGGCCCATTCCAGGTAGGTCAGTACGTCGTTGCTGCGCTTTACGCCGCTGTAGGCTACCGACCAGAGTCCTTTGATGACGTTGGTAGGAATGGCTTCAAAATTCATCATCAGATGCCAGGCCTGATTATCTGTGCGGTCCTGACCACCAATCCAGAGGTCATCGGCCATGATGTCACTCATCAGTGTGACGGGGTTGTATTCGTCCATGCCCCAGTCGGTCCAGTGCAGCGGATCGTATGCGGCGACTACCGCTTCTTGAATATGGGCATCGGTCGTATAATAGGTATCAATGAATTCCTGGGTAGGAGAGGTGACTTCCAGAAATGAATCTGAACATCCTGTTGCTAAAAAGGCAGTTGCTATCAAGCCTGCTGCAATATGTCTATATCTTTTCATAATCTGTTGTGTTTAAAAGTTAGAATGAAAGGTTTGCGCCGATTGTCCAGGTTCTGGCCTGTGGGTATACACCGTAATCGATACCGAGTGAGGTACCTCCGGATGAGATTTCAGGGTCGAAACCGTGATATTTGGTGAAAGTAAGCAGGTTCTCGGCTGCTACATAAACGCGCAATGAAGAGATGAATACTTTCTGAGTCAGGTGCTTAGGCAGGGTGTAACCCAACTGGATGTTCTTCAGACGGAGATAACTGCCATCGTAAACATACAGGTCGGAAGACTGCCAGTTGACATTATCGCCGCGTACAAAGCGTGGAATACGGTCTGATGTTCCTTCGCCGGTCCAGCGGCCCAGCATCCACGACGGAAGGTTGGTGGCTGAAATATCTGTACGGCGGGTAGCATCGTAGATGTCATTGCCGATGGTTCCTTGCCACATCATGCTGAAGTCGAAATTCTTCCAGCTGGCATTTACGTTGAAACCGAAGGTCCAGTCCGGCATACCTTTACCGATGTCTGTACGGTCGTCGGTCGTAATCTGTCCGTCACCGTTGACATCGACAAAACGTACATCGCCCGGAACAGCATCCGGCTGAATCAGACCGCCTTCTGCATTGGTGTAGGAGTTGACTTCCTCCATGTTCTGGAAGATACCGGCAGTTTTGTAGCCGTAGAAGAACGGGAACGGCTTTCCGTTTTCAGCACGGCTGATGGTTCCTGTTCCCTGGAAAGAGTCAAGGTTGGCCCAACCGGAGTCATTACCGTATTCTATCAGTTTGTTGTGCAGGTAAGTCAGGTTACCGCCTACACGGAAATTGAAATCGCCTACATTGAATTTATAGGAAGCTTCCATTTCGACACCACTGTTTTCCATCTTTCCCACGTTGCCGATCGGTTTGGATTCGCCTACATACGATGGAATATTCATTTCCATCAACATTCCGTTCGTGATTTTCTTGTAGTAGTCGGCAGTAAATGTCAACGCATTGTTGAAGAAGCCGAAGTCTACACCTAAGTCATATTGTTCCGATTCCTCCCATTTCAGGTCCGGATTGGCCAGTCCGCTGGCTTTTGAACCGATGGTTACCTGCTCGTTCGAGCCGAAGATGGCATTGTTCCCTGTTACGGCCAATACGGTATAGCGGAAATTACCGATGTTTTCGTTACCGTTTTTACCCCAAGAGAAACGTACTTTGGTACTGGTCAGCCAGTCCGGACGTTTTTCCATGAACTTTTCGTTTGTCAGGTTCCATCCTAAAGAGAAGGAAGGGAAGACTGCATAGTGGTTATTCGAACCGAAGCGTGAAGAACCGTCCCGACGGACTGTCACCTGAAGCATATAGCGTTCGTCGTAGTTGTAGCTGGCGCGTGCAAAAAGTGAGGCCAAGGTAGCTACTTCTGATGGAGCACCCGATGCACTTTGGTCTCCGTCGGCTGCCAATCCGGTACTTCCGTCCAGATACGGGCGGCTGTAATTGATGATGTTGTTACGTGAACCGTACAGGTAGGAACCGTTGCTTTTCTTGGCTGATTGTCCTAACATGACAGAGAACGAATGCTGGTTGATGGTCTTGTCGTACATCAAGACGTTTTCCAACTGCCATACAGTACCGTCGTGCTTCTCAGAGAAGGCTGTAGAACGGGTGGAGAATCCACCGTCGCGCAAGTAATAGATAGGTGTATAACCGTCGTTTCCCCAGAAAGAAAGGTCTACACCGTAAGATGTTCTGAATTTCAGGTTATCCCAGAGCTGGAGTTCTGCCGAGAAGTTGGCCACGAACTTGTGGCTCCATCCTTCTGTTCCAGGTAAGGAAAGGTTGGCAATCGGGTTGGTCATTTCGCCGTATTCCGAACCCGGTATCATGAACAGCTTGCCGTTTCTTGGGTCATAGAACGGTGTGTAGTTGGCCGAGCCTGCGTATTTGTCCAGCTGTGCCTGAGCGGCGTCACCTTCATCGTAAACGGTCAGAATCGGTGAGAGAGACAGGGCTGAACCTAACGGAGAGCCCCATGTGGAGTTGGCATCGATGCTTGTACTCTTGATGCGGGCGTATGACAGGTTGGATGTAATCTTGAAACTGTTCAGCCAGTTACGGTTCTTGCTCTCGTCAAATAGTGTATAAGTATTGTTGCTGCGAAGGGTCAGACGTTCATAATTGGAACGGCCGAAGTTACCGCCGACAATACCATCCTGTGTATAATATCCGGCAGAAAGCAGGTAGCTTACCTTTTCACTGGCACCGCTTACGCTGATTTGATGATTCATGACAGGAGCGTTGTCATTGAATACTTCGTTCTGCCAGTCTGTTCCTTCACCGTATGAATACGGGTCGTTGTAGATAGGTGCCATGCCGGCATTTACCAGACCTTCGTTAATCATGAGGGCATATTCGGTAGCGTTCAAAACGTCACGGTGCTTCCAGGCACTTTGCCAACCGTAAGAGAAATCGTATGTAACTTTGGTCTTTCCCAATTTACCGGTCTTGGTAGTGACCAGGATTACACCGTTGGCTGCACGAGCACCGTATACGGCTCCCGAAGCGGCATCTTTCAATACCTCGATAGACTGGATGTCGTTCGGATTCAGGTAATCCAGACCACCTTCAATCGGCATACCGTCGACGATATAAAGCGGGTCAGAATTATTGATGGTACCGATACCACGTACACGGATTTGTGCGGCTGCGCCCGGTTGACCGGAAGATGAGGTGACTGTAACACCGGCCGCCAGACCTTTCAATGCGTTATCCATACGCACAGGAGCTGTGGCTGCCAGGTCGTCCGATGATACTTTGGCGATGGATGCAGTTACCACACTTTTTTTCTGTACACCATAGCCTACTACCACGACCTCTTCCAGGGTTTCTGTATCTTCTTTCAGCACAACCCGGATTTCCGGTTTCCCCGCTACCGGAATCTCTTCAGTCTTGAAGCCGATGAAAGAAACTTGTAATGTAGCGTCCGAAGGAACGGACAAAATGAAGTTACCATCAAAGTCGGTGATGGTACCGATGGTAGTGTTCCCCTTTACTGATACGTTTACTCCAGGTAATGGCTCATTGTCTGTAGCACTTATTACCGTACCTTTTACCTGTATATTCTGCGCATATACAGCAGCCAAGGCAAAGCTCAGTAAGAATAAAACTGATAATAGCTTTTTCATAAGTTTTTAATAAATTAAAGATTAACAATTCGCATTATGTCCCGATTGGAACACTGCAAACATACACTGAAAAAGCATCAGATGTTGCTAAAACATCCTTTCATAATTACGTCGGGAAGATATATTGAATACGTTATTAATACGTCAGAATAATGTATCTATTTGATTATCAGTTTTTATATTATACTTCTGCCGATTACGTCAGTTTATGCTTTATAACATAAATAAACAGATATCTGTGAATGGACATCAAGATTTCCCTTATTTAGGTTACATTAACATAAAATGGCTTTCAGAGCTTGTTGGTAAGGTAATCGTTGAGGCTTTCTTCTCTTTCCAGGTGAAATTTCTTCCGTAGCCGATAGCGGATGGTTTCCACACCACGTACGGAAATATTCAGTAAAGGCGCAATTTCTTTGGTAGACAGATTCATTTTCAGATAGGCACACATCATCCGTTCGTTGTTGGAGAGATCCGGATGTTTTTCATGCAGGCGTTTCATGAAATTGTTATGGATAAGATCGAACTGATCTTCGATACGTTTCAGTACTTCGTCACTTTGGATGTTTGAATCTATCTTGTTATTGATTAGAATCAGTTGTTTTTTTCCCTCACTGGCACCTTCGCCGGTTAGCTTGGAGGCTACTTTCATGATTTCTGATTTGATTTCTGTAAGCATTTCATTTTTTCGGAGGAAATTTATCATCAGGTTTGCCATTTCCTGACTTTTATGTTGAAGGTCATACTCCAGTTTTTCCTTTTCCAGTTGCATAATCTGCTTTTCCTGGCGTTCTTTTTCCTGTTCGTATTCTTTTTCCATTTCTTTCATGCGTTTGTCTTTTTCCTTTACTGCTTGTAGCTTTTTTCGTTTCAGACGCATTTCATCCCATCGGTAAATGCTCCATAGAACGAATATGCTCAATAAGGAATAACAACAGTATGCAAGTAGAGTGCGATACCACGGTGGAAGTATTTTAAATTTAATGGAATCATACGATTCTCTTCCGTCTGGGAAAATGGCTTTTACTTCGAAGGTATATTCTCCTTCGGGGAGGTTGCTGTATTCTTTGGTACGGCTTATGGTATTTTCAGACCAAGGTTCTTCATTTAACCGGTATCTGAAGTGAATGTCATTTTTTTCAAACGACGATAGGTTGTAGTCGAAGCGAACAGAGTTTAAGTCGTAGTCGATTACAGGATAATTCTTTTGTCTCAGATAATTGGCTGTATAAATCAGGGAATCTTTCCCGCTTGTCAGATACATTTTCTTGATACATAATTCCTGGGAAATCTCATGATGCTTGTTTGAATGGGGGAGGGAGAACAAAGCAAAGCCGTTTTCATTAGGAATAATCATTAAGGAATCAGTGACTGGTATGATGGCCTCAAAATCAGGAACCAGTTCAATCAGGCTTTTCCGGATGGGGAAGATGCTGAGCCCCACCCCCTGTTTGTAAATGTCCAGATTGGAGAAACAGAGTTCGTAGGGTTTCAGACAGACGAGGTGGTTCTTGCCGCTCAGCAGACGGGTATAGGCTGTTTCACCGTTCAATGCGTGGTTCATGGATACCCATGGCTCCATACGGTCCTTGTCGGCGTTATAGCGGTAGATACCCTCAGGGGTGGCAAAGCAGATTGAATCCTTTAGCCTGGAAACCACCATGTTCCGGTCTGTCGGAAAGCCTTCTGTCACTCCATATTCCCGTTGATTCAGCATTTTCGTGTGTTGGTCGTCCAGTTCCAGCCGTGTTACATGGTCTGTCTGATACACCCAGATTATCCGGTCTGTTTCTTGTTCGAAAATGCGGCTGGAAGAAGTATATCCTTCTATTTTGTGACTTATCTGCCATGTGCCTTCCTTGTTGACAAGTAGGTATATGCCGTTGTAGGCTCCCACATACAATTGGTCAGGGTGTCCGGATACAGGTTGACAGCACCAGGCACCAATGATACCCGGTATACGTTTCATGAATGTACCTTCTATCAGAAAGATGCCACGGTCGTGCATACAGAATAACTTGTTTCCTATGTGGTTGAGGCCCCATACTTGTCCGCTGGATGATGGTACGGCCTTAATTTCCGGCTGCTCTTCTCCGAATTTCACCGGATAAGGCACATAGTATAGTCCCCGGTTGGTTCCTAGATATAAAATTCCGTCTTTTACGGCAGCTGTGTATCCGGCTCCGTAAGAGTAGGGATAGGAATATAGGTTGGTAAAAGGTGAACTTAGGTATACATAGTCGATACCGCTGTCCAGTCCTGACCATAGATTCCCGTTGATGTCAAAAGCTACAGAAAGGACAGTGTTGTTATGCAGGCCGTTATGCTCATCAAAATATTTCAGTTGCATGGTGGAGGTGTCTATCAGCAGGATTCCTTTGTGTATGGTACCTAAAGCTAGCTGCCCGTTGTGCTCGGCAGCGCAGAAAACTTCGTTTCTTTTCATGAACTCTTCGGCTCCGGTTGTGAAATTTTCCATCAATTGGTCATGGCAGTAGTATAATCCGTCATAGGCGGTGACCACCAGTATACCTTCTTTGTAGGGGAGGATGCTTCTGATTCTTTTCTGTGCCAGTCTTTCTGCGCCTTGCAGCGGAAAGAATGAATTTCCTGTCAGAAACCAGATACCTTTGTCGGTCCCGATATACAGCACATTGTTCACTATGTTCGAGCAGTCTATTTTGGCGTCAATTCCGATGAGTGTATTTTCCCCGTCCCTACATTTCAATACACATTCGTCTCCTTGTACATATAGGGTATTTTCAGATTCATGTATTCCCCATACGTTTCCAATCAGACGTTTGGTCGTTTCTAATGAATCGGACAGACAATGATATGTCAGTGTGCCTTCTTCGTTGGGCTGGAAGTAGCCGAATTCATTGATTCCACCGGCATAGATTCGCTTTCTGTCGGCGGATACAGAGACAGAACGTACATCCATCCGGTTGTTCAATGGCAAAACATCCCAGGCATTACCGTCAAACTGTAAAATGCCGTTTTTATTCGCAAAGTATATCCATTTGCTGTCGTAAGGGGCTATTTGCCACGTCTGACTTCCTCTTCCGTAGGTCCCTTTATCGAAGTTTAAAATGAAATTGTTCCACCCTGTAGCAGCGAAATGCTTTTGGAAAGGATATACACAAAGGAGAATCGTCAGGTAATATAGGATGTTGTTCTTCATGTTTTGATGGTTGAGCGTGGTTTGATTTGACAAAAGTACAAATTAATGCCTGAAAAGCCATTTTTTCGATGAAAAAACGACCAGTTTCACCGTTTGACTTTTATTGCAAGAAAACGTCCGTTTGTTTCGATAAAGATGTCCGTTCGTTTTCAATAAAACGTGCGTTCGTTTGGATGGAAACGTGCGTTCGTTTTCTGTTTCTCGGAAGTACTCGCGCGTGCGCGAATTATATATGGAGTTCGATTTTGACCTTTTGATGCTGAATGCTGTGATTTGTGTAATTTTATTCGACTGTTTATCAGATATTTGTGAATTTATTCCGGAGAAAGTTTCAAAAAAGTTTCGAGGAATGCTTGCCGGTTCCGCAAAAGTCTGTACCTTTGCATCCGCTTTCGAGAGGGAAACGCGTTAAAGAAATGAAATTCTGATGACAAAGTGTAAGCCGGAGCATTCCGTGAGTGAGCTGCACCGAGTATCTTACCTTGCATGCTGCAAGGGAGCGAGAAAGGGTAAGCTTGGATGGAAATGCGACAATCCGGACCGCCGCTGAAAATTTTTCAAAAAAACTTTCTGAAAAATTTGGTGGTTCCGGAAATCCTCCTTAACTTTGCAGACGCAACCGACAACAAAAACGGAAGCAAGTTCTTTGAAAAGCTTTAGATAAACAAACAGAGATGTAGTACAAGAAGTAGTCCATATCAATAATATATGGTATGGATGAAACGAAGAAGCACCGTCAAGATCCTGTCCCATGAAAATGGGGCGGAACAAGAAGAAGATTCGGTTTCCTGAACAGATTAAGACACGCGCCGGAGCGATCCGGTGCGGAAAAGATATTCTTACAATGAAGAGTTTGATCCTGGCTCAGGATGAACGCTAGCTACAGGCTTAACACATGCAAGTCGAGGGGCAGCGGGAAGTCAGCTTGCTGACTTTGCCGGCGACCGGCGCACGGGTGAGTAACACGTATCCAACCTCCCGCATACTCGGGAATAGCCTTTCGAAAGAAAGATTAATGCCCGATGGTTTCAAGGGATTGCATGGTATCTTGAATAAAGATTCATCGGTATGCGATGGGGATGCGTTCCATTAGGCAGTTGGCGGGGTAACGGCCCACCAAACCGACGATGGATAGGGGTTCTGAGAGGAAGGTCCCCCACATTGGAACTGAGACACGGTCCAAACTCCTACGGGAGGCAGCAGTGAGGAATATTGGTCAATGGGCGAGAGCCTGAACCAGCCAAGTAGCGTGAAGGATGACTGCCCTACGGGTTGTAAACTTCTTTTATAAGGGAATAAAGTTCTCTACGTGTAGAGTTTTGTATGTACCTTATGAATAAGCATCGGCTAACTCCGTGCCAGCAGCCGCGGTAATACGGAGGATGCGAGCGTTATCCGGATTTATTGGGTTTAAAGGGAGCGTAGACGGCGGTTTAAGTCAGCTGTGAAATGGTGCGGCTCAACCGTAGCACTGCAGTTGAAACTGGACGGCTTGAGTGCAGTTGAGGCAGGCGGAATTCGTGGTGTAGCGGTGAAATGCTTAGATATCACGAAGAACCCCGATTGCGAAGGCAGCCTGCTAAGCTGCAACTGACGTTGAGGCTCGAAAGTGTGGGTATCAAACAGGATTAGATACCCTGGTAGTCCACACGGTAAACGATGGATACTCGCTGTTGGCGATATACGGTCAGCGGCCAAGTGAAAACGTTAAGTATCCCACCTGGGGAGTACGCCGGCAACGGTGAAACTCAAAGGAATTGACGGGGGCCCGCACAAGCGGAGGAACATGTGGTTTAA
>ENA-OPVK01000050-OPVK01000050.1-human-gut-metagenome-genome-assembly--contig:-NODE-50-length-101450-cov-16.890616_pt1 | contig 101450 bp, 94 predicted proteins | sample MGYA00241495_ERZ501982 | MGnify/ENA primary metagenome ERZ501982 (study PRJEB25962, sample SAMEA2042002) | human gut metagenome | biome: human gut; feature: human-associated habitat; material: faeces...
AGTCAATGGAACCGTGACCTCTGCTGACGATGGCGAGCCAGTGATTGGCGCATCCGTCCTGGTGGAGGGCACGAAAACAGGTACCGTGACTGACATCAACGGTAACTTCCAGCTGAACGCTCCCGCAGGCAGCACCCTGGTGGTGAGCTACCTCGGCATGGAAAGCCAAAAGGTAAAAGCCGGCAACAACCTGAGCATCGCCTTGCATTCCGACAGCAGGAGCTTGGACGAAGTAATCGTGACAGGTTATGGTACTTTCAAGAAATCATCGTTTACCGGTGCGGCCAGCACGATGGACGCCACCAAGTTGGAGGACTTGCCCGTAGTCTCATTGACGGATAAGTTGGCGGGAAGCATTCCTGGTGTGCAGGTGACCTCCTCTTCAAGTTCTCCTGGTGCCGTGGCCAGCATCCGCATCAGAGGTATGGGCTCCATCAACGCAGGCAACGACCCCTTGTTCGTGATAGACGGAACGCCCGTCAACTCGGGTAACATCAGCGAACTGGGATCAAGCTATAATGACGCAGGAACGGACATTCTCGCTTCCATCAACTCCAACGACATAGAGTCCATGACCGTCATCAAGGACGCGGCGGCCGCTTCCCTCTATGGTTCTCGCGCCGCCAATGGTGTTATCGTGATTACCACCAAGAGTGGAAAGGCAGGAAAGACCCACGTAGATTTCAGGAGCGATTGGGGCTTCTCTGACATGGCCGTAGATTATCGTCCCACGCTGAACGGAGCAGACCGCAGAGAACTGCTGTCTTTGGGATTGAAAAACTATGCCTTGGACAATGGCTACAGCACTGAAGACGCAGTGGCTTACGCCGACAGCAACATAGACAATTATGCGGCCATGCCCACAGGTGGCTATACGGACTGGAAGGACTTGCTCTTCAAGACGGGCAACCACGCCAACTACCAAGTAAGCCTCTCGGGAGGTAGCGACAAGACTCGCTTCTACACCTCTTTGGCCTACACCAAGCAGGAGGGCATCGTGGCCAACCAGGGATTGGAAAGATTTACTGGCAACGCCAACATCACCCACTCTTGGGGCAGATTCACGTTGCGCTTTACCTCCCTGCTTTCCAAGATGAACCAAGACATGGCCAATGAGGGAACCTCTTATGATGGTGCGCTGCTCAACTACACCATGGCGCAAAACCCATCTTCCACTCCCTATGATGAGGATGGCAACTTACTGGGAGGATGCGGCCTCTTCGGGGTGAATCCCCTGTTCGAGCAGCAACACAGCAAGGACAGGAACGTATTGAAGAGGGCGTTCAACACCTTGCAAGTGACCTACAACATCTGGGACAAGCTGAACCTGAGCGAGAAAATAGCCTACGACTTCACCGAGGGACAAGAGGACGTGCTCTGGGACAGGTACTCCAACAACGGAGGACCTGGAGGTGTCATGCAACGCGTAAAGAACGGTTACAACACCTTGAACACCCAAACCCAGCTTACCTATATCAACGATTTCGGCAACCATCACGTAGACGCTTTGCTGGGCTTTGAGACCGAAGAGTACAACTACAGCTTCAACTATCTCGTGGGACAAGACTATCCTGGCAACCAGTATGAACTTAGCCTCGCGGGAACAACGAGTGCCCAGTCTGATAAGGTCACCTCGAAAATGACCTCCTTCCTGGGACGTGTAGACTATGATTATGCCGACAAGTATTACGCTGGCGCAAGCTATCGCCTGGATGGCAGCTCCCGTCTAGCCCGTGACAACCGCTGGGGAAGCTTCTGGTCTGTATCCGCCGCATGGCGTTTCGCCGCGGAGAAATTCATGAGTGCCGTTTCTGATGTCATCACGGACGGTAAGATACGTGTGTCATATGGCGTAAACGGCACCCAGCCCTCTGATGCCTATGGCTACATGAACTTGTTCAACTATGGCATAGGCATCAATTACGGAGGAATCGCGGGAGGAGCTGTCACCTCTATCGGAAATCCCGACCTGAAATGGGAAAAGAACAAAAGTTTCAACATTGGCTTGGACATGACATTCTTTAACCGCCTCTCGCTGACCTTCGATTACTATAACCGAACCACGTCAGACCTGATTTATGACATGCCCATGTCTGCCGTGCCAGGCTTCGTGCAAGATGAGACACCCAGCGTGCCCTACAATATTGGTTCGTTGGTGAACAAGGGATTTGAGCTGACTTTGACTTCCACCAACTTCCGCACTAAGGATTTTGACTGGACCACCTCCTTGAACCTGGCGCACAACAGCAACAAGGTAGACAAGCTCACCGGCACGGAGAACGAGGTCATCAGCGGCATCTTGATACATCGCGTGGGAGAGCCTTACTATTCCTACTATATGTATGAGTACGCAGGCGTGGACCGCGAGACGGGCGCAGAGCTTTACTACATCAACGACGGCACGGAGAACGCCCGAAAGACCACGAGCGACGTGAGCAAAGCCAACCGCGTCATCGTGGGCAACCACGAGGCAACCATCGAGGGAGGCCTCACCAACACGTTGCGCTGGAAGTTCATCGACCTGGGCTTCACGTTCACGTTCTCATTGGGAGGCGACGCGGTGGATTACGCCACCTGGCAGCACAGCAATGGCGACAGCTACCTGTACCAAGGAGCCGTGCCCAGCTACTACAAGGCGGCAGACACCTGGACTCCCGAGAACAAAGATGCCAAGTTGCCAAAATTCCAATATGGCAACACGGGCCAGATGTCCTCTCGCTGGCTGATGCCCACGGACTACCTTCGCCTGAAGACGTTCACCCTGGGCTTCTCCGTTCCCACGCGCTATCTGCAAACCGTCGGCTTAAGCAAGGCCAGGATTTACTTCTCCGCCTCCAATTTGCTGACCTGGAAGTCTGATGACTTGCTGGTAGATCCTGAGATGCCCGTAAGCGGTGTTTGCCAGCTGGAGACACCCGCCTTGAGAACATTGACTTTTGGTGTGGAAATAGGTTTTTAATCAAATAAAGAACGAGATATGAAAATGAATATATTCAATTCCTTGTATAAGACAGCTTTCGCTCTGGCCATGGCTGCCAGTCTTACCGCTTGCGGCAATGATTGGCTGGACGAATTTCCCGCTAGCGGCGTAGACCAGGAGCAAGCCATCACTTCCGCGGAGTCGCTGGGAACCGCCCGCGTGGGCTTGTATGCCGCCTTGAAAGGCAATTCCACGAATACGGACTACTATGGGCGCACGTTCTTTGTCTATGGCGACGTGCGTGGCGAGGACATACAGTACAACCCCGTCACGGGCAGTAACCGCGGTTCCCTATACTACTACCAGACTTACTCCACCGCCAGCAGTTTTGGCACGGACAACACTCCTTGGCAATCACCCTATATGGTAATCAGCCGTGCCAACCTGATGCTGGATGCCATAGAGCAGGGACGCATCTCCGACCAAGCGGAGAACGAAGCTCTGGTAGCCCAATATGAAGCGGAGGCATTGACGCTGCGTGCGCTTGCCTTGTTCGACATGGTGCGTGTCTACGGCAAGCCATATACCATGGACAATGGAGCGTCGCTGGGCGTGCCCGCCCCTTCCTCCTCGGTAGAAAGCACCGCCAAATTACCCCGCAACACCGTGGCGGAGTGCTACACGCAGATTATCGGCGACCTGACCGCTGCCATCAATTCCAACGCCCTGCCCACGGAGGGAGAGGCTGGATACGTAAACGTGTGGGTGGCCAAGGGCATCCTCTCTCGTGTCTACCTGACCATGGGCAACTGGGGAGAGGCCTTGAACGTAGCGAAAGACATCATCGACAATTCTGGTTATACGCTATGGACCCGTGACCAGTATGTAGACGCTTGGAACAAGACCAACGCCAGCCACGGCAACGAGATGATTTTCGAGCTCGCCATTACCGGCAGTACCGACTGGACCGACCGTGAAGGCATCGCCTATCTATACGCAGAGAATGGCGGTGACTATCCTGGCTATGGTGACCTGGTAGCCTCTCAGGCTTTTGTCAACATGTTGACTTCCGACCCGCAAGACATAAGAAATGACATCTTCGTGGAGTCCAAGAATGACGATGACATCGCCAAATATGGCACCAATAAGGTATTCTTGCAGAAGATGCCCGCCACGAATGGTGATGTACGTTACAGCAACATCCCCATGATGCGCCTCTCCGAGATTTACCTCACCGCCGCTGAGGCCGCATTTAATGACAAAGATCCTCGTGCGGCCGCCAATTACCTGAACGAGGTTATCAGCCATCGTACGACAGATGCCTCCAAGTTAGTGACATCCGCCACCATCACTGCCGACCGCATCTACATAGAGCGTCGCAAAGAATTGGTGGGCGAAGGCCATCGATACTTTGACGCTTTACGCCGTGGCGAGACCATCACTCGCTATACAAACGAGAGCGACAGGGGTTGGCATGACATCTTGACAGAGAGCGCGAGAAGTTATGATCGCACGTCGTTGAAGTCAATTAATCCCATCCCACAATTTGAGATGAACGCCAATAAGCAAATGGTGCAGAATGAAGGTTATGGAGACTAACCGACGTTCTTGACAGTTATGATAGTGAACGGGGGCGGGCGTGAAACTTCACGCCCGCCCTTATCGATTAGGTTTCGCTTTTCTCCCAAGGGCATCCGCTCTTGGGAGTTTTGTTTTCCCTATACCATTTAATATACGCGCGCGTAGGGAGTGCGTGTTCCCAACCAATTGTGTAGCGACGCGCTGTAGCACGTCGACCGCAAGCAGCGAGCAAGTGAGAGTCGCTCGTGTTTTGCCTCACGGGACGGATAACGGCGTGCTACAGCGCAGAGTTGCTGCGCATCGGTCACGAGCAGAGAACGACACCTTCCAGAGTAACGAAACGGGGCTTTTGAAGTGCTCAGTTGACACTATGCCAAGTGCTCAGTTGTTCACTTGACGAGTGGTCAGTTGTTCACTTCGGGGGTGTTCAGTTAATCACTTGGGAAGCCCTTTCCCGACAGCCATCCGCGAGCCTATGGGTCGCTTGTCAATGATGGGGATATGCCTCGTTCGTTGAAAGTGCGGAGATGGCCGGGAATGGTCAGTCTTTCAAACAACCAACGGGTACCACCAGCACGCCATCTTTCCGCTGGAAAGCATACTTCCCTGTTCCAGTCAGTACCATGAGGAAAGATGGGGCTTTCATCTTGGTGACATCGATTTTATTGGCGAGCCGCAAAAGGGTCTTAACCCCTTCCTCTATCAGTCTGTCGCCACCCAGCTTGATTTCGACAAGCCCATAAGAGCCATTGCGCAAATGTACCACCGCGTCGCACTCCAATCCGTTCTTGTCACGGTAATGATATACATTGCCGTTCAAGGAGTCCGCATAGGTGCGCAGGTCCCTGACGCACATCGTCTCAAACAACAAGCCGAATGTGTTGAAATCGGACAACAAATCATCCGGTCCGAGCCCCAAGGCCGCTACGGCTATTGACGGGTCGATAAAATATCGGGTATCGCTGGTCCTGATGGCGGTCTTTGACCGCAAATTGGGATTCCATGCAGGCATGTCTTCTATGACGAATATCTTTTTCAAAGCATCGATATAAGAAGAGACCGTCCGCTCATCCAGGGAGGAATAATCGTTGGCTTTCATGTCTGCGCTGATGGAACTCAATGGAGCTTGCGCACCTTGATAGCGAGCATAGGAGCGCATCAGCCGCTTCACCCGTTCGGGGTTTCTCACAGTCTCGTCCACGCGGCAGATGTCCGTATTGACGACAGCGTCATAATAGTCGTATGCCCGCTCCAACGCGATGTCCATGCCTTGCAGTGTCGCCCTCGGCCATCCTCCACGGCACACCAGCCGTGCGAGGTCACTGATGTCATGATGGCCAATACCCATGATGGAAACATGACCTTGGAATAGCGCGCCCAAACTCACATTGCCATTGGAATCTCCTGATTCCCACAAGCTCATTGGGCGCATCCGTACTCTCGCGATGCGGCCGGTGCCTGTGTGGCTGACAACCGCACGTTCTTCGACAATGGGTGGGACGGCTGACTCTGTCAAGATAAACTGGCCGTCCATGTTCCTATGGTCGACCGAGAAACGGATGGCATCCCATAGCTGAGGGGCTATTTGCCATTCATCTATCAAGCGAGGCGTGTCACCTGCGAGGAGCATCTCGGGATTGATGTCAGCTGCCTGGATGTTTTGCATTTTCTCACGCGGATCATCCATATACAATATACTACGTGCTTGCTGTTCCGCGGTGGTGGTCTTACCACACCACTTGGGGCCTTCTATCAATACCGCACCCATGCCTTCCAGCTTCCTGGCAAGAAGTCTGTCTGCGATCCTGGGTTTGTAATTTACTTGTTTTTCCATATCCATGCCACTTATGACTCGATGCAAAGTTATGTTTTTTTCGGAATTATCCAAGTCGGCGGGATGTTATTGTATCATTTGGCGGATTTTCATTGTAGTAAATGGCGAGAATTCATTGTAGCAAATGGCGGATTTTTATTGTATGATTTGGCGGTTTTGTCGACAGGCCAAGAAAGGGTCAGGGGTAAAGACGCATATTTAAGTGAGTTCGACAAAAGCTATAGAGACGCGCATTCGCACCTCTAAAAGCGAGAATCCCGTGGCGGCGATGTGTAATCGCCGCCAAGCTTATTTCAGGATAAAATCCAGCAACTGTTCGTCACACCGAGGCAGGATGTCTCGCAGATGACAAGCCAAACGCTCCCGGGACTCCTCTGGCGTGCGAGCGGGGGCGCAAGCCTCTTTGCCAAAGCGTTCCTCTGGCGTGGTCAGCAACGCCCATCCCCATCCATATTCCCTGCCGTGGCGGTCCACGGGATAGACAAAGTCTTCTATCACCACACGGCACGCCATCTCCAGGCGCCTGACATAGGTATCAAATTTGCCCCTCATATTTTTGCCCACGAAGTCACAGGCGGCACGCAGCTCCCTTGTTGTAAGGCTACCGTTCTCCCGCAGGGTCTGCAAGATCATGTCGTCCAAGCTGCCTTCCTCAGGCAAAGGGAAGCGATGGCGGCGATAGTTACAGAAATCCGGCCACCACTCCTTGCTGATGAAACTAGCCTTGCCATCTATGAACTTACCGTAAGCGCATCCGCTTTCCCGTATCACCTCGCCTTTCCATTTCCACATGGGCCATTCCCACCCGCCATCAGGCAACGTAGTGTATTGCACTTCCTCGCTGCCCATCTCCTCGGCAGACCACCCATCGCCAAGGAGGCGCAAGAAAGGAAGGATGCCCAGCTCTTGCACCCGCTCTGTCAGCTCAGCGCAAGTGTTGATTTCTTGATATTCTTTTCGTGGCATGGCGCAATCATGTTTTCCGCGAATATACGCGTTTTCCCGTAAAGACCCAACGCCCATGTGGGAAAATCTTTTCTTACGGCTGATACCCGTGTCCCTATACATTATATATAATATACGCGCGTGAGGAAACACGCGATAGCCGAGAGCATGCCCCGGCACTAGCCTGTCGCCCTGCCTGTCCGCGCTCGGTGAACTTTTCCATGCAAAACCTTGATTTTTGTGGACATGATGTGGATATCTCGAATAAAATCACTACTTTCGCGTGTGGAAAGTCTTAACTAAAATATAAGGAAGAACGTTATGGCAAAGAAAGCTTTATTGATGATTCTCGATGGTTGGGGGATTGGCCAGCATGGCCAGGGTGACGTGATATATAACACTCCCACGCCCTACCTCGATTACTTGTACGCTGTTTCCGCCCATTCCCAGCTGAACGCATCCGGTGAAGACGTGGGTCTTCCCGATGGCCAGATGGGTAACTCGGAGGTGGGTCACCTTAACATCGGCGCAGGCCGCATCGTATACCAAGACTTGGTGAAAATCAACCGCGCCTGCAAGGACGGCAGCATCCTGAAGAATCCCGGCATCGTGGCCGCGTATGGTTATGCCAAGGAGACGGGCAAGAAACTTCACTTGATGGGTCTTACCTCCACGGGAGGCGTTCACTCCTCCTTGGATCACCTTTTCAAGCTGATAGAAGTGGGCAAGGAGTATGGACTGAAAGACCAGGTGTTCGTGCATTGCTTCATGGATGGCCGTGACACAGACCCCAAGAGCGGCAAGGGCTTCATTGAGGACGTACAGAAAGTGTGCGAGGCCAACGATGCCCATATCGCCAGCATCATCGGCCGTTTCTATGCCATGGACCGTGACAAGCGATGGAATCGCGTGAAGGAAGCTTACGACCTTTTGGTGGAAGGCAAGGGCAAGCAAGCCACCGATATGGTGAAGGCTATGCAGGAGAGCTATGACGAGGACGTGACCGACGAGTTCGTGAAGGCCATCCACAACAGTTCCGTAGACGGAACCATCGGCGAGGGCGACGTGGTCATCTTCATCAACTTCCGCAACGACCGCGCCAAGGAGTTGACGCAAGTGCTCACCCAGCAAGACATGCCCGAGGAAGGTATGCATACCATCAAGGATTTGCACTATTATTGCATGACTCCCTATGACGCCAATTTCAAGGGCGTGGACGTGCTCTTCCCCAAGGAGAACGTGGAAGACACTTTGGGCGAGTATCTCTCCAAGTTGGGCAAGAAGCAGCTGCATACCGCCGAGACCGAGAAATACGCCCATGTCACCTTCTTCTTCAATGGCGGCCGCGAGGCACCCTATGAGGGCGAGGACCGCATCTTGGTGCCCAGTCCCAAGGTGGCTACTTATGACTTGAAGCCAGAGATGAGCGCCTACGAGGTGAAAGACAAGCTGGTGGGAGCCATCAAGGAAGACATGTACGACTTCATCGTGGTGAACTTCGCCAATGGCGACATGGTAGGGCACACGGGCGTTTACCACGCCATCGCCAAGGCTGTATGGGCAGTGGACCAGTGCGTGAAAGAGGTGATAGAGGCCGCCAAGCAGACGGGCTATGAGGCTATCATCATCGCTGACCATGGCAACGCCGACAACGCCATCAATCCCGATGGCACGCCCAACACGGCGCACTCACTCAACCCCGTGCCTTTCATCTACGTGACCGACAACAACTCCGCCAAGGTGAAAAACGGACGTTTGGCAGACGTGGCACCCAGTATCCTTCACATCATGGGACTGGAGCAGCCCGCGGACATGACGGGTGAGAATCTGATAGAAGACAAATAAACCCCGCTCCTTCTGGTGAAAGACGTACAGATAGAGAGCGGTTGGAAACAACAATTGCAAGGCGAGTTCACGAAACCTTACTTTCGTGAACTCGCCGAATTTGTTCGTTCCGAGTACCAGCAATATCGTTGCTATCCGCCCGCCAGGTTGGTGTTCAATGCCTTCAATCTCTGCCCCTTCAGCGAGGTGAAAGTGGTTATCATTGGACAAGATCCCTATCATGAGCCAGGCCAGGCTCACGGCTTGAGCTTCTCGGTAAACGATGGCGTTCCTTTTCCTCCCTCGTTGCAGAACATCTTCAAGGAGATACAGCTGGACCTGGGCACGCCTATTCCCGCGTCAGGCAATCTTACCCGATGGGCCAGGCAGGGCGTGCTGTTGCTCAACGCCACGCTCACGGTGAGGGAACATATCGCTGGCAGCCATCAGCGGAAAGGCTGGGAGACCTTTACCGATGCCGCCATCAAGGCACTTAACGCTGAGCGAGACCACCTGGTGTTTATCCTCTGGGGAGGATATGCCCGCGGCAAGGTAAGCCTCATCGACCAGTCAAGGCACTTGGTATTGCAGTCAGTGCATCCCTCTCCGCTTTCCGCTAACCGGGGAGGATGGTTTGGCAATCACCACTTCTCTCGTTGCAACGAGTATCTGAGGCGGCAAGGGCTGGCGCCTATCGCATGGTAAACCACAAGCAGATGGAAAAGAAAGACCTACATATCGTACAGGTGGGAGACGTGTTGGTGTCTCCCGATATATTCACCGAGAAATTTTGTTGTGACCTGGATGCCTGCAAAGGCCAATGTTGCGTGGAGGGAGACGCGGGCGCTCCTGTCACGCTAGACGAGATAGCCGCCATGGAGGACGCGCTGGACGAAGTGTGGGGCGATCTTTCCGCCCAAGCGCAGGCAGTGATAGACAAGCAAGGCGTGTCATACATAGACGAGCAGGGCGACTTGGTGACCAGTATCGTCAATGGCCGAGATTGCGTCTTCACTTGTTATGAGAATGGCGTTTGCCTATGCGCCTTGGAGAAAGCACACCGCGCGGGAAAGACATCTTTCGTGAAGCCTGTCTCGTGTGCCCTTTATCCTATTCGCGAGAAATACTTTGGCCATGGTCTCTACGGGCTAAACTACAATCGTTGGCGTGTATGCGCCGCCGCCGTGGCGAAGGGGGAGAGAATAGGATTGCCCGTATATAAATTCTTGGAGCGGCCCCTTATCCGTCGTTTCGGGAAAGAATGGTATGATGAGCTTTGTCTCGTGGCCAAGGAATTGCTGGGGGAAGAGGCTTAGCTTTTGCGGTATTTAAGGGGCGAGAGTCCCGTATGCTGCTTGAAATACTTGCCCATGAAACTCTGGTTGGGGAAGTTCATCGCCTGCGCTATCTCTTTCACGCTTTTCATCGTGTTTTTCAGCTGCACTTTCATTTCCACGATTACGTAATGGTCTATCCATTCGTTGGGGGTGCGCTGGCTAACCTGTTTTACTGATTCCGACAAGTATTTGGCCGAGATGCAGAGTTGCTCCGCGTACCAGCCTACGCGCCTTTCCCTGCGGAAGTTGGCTTCCACCAGCTTGATGAAGTTGTTGAACACTCTTTCCGCCCTGTATTGCACGGTCTTGATTTCCCCCTCTTCCCAGATGTTCTCGCCCAGCTCGTAGAGCGTGGCTTTCAGCAATGCGGTGACTATCTCCTTGCGGAAGACACGCTGCTGGCCATCTATCTTTTGCTTGATGAGGTTAAAATAGAAAATGAAAGTGTCGACTTCTTCCTCTCCCAATCGGTAAACGGGGCGGGAACGGAAGAACATGAAGAGTTGCGAGAGGTTTTGCACGCCCTTGATGATTTCCTCCGTAAGTTCTGGGCTGACGATGAAGGAGAGGCCAGAGAAATCATCGCTTACATGATAGCCGGTCAATATTTGTCCTTCGCTAAGCAGCAGGAAGTCATGGGGCTTGAACTCATAATCCTTGGCGTTGATGGTATAATGCCCCATGCCCGAGATGCATAGGGATATCATGACGTACCCCATTCTAACCGGAGAACTGAGGGGCGTGCGAGGGAAGTGATCGGTGAGTATCAGCAGATCGTCCATGTGGCTTGCCCCCTCACAGAGAGTTTGGATTTGAGCCAAGGTCAGCTCTCGTATGTTGTTGGTCATGTGTGGTTTTTATGGTTATATTTCGCAAAGTTAGTTCTTTTTTCGCTAATGACCAAACTTCCGACAGGTTATTCCCTCATTCATCTGTCAATTTTTTTTGGACTTAGCGTGAGAAACTTCGCGGGAACTAGCCGATTCGGGTTAAAAAAAAAACTAAAAGCCTCCGCGTTTAGTGAAAGAAACTTTCGTCATGTAATGAAGGTAGTATTTTCTGTAAAACGTATTAGGTTGGAACTCGGAAAAATTGGTAAATTTGCGGCTGAGAACAAGACTTCCCGCAATGTCACGCAAAATCCGAATCATTTTGGCGTTGGTGTTTTTCACCCTCATCACGTTGCTGTTCCTTGACTTCACGGGTACGGCGCATGCGTGGTTTGGGTGGATGGCCAAGACGCAATTTCTTCCTGCCGTGTTGGGACTCAACGTGGCGGTGGTGGTTATCCTGTTGTTGTTGACCCTGCTGCTGGGCAGGGCCTATTGCTCTGTCATCTGTCCCATGGGTGTCCTCCAAGACATCGTGGCATGGCTGGGCAAACGGGGTAAACGTAATCCCTATAGTTATTCTCCGGCCAAGTCATGGTTGCGCTATGGCGTGCTGGTGGCGTTCGTGGTCCTGTTGCTGGCGGGCTTCACCTCCATCGCCGCTCTCTTGGCTCCCTATAGTTCCTATGGGCGCATCGCCAACAACTTATTACAACCCCTTTGGATGTGGGGCAACAACCTCTTGGCCTATTTCGCCGAGCGAGTAGACAGCTACGCTTTCTACTCCGCGGATGTATGGCTGCGTAGCCTGCCCACTTTCCTGATAGCGGTTTTCACGTTGCTGGCGGTTGGCTTCCTGGCTTGGCGACACGGGCGCACCTATTGCAATACCATTTGCCCCGTGGGCACTGTCCTGGGTTTCGTGGCTAAGTATTCCTGGTTGAACCACCTAAGAAATTCCGAAGTACTTAATAATCAAGTATTTCGGAGTTTTTCTATTTGCCACAAAACGAGAAGTTCCCTATAAAGTTCCCTATGAGTTGCACAGTTGAATGCTTATAAATGCGCTTAAACCGTTTTGATTAAATGCCATTAAACGAATGCTTTTAATCCTTAATCCGATTAAAGGTTGGATTAAATCCGCCTCTTTAATAGTAGTGACTACTTTTCCATCTGCTTCCTGTACAATCATGATTCAAAACCATCAGGCATTTCCTCCAATTCCTTTCTCGCCCTTTTCAATAATTTTGTGATTTCCCAAACATCAAATGACACGATGACATTTTGACATTATTGAACTTTTGAGCTTTCCCAGGGAAGTAGAGTTGCATAATCCGTTAAACAAGGGTTTCTCGTGACCCTGACTTTTATAACCAATAAATCATAGAACCATAAATCAACACATCAGGTTGCCGCATTGCCTATGTCCCCAACTACTCCAAGACATTGAACTTAGGATTACATGGTATTTGTTAGAGTAAGCCCGATATCCAAAGGATTTCGAACATTACAACTGTATTATTCTCCAACCAAGAGTTCCTAACATCAGGGGAAGCAAGAGCATCGGTAACTTCTCCTTTGATTTCGACATGAAGATTCTGCCTTAAACAGACCTATCAGGATATGTTTTCAGTATGAAGGATTTGTCAAGCAAGTTGTACTTTTGTGGCCACAAAACTCGTTTTGCCCATAAAAGTTACTTGCCGACTGCGTTGCAGCGGAGCTATAAATCGCAGTTCGCAAAGCGAAAAGAACGTAGGAAAACGAGCTTTCATTTTAATCTTCAAGAACATAATGCTTCCTCAATAAACTTGGTAAAGAGTCATATTTTTATTGATGACTGTTCAATTGTAATAATGGATTTGCCTTACAACAAACATTGGATATTATTACCAAAATTACTTTGGTGTTTTAAAACATTATATCGAAACATCAAAAATACTCCAGTGATAAATGATTTAGAATAAATCACCTAATTGTACAGTCAATTTATCTTCAAATGCTTTATAATCATCTTTGCTTGTTATTGGAATTATAGCTTTAACATTTAAGGTCTTAACGCTCTTTAAACCGACAAATTTTGTAAGTCCATATTCTTTTTCTTCAATAATCAACCTGTTAGCTCCGAATATGTCGTCTTGATACTCTGGATTTGTAGGAAAATGCACAATTCCGATCACTCTCCCTAACTTAATGAACTTATCTAATGTATATTTCGAACCTCCATCAATCTTGCTTTGTACCAATATAATGCCAGAAGAAAGTCCAGCTTGAATTCGACTTGAAGCACTTCCTGAATATTGATCCTCTTTTTTCGTTGGCGGATATTCAGATATGATAAGTCCACCTGCTTTTAAAACATCTTCAATCACACGAATATGATTTTGCGAACAAGTTGATTTGTAGCATAGTCCACCAGATATTATACCGATTGCATTAGGTACTACTTTCTCATTTACGTATATAGAATGCTCATCTATTCCTTCAACAAGTCCGTTACAGATTGCGAAACGTTGAGAGAAATATCCACCTAACCTCTCTGCGATTCTATTGCCCAATTCCGTACTATGCCTTGTTCCAATGATTGCAACAATTTTTTTGTTTATAAGCTCTTTATTGCCCTTTACATATAAAACAGCAGGAGGGTTAGAAATTTCTAACAGCGATGAAGGATATTCCCATGACATTATATCAATAATTTCTATTTCTTCCTTTTGACAAATTGAAATAATGCTCTCAGCTTCATTCTCATACGTAGGGATATTCTTCAACTCTTCGGGCTTGAGTTCTCTAACCAAATCGTAAGCGTTGACATCGCTTTTCAATCTATGTATATTCTTTTTAATGGTTGCTGGGCCCATGCCTTTTACCATGGATAAAACTAAGATTTCCTTGGTCTTCATAATTTGGTCTTTTATATACTTATCTAATTTGTCTAAGTTTTCAAGTGTCCAAGTTATTACTTGTTTGTGTTCATCCCAATAATCGTTGTCCATGTGATCAATAGCCCATACTTCCCAGATATTTTTTCGTAAAGGATGATTATCAAGGATAGCCTTTGCTTTTTCTCTCAACTTATACATATCGTCTATATCCTGATCACTGATAAACTCTCTGGAATATGTATGCATTTCAGCAATCAGTCTGATTTTATCTTTTGAATCTATTACATATTGCAGCATATTGTGATTACAAAATTTACGTCCTCGGATAAACTCCTTAAAAGCCCACTCATATTTTGAGACAATCTTCAGATATTCAGCAAAAGAAGCATTTTTTTGGTAATCTACGATGTAACCGCATCCATCTCCCTTAAATTTAGGAGGGGTACATGAATAAAACTTGTATCCGTCTTTACGCCTTATTTTTATTGACATCGGTTTGCCGCAATTGGGGCATAAAACATCACTTTCCACAGGTAAAATCATCTGGAATAGGGCAATAAACAATATATTTTTCGCTCCTTTAGCCTTGAGTTTATGTATTACATACCAGGCTGTTGCACTTGTTGTAAGTTGGTCATCTATTACAACAATGTTCTTTCCGTTTATATTAAGTTTATCATCATCCTCTTTCTGAAATAGCCCTTGTTCTTTTATATCCGCTACATCAATAGATAAATATTGTTCTAAGAACTCTCTTCGCTCATTGTAAAGGTTCCTATTGCGGAGAGAACCACTGACTGTATCAGACCATTTTAAAAACTGCACTTTAGGAATCTGAGTTTCTATCATATCAAAAAGCTCTTTCATTTTGTTCCGAGGTACAGTTGTTTGTTTATCTGTTACATAAGTGATATAATCCCAACCTTGATTAGCCACTGCAGGCTGGTTAAGGTAAGAGCTTACTCCTTTTGCAAGATTCATCAATAATTCTATAGGTCTATTGGGATTAGCTATCAAATAATACTTATCAGCTCTTGCATATTTGTCACATACTCCTGATTCCTGTCTTGCAAGGCATCTCAATATTGCATAGGAACCATCAGTAAATCTATTTTGGCTATACTTTATGGCTCTTAAAGATTCTCCTCCAGCAAATACACTTTCTATTGCATAAAGATTGTTGAGTGGATCATCCAGAATCTGTTGGATTTCCATAAAAGATTTTGCAACGTATGTTGGCCCCATTTTGAGGCTTGCCATTTCATCACCGACTTTATCCTTCTCGTTTTTAATCTCTTCTGTTACGATGTAAGGAAGAATCCAAATAGTAGGTATGCCCATCCTACGACCTAACTCTATGTCAAGCACTGTGTCTCCTATAAAAACACAGTCTCCTGATTCTACCGTTTTTTTATAGCTTGGATGCATATCAAGATAAGAAAACAACTTGACTTTATTAGGTTTGTCTGCCAAACTTACACAATCGCATTCTATGTATTTGCTGATAGGCTCAACATACTTTGGATGTGAATCCGAAACTATCAAGACCGTATTACCTATTTCCTTTTGCTTTTGAAGAAACTCTTTTGCACCGGGGAAAAAGGGTAACTTATCAAGATAATTATCAACACGATAATTATCTTGGCCATCCTTATATGGTTTCCATGTCGGATGGATAGAATTCAATATAGTCCCGTCTAAGTCTATTAGTATCAGCATCTCTTTAAATCATATTAAGCCAAACTTCGCATCCATATTAGAATATTACACAACTCATACACACAGCTCCTAAGTAAATAAGGCGCCATTGAATGGGCAACATTGCAATCAACCTTAAACCTTTCTTCTGCAGCTTTTTGACTATGAGAACCATCCTGCACAATTCTGACTGATGTGTGAATAGCGCGTTGTATATATTCAGGAACATTCATATCGCTATCAACGTAACGAGAAAGGTTGTTTAATGTTACCTTTTCTTTTGTTTTTAAAAAATAAGGATAACCAAGTTGTTTTAATCCTTCGGAGATATCCTCAAGAATTTTTCTCATATCATTGAATAAGGCAGGATTATTTTTTACATCGTTTATAGTTATCTCATACAAAACTTTCAAAAGTCTTTGCCGAGTTTCTTCTCCACAAAAGTCATTTGCTATAGTTAAAACGTCTTTGTACAGTTCTTGGCATGTGTAAAGTTTAGATACGTTTTGTATTTTAAGTATGTCTTCGAACAACAGTTTATAATCATCTCCATTCTTGTCATAAATACTTTTAGAGCAATAATCAGGTTTCCTTATAGTAGAATGTTCTCCGTGATATAGCTTATTACCAGATAAAATAAAGATGTAAGGTTCTTTTTGATGATTAAGAGCCTGTATGCTCTTAATTTCATCTCTTGCTGCATCAAAATCGTCCGAAGCCTTTCCTGATGTTGCTTTCTGATTGTGAATATCAAGAATCACAGCGCACCATTTATGAGGATTGTTTCTAATAGCACCAATGCCCTCCTTGTAAGTTTGCATTGGGGTTATCTTTATTTTTTGCTCATAAGCATAGTTCACAAACTCCTCTCCCATTGGAGAACGCTTACCGGAGTCTGTCATACACTCATCGTCTATCCAAAGTACTTCTATCATATAAAAATATTTAAAGTGAGACAATAGGGAATTCCACACTGATAACCACAGGAAAATCTTCAATAGAATATGGTTCTATAGCCTTCCCATTAAATTCCTCGCATATTTCAAACACACGCGCTCCTCCGATACCTGTATGACCAGTTTTTCCAGCGAAGCTACCACGAACAAAATATTCACTACGTCCTCTTTCAGAGATTGGATTACCATTATTGGCTATGTCAATTTTACAAAAACCTTCATCCGTCTTAGAAATAATAATAAGAATTTTATAATCCTCTCTCGTATCGTCTGTGAAGCCATGACGGACTGCATTTGTAAATACATTATCAAGTAATTCCATTAAGGGTTTGCGTGAAATCTTTATCTTTAGCCCTTTATCCCTACAATCAACACTAACTCTAAAATGTCGGCCAAATTTTGAAGCTAGATTCTCACAATACTCTCTAATGAAATGTTCAACTTCCAATGTTTCAAGTTGCTCTCCGACAGTTTCACTCTTAGTCAAATTGTTTATTTCCATCTCAATATTTTGTATTGAAGTCTTAAGATTATTTAGCAAATCGCCCACTGTTTGTTGGGTCGCTTGACCTATTATAGATGATAGCTTTATACCCTCAGAAGAGTTAACGAGGAAACGTTCTAGACGCTCTACTGCCATTCGTGCAGGCATTATTTCATTACTAAGTCGATGCTTGCTATTACGGATGTGCGTTTCATTCAACCATTCCTTTTGTTGGAATTTACGTTCTTTCTCTAACATTCGGTCAAGAATCGCTTTCTCCATCATTTTGGCGTCATCTATTTGCTGACGCTGTACAGATAGTGAAGGAATGAGATCTCCAGGGCGTATGCCATTTAAAAAAACAGTTTCAGCATCTATTACCCATTCTTCAATTCCATCAAAATGGCAATGACCAACTTCACGAAATCCCGTACAGAGATCATATTTTGCTGCTTCATCTATATGATGAGATATATTGCACCATGAGTTGTACTTTGACATATAGAAAAAGTACTCCGGCCATACATTGGGCATCAGACCAAACAGCATCGTGTACCCATCCTCTTTAATACGATTAAAGGATGAACAGAAATAAACAGGTGACATTTCTGTAGCCAAGACAAAAGCCATCTTGGGAGCATGAGATTTAAGTAAAAGAACCGGGGAAGTAACTTTACGCATGCCTTTTTGTGCCTTACCTTTCGGAAGATTTTCGGGATGAACGTCAATATCGTCCCAATTTGAAGCAAGATACTCGTCCGTGAATATATATCCATTTTCTGGTTCTCTCAATTCAACCCATTTTGCCCAATTAAGACACTTGCTAATAGAAATCATTTGAGAATCTGAAGAAAAAACATCCATCATGTGAATCAAAATTTAAAATTAAACATTGCTAACTGATTTCAAGTGCAAAGTTATACGCCATACGTTCAATCTATTTGAACCTATCGATAATTTTTCAAATTATTTTCGATTCTATGTTTGATTTCATCTCTAAGAGTTTCTGGTTCAAGAACCGTAACACGCTCTCCAAAAGATAGGAGCTGTTGGATTAATTCAAAATTAGGTATAACCTTTATTGATATAATAGCATCACCGTCTTGCATGAATTCGCGAACTACCTGTGTATGATGAAGCGGTTTGGTAAGCATATATGGAAGTTGCTCTGCACAAACTTTAAGAATTATAATAGTGGGCACATCACTTTTATTAGAACTCACACCTATTATGTTATCGAAATAATGTTCAAAGTCAACTTTATTATTCTCTATAAAGAGTCCAGATGTCTTTGTAAATCCCTTAATACGGTCTAATGGAAATATTGTAATATGTTGACATTCATTATTTAAAGCAAATAAAAACCAGCGCTGATTATACTCTTTCAAGTAATAAGGATGTATCACATAGGTTTTGGCAGAATTCTCTTTGTATGATTGATATTGAAGTTTTATAACTTCTTTTCTTGATATACACTCAAAAAGAGGAGTAAAATACTCCATACCCTTAAGCTGTTTGTTTTCATCAAACCCAACGATGTGTCTTAGTTCTAAGTTAATTGTAGATTGCAGATGAGCATTAAGTTCATCAACCCAATCAAAGCCAGGCATTCCTTCGAATCTTTTAAGCAAAGACACTGCTTGATTTAGTTGGGCTATTTCATTTTCATTTAAAGGAAAGTTAAATATAGAAAAGTTGGGATCTTGGTATCTATACCTGATATTACGACCAATTTTTATTGGCTCAACAACAACATTCCATCTATTTTCAATGGACAGAATGTCATTCCTAATTGTATTGGTGGCTGTAATCAACGGCTCACAACGACGTTCAAGAGCATCATTGCACTTTTTCATTATCTCCATTGTTGAGTATCCTCTTCTGCTCTGAAGACATCTATCTATAATTATTTCTCGAAACGCTCCGCTCTTAACATTAGCCATATCTATTTTATTTGATTAATTTTAGCGTTAAGTTTAGTCAAGTTCTCAACCAACATGTCAAATGGTTCTGACTCACCATAAATCATATGTAACCGCATATTCTCATAATCTATTTTCCACTGTTCAATAATAGAAGCCGGTGGAACGATATTAAGTGTTGCAGGATAAAGCGTGTCATAATCGAAGCCGCGCAAACCAATGAATGTACGGCGATGTTCCACTACTTGACGATAGAGATCTTTGTCATTGATGGCACGTTCAGCTATTGGAGTTTTCATCATCTGACCAATATCATACATATGTCGTGACATACGTTCCACTCTAATTAAATCCTTTGGCTTGGCAAACTCTTCATGAAGCAGAAACACCTTTTCAAGAAATGTGCGTTCCGGAAGAACTGCTCGTACCATGAACTTCTGTTCCGCAAAAGAAGCTTCAGGATATATTTGGTCTATCATAGAATTAAGTGCAATTTCTTTCACGGGTTCACTCATAGACCTACCACTTACTTCCACTTTCACTTTGGGCAAAATGTATTGATTTCCATGCAATCCATCTATGGAAAAGGGTAACACGGAATCATAGTTTATGTTTATTACTTCAGGGTCTGTTGTAGTGACAGGTGTTATATTCACATTTACTTTTAACTTTTCTTTTGATATTCCATATTGATATAATTGTGTCGTTAAATCGCTTTGCATAGTTTCTCTCACGAAAGTACAAGCTGCACGGCGCAACTTATCACTTATTTGCGTCTTTGATAAAGCTCCACCGAAACCAAGAAATTCCCTGTCAATAGCAATATCTATATCTTCAGAAAAGCGGTTAATAAGATGCCAGCACTTGCTTAGCGATGTCCCTCCCTTGAAAGACAAATGGTTAGCATACGGCAAAGAGAACATGCCACGGAGGACAGCCGTTACCCATAAGTCCTTCTCTACAGCCTGAACAGGCAAACCTGTCTTGTTAGCAGCTTGGGTAAGCACCATCTGCTGTTGTTCCTTGGATAGTTGAAAGTAATTATTCATACGCTTGTCTCGTAAAGGTTCTTATCCATGCCGGCATGAGTGCTTCATCCGCCAGCACTTTTTCCCTCTCTTCTTTTTGAAGCACATTCTTAATTTGTTTGGCAATATCATCCGTTACATTATCTTTTCCTATTTCTTTCAGGGCAAACGTAACAAGCATTGCAAGCGGATTGGTAAATGAGAGATTTTTGGGAGTCGTATATTTGAACTGTATCGAACGGCCATTTCCTAAGCTCACCTTGCGAGAAGCCCCGTCTGTCAGATAAACTATATTCATGGGCACTTGGGTAGATATGCCCAATCTGTTCAGAGCATATATACCAGTCGGCACAATTCGAGCCTTATCCCTACGGGCTATCGTTTCGGCAATTTGTTCGATGGATGGCATCAGTACGCCAAGTCCCAAGACTGTGTCAACCTCAGGATATGTGTATATGCCTCTCGCCAGACGGATGATGTCGCCTTTTGCAGTCAGTCGCTCAAGACTTTTGCCAACAGCCTTAACTTCTCCGTATGAAGTAAAATCCGAAGGAAAGAAGATACTACCTCTTCCTTTAGACTTAATAGCAGTCAAAATATTCTCTTCTATGCTTGCCATTACATCATATTTTGTCGCAAAAATACAAATTATTTGCGACACAGCCAAGATTTGAGCATGTTATAGGAGCTTATTTAGCAATTATTTGGCAATAAAGCGGTCTAAAACAGATAGCTTGCTCCCATGAAAAGAACAGCTATCTGTTTCTTACTTAAAGTAAAGTGTCATCATGTCAAAAAGGTCAAAGTGTCATTGACATTTCAGAATTTGCAGTAACGCCCATGCGCTTCTTTGCGGATGAACTCACGTGCGCCTTCTCGCAAGAACCTTTTGACGGTGGATTCTGACAGGCCGAGCTTCTTACCGGTAGCGACGGCTTCGGACGTGGTGAACGATTGAGACAAGAGGGAAAGCAATTCTGTATGCCGTAAATCCAATACGCCTGTCTCCATTTCGGGAGTTATGCGGCTTTCCATTGCACGGAAGTATTCTGTCAACCAAATGGCACGTTGGGCACTCTCTTCATCTATCTCGTCCATTCCGGCTTCCCCGCAGATGCCTCTCATTACTTGAATAATCAGACAGAAGCGAATAAGGTAGGTTTCCAGTTTGCCACACAGAGCTTTCTCCGTTTCGCTTTCCGAATCTGAATAGATACGGCTGTTCACCCCGTTCTTCCAGCTTATCAACCGATGTTTCGCCGCCGATGAAAAGGAAAGTTCAATGGAGTTTATATTTCCCTCTTGTACAGTAGGCGGCTTTATGCCGTCTACCTTGCGGATGATATGCTCCCATTCCTCCAATACATCTTCCGGCATGGAAGTTTCATTCCAGAAAGGCATAGCTGAGATATGCGGATAGACCTTCAAAAAACGGGAAGAAAATCCATTCAGGGAACGTTTGCCACCGAACAGCGTGGAAAGCATACCGGGTTGTGTCGAACCGATAATGGAACAATAAGGCTGTGACAGGAAGATGTACTCATTGTTCGACTTCCGGGTATATTTGAATGGCGTGCCGCTGAACAGGCTCAGGAAATAGCTTTCATCCGAGCCGTTGTAACGGTTGAAGTTGGAAAACAGGCTGTCTATCTCATCATTATAGATGAGTACTCCACGGGGATTGTCACGCATGGCTGAAATAAGGGCTTCTATGGTAGAGTTGACCACCACATGGCACTTGCGCTGTGGCATCTCCATCTCTTCCGGCATGGATTGCTGCTTGCGCTGTCTGGCAGTAAGCCGTTCCCATTTACGGTACTGCCTGATTTCTTTTGCATAGACACGGTCATAGGATTCGTCCAGTTTCAAGAGAGGAGAAATGGCTTGGCGAAGTGGCGGTGTCTTGCCGCAACTGGGTGGGCCGACCAATACCATGTAGATGATGGGACGGCTTACCCACCCGGTCATGAAGCGCGCCGACCATGTGTTGCCCATAGTAGCGGCAAACAGCAGAAGGAATGAATCCCTCGAAGACCGCCAACGAGCTGACTTTCTGGGAGCATTTGGACGTGTTGCGAGGCTGCCTTATCCGTGTGATAGCGGTGACGGTGGCCTGCGCGGTCGTGGCTTTCCTCTTGAAAGACCAGGTCTTCGCGCTGTTGTTGGCCCCGAAGGAGCCCGATTTCGTCACTTTCCGATGGCTTCACGATGTTAGCCTCTGCCTGTTTCCCGATTTCGGCGGCGTATCTCCATTTAGCGTCAAGCTCATCAATACGGGCTTGGCGCAGCAGTTCTTGATCCACATGCAGGCCTCCCTGTACGTGGGCATCATCTGCGCTTCCCCCTATATAATATATGTGTTGTTCCGCTTCGTCTCGCCCGCCCTTTACGCCCGGGAACGGAAATACGCCTATGGCGTAGTGGGTGGGGGCTACGTGATGTTTGCCTTGGGCGTACTGCTCAACTACTTTCTCATCTTCCCGCTCACGTTTCGCTTTCTGGGCACCTACCAAGTGGCGGCGGAGGTGGACAACTTCATTACCCTGCAAAGCTATATGGACACGTTGGCGACGATGTCGTTGATGCTGGGCGTGGTATTCGAGATACCTGTCGTTTCATTCCTTTTGGCCAAGTTTGGGCTGATTTCATCGGCTATCATGTCCCGTTTCCGTCGCCACGCCATTATAGCCATCTTGCTCGTGGCGGCTATCATCACCCCCACCTCAGACGCTTTCACCCTCATGCTGGTGGCGGTTCCCATCTGGCTGCTTTATGAGGCCAGCATCCTCCTGGTGCGCTTCGCCCATCGCTGAGCCTTCTTTCCCTTCCTCATACGGTCTCGTCCCCTGTCCCCGCCACTCTCTTCCAAAGTCGCGGGAACTAGGCATATAAGTTCCTTTCACAGGCTATATAAATCCCATGAAGCTACTATCTAACTCTATTCCACGACGTGAAACAGCCATTCCACGTCGTGAAATAGCTATTCCACGTCGTGGAATGGCTGTTTCACGTCGTGGAATAGACTTGTTAATAGTATTCTCCAGGTTTATATAGCTAGTGAATGGAGTTTATAACCATGCTTTTCCAATTTTGGCAATGACAGATTATGTGCACAAGTAGAAATTCGTCGAACTCATGCTAATTATAGGTTTATGTCGCGGGACTGATGCTATGCGTCTGCGTGCATGATTTGGGGGTGTTGGGGGAGATTTTTGCCCTTGGTTGTTTCGAAAATTTGAAGAAACAGGTACGATATGGTTGTGGGCTTGCGGGAGTCAAAAACAATGGCTAATTTTGCGGTAGAACACCAAAAAAGAAATATATGATGAGTGTTGTTACCGCCACCTTGTTGATCGCCATTGTTGCCACGCTGTTGCTCGTACATTACGATGGGCCAGCGGCGGAATAGCCATGGTTTCTAATGCCAATATAGCGAGTGCTAAGTGTAGAGACGCATTCTTGCGTCTCAGCAAACCGCCAGGCCTCCACAACTGGCGATTTTATTCAGCCATCTTGCTTGCTGAGACGCGAAAACGCGTCTCTACATTTATCGAACTAATATGATTGTGCGCTTTTTTATTCTATTTTGCGCTCATTTTCCAGGGCTTCGGTCTTTTCCTTGAGCTTGTTATATTGAGCGAATATGTAGCCCGTGTATGATCCAACCGCTACCACAGCTATAAGTATGAGATGGGCTTTCCAGTCATAGATTAATCTTTTCCATGGGATGAGGTCTAAGACACCCAGTGCGACTAATATAGCGTACACAAATACTAGTCTTATCAGGAAATAATTGATATATTTTTTCATGTTAATCTTGTTTATGCTTGGCAATTGCAAAGATATGTATTTTTCTGAAAACAGATATTGAATTATGAGATAAAATGATATTTTATTAAATATAATTTTACTTTATGAGCAAAACGATATTTATTTTTAATGCCCACTCTACAATTTGTTGATAGGTTTGCTTTGATGGCTTTGTCGCTCACTACGACGAATCTGTGGCGGAATGATATAAAAAACTTGGCAAAGGACGGCTAGCGTCCTTTGCCAAGGGTAATCGTAAGACCAAGTCACATAATGTATGTCTATGAGGATATGGGCTTGGCCTCTGGCTTTATTCGCTCTTCATGGTTAAGATTTTTCCATTCTCGTCGTAGGTGAGCGGCATCACCTTCAGGCTGCGCAGCCATGTCTTGTCATTGCTGGGCACGCAGTCGTGGTGGAAGAGATACCACTGGCCTTTGTACTCCGTGATACAATGGTGAGTGGTCCAGCCCACTACCGGCTCCAAAATCACGCCCTGGTAGGTGAAAGGACCATAGGGGTTATCGCCCACGGCATAGCAGAGCAGGTGGGAGTCACCCGTGCTGTAGCTAAAGTAGTATTTGCCCTGGTACTTGTGCATCCAGCTGGCCTCGAAGAAACGATGGGGATCGTCTGCCGTCAAGGGCTTTCCTTCCTCGTCCACAATCAGCACGGCCTTGGGAGCCTCGGCGAATTGCAGCATGTCAGGAGCCATCAAGGCCACCCTGGAAGGCAACGCGGGTTCCTTGCCAGAGGGCAGATACTCGTCCTTGAGCATCTTGTTGTCCTTATACCACTGCAGCTGGCCGCCCCAGATACCACCAAAGTAGGTGTAAATCTTGCCGTCATCGTCCTTGAAGACGCAGGGGTCAATGGAGTAGGAACCACGGATGGGGTCGGGCAGAGGCTTGAATGGGCCTTCGGGTCTATCGGCTATAGCCACGCCCAGACGCATGCAACCATTATAGTCCTTGCCGCTGAACACCAGGTAATACTTGCCGTTCAGCTCCACGATATCGCTGTCCCACAGCTGTTTCTCACACCAGGCAACGTCTTCCACGCCAAATATCTTGCCATGGTCGGTTACCTCGCCGTCCATTACGTCATCGAGAGACAGCACGTGGTAGTCTTTCATCTGGAAATGTCCGCCGTCGTCGTCGAAACACTCACCGCTATCCCAGTCGTGGGAAGGATAGATGTAGAGACGGTCACCAAATACATGAGCTGAGGGGTCAGCCATGTAGTCTTGAGGGAATAGATACCTTGCTTTCATAGATGTTATGGTTTATTTTTCTTCTTCAAACAGTTTGATGATTTCTTTCACTACAGGTTTCACTTTACCTTTGCGGTCTATGAGCAAAGGATAGTTGGTTCTGCCCCTTACGGGGAATCCGTTGAGCCAGCTCTCGCCATCGCTTACGCCCCACCAGGTCACGCGCAAGATGTTGTCGGCATACTTCTTGTAAATCTTGAAGTGTTCCAACACACGGGCGTTGAATTTCTCTTCTACCTCTTTGGGCAACTTCTTGGTGTAGGGGTTGTATTTTGCCTGCAACTCATAGTTGTTGCTGATGTCCGCGCCGCTGAAGCCTTCGGGGTTGGGCAGCACGTTGATGTCCAGCTCTGTTACCATCACCTTCACACCAGCGTTGATGAAAGCCTGGATGCTCTTCTCGTATTCAGCCATGTCGGGATAGTCGAGTCCGTTGTGGCTCTGCATGCCCACCGCGTCGATGCGGCAACCAGCTGCCTTCAGTCTCTTGATGAGTTTTACCACGGCCTCACGCTTCTTGGGGTTGGACATGGAATAGTCGTTGTAATAAAGCTCTGCGTTTGGATCTGCTTCGTGGGCGAATTTAAACGCCAATTCGAAATACTCGGGGCCTATGCCGCGATACCAGGGGCTGGGCCTGTAGTCTCCGTTGTCGAGGAAAGCTTCGTTGATGACATCCCATCCCTTAATCTTTCCCTTGTAGCGGCCTACCACGGTGTGAATATAGTCACGCATACGCTTGATGAGCACTTCCCTATTGGGCAGCTTTCCGTTTTCGTCTTTGAACATCCAGCGGGCGGCCTGGCTATGCCAAAGCAACGTGTGTCCAGTGACAGTTATGTTGTTGTCAATGCCAAACTGCACGAATTTATCGGCCTCATCCCAGTTCCATACGCCCTCGCTGGGGGACAGGCTCTCGGGTTTCATGCAGTTTTCCGCCACGATAGCGTTGAATTGTTCCTTTACCAATTCCACTTCCTTGGTGTTGGTGCCATTGATGTGGCTGGAGTTAAGGGCAGTTCCTATGAGGAAATACTTGCCCACTACATCCTTGAGTCCTTGTCCCCACATGGGAGATATGGCCAAAAGGCATAAGCCTAAAGTCACGAAAGTTTTTTTCATAATGCGCAATTGTTATAGGTTAGTTGGATCTTTTTTCTATTTCGCGGTTGATTTTATCGATGACTTCGTCGGTTAGCTCATACTTGGATATGATAAACATGGCCAGCAAGAGCAACAAGGCGGGTATGACGCATACCAACCAAAGTATGCCTTGCTCGGCAAACAATGTCTGCGTAGGTACTTTCGGGTTGAATTGTACATAGGCCAGAACCAAGCCTGGAACCACTCCGCCCAAAGCCATACCTGCTTTGTAGAAGATGCCCGTCAACGCATTGACGATACCAGATATGCGTCGGCCAGAGGTGTATTCACCATAAGAGATGACTTCTGGTATCAATGCCCACATATATCCAGTTGCCACGATGACACCAGTGGATTTGATGAATTGCGCTACATATACAATCCACAGATGCGATTTAAGCGATGGAACCATGGAAACGATATAGAGGATAATCATGCCCAGGATGGCGATGGAAAGGAATATGTTGAACATGCCTCGCTTGCCTACCGCACGCTTGATGGCGGGAACCATCGGCATGAAGATAAAGGCGGGAATGGAACCCAATCCCATGAAGATGGCCAATTGGTCGGAGGTGGCAGCCATATTATAGGTCATATAATAAGAACCGGCGGCATTGCCCACGGACATCATGGCAAAGGCCGTGATGAAGAAGAAAGCGATGATGCGTAAGGGGCGATTGCGAACGAATTCTTGCCAAAGGTCACTTACCTTGACATTGGCAGTCTCCTTGGCATCCATCACCACGCGCTCTTTGGTCTGGGAGAAGCAGAAGAGCAGGAGGAGGAAACCCACAACGGCATAGATGGCCATGGTGATAAACCAAGCGGAACTTGCCTCGGGCGTATTGATAATGCCTTCTCCATTGGCATCCTTAGGCGCGAAGAAGTCTACCACGATAGGTATACCAGACGCTACGGCCAATCCGCCAAGGTTGGCCAAGAACATACGCACGGAGGTGAGGATGGTGATTTCGTTGGTGTCTCTTGTCAAAGAGGAGTTTAACGCTCCGTAAGGAACATTAATCAAAGTGTAGCACATCGACATACCCACGTAGGAAACGTAGGCGTATAGCAATGAGCCAGAGAAGCCATCCCAGAAACAAAGAATGGCGAAAGCAGTCAATGGAATACCGCCCAACACCAAGTAGGAACGGTATTTACCCAAGCGAGGGTTATGCTTGTCAACGAACGTACCCACCAAGGGATCCCATAAAACATCAATCAGGCGTACCACCAAGAACATCGTGGCGGCGGCACCCGCATCTAGACCATATACGTTGGTGTAGAAGAACAGCAAATACATGCTGATCGTTTGGTAGATTAGGTTTTGCGCCAAGTCTCCGCTTCCGAATCCTATGCGCTGCAACCAATTGAGGCGATAGAAGCCAGCCTCTTCCTGTTTGGTTGATTTGTTGCTCATATTTACTTGCTTTTCAGAATTTAAGGTAAAAAGTTAAGGATGTTGCAAATTTACGCATATATTTTTAATTTACGGGCAAAAAATCGTAGCTGATACTTTTCTATTTGTTTCATAAATGCTTTTTCTAGGCGAAAAATTCTTTTTTTTAGATCTCATTCACTAATTTTGCATCTGTGAGACTTACGCTATGAAACCAATCGCCTAAGCAGTGATGTTGACCATGAACTTGAGGAAATCTTATTATATATTTATAGGTATAGCCTGCCTGTTGGCAAGCTTGCTCGTCTATGCGGACAATGGTAAGCTGTTTCATTCCGATAAGCTTTCAAGCTCGCTTATCAATTGCGTGGTTCAAGATCGTTATGGTTTTATATGGGTGGGGACAGATTTTGGCTTGAGCCGCTTTGACGGTTATCGTTTTGTCAACTATCGGCACGACAAAAACGACACTACCTCAATACTGGACAATATCATCACGGAATTCCATGTAGACAAGCAAGGGCGTTTATGGATAGGTTCGGCCAAGGGACTCATGCGCTACGATTACCATGGCAATTGTTTTGTGCGCTATCCTTTCCCCGACAATCGCTCACCCCGTGTCTATTCCATCATTGAGAACAGGAAAGGCGACGTGTTGATAGGTAGTGCGGGTTATGGACTTTATTCTGTGCGCAAAGGCACAGATTATCTGAGAAGAGAGAAAGAATATTGCCCCAAGGACTCGAACTTATTTTATACCCACATCTTTGAGGATACGCATGGAGACCTGTGGCAGAGCAGTCATTTGCCTATGTTTTACCGATTCCATCGGCAAAACGGCAAGATGCTCATCACTCCTTACGATTCTCCCAAAGGAGCTCCCGTCGCTTTTTTCCAGCAACGTAGCAACGCCTTGATGATAGTTTGTATGCATGGCATACTCTATTATGATTTCCCTACGGGTAAGTTATTGGACGCGGGCTATGACTTTGGCCGCTATGAGGAGGTGACTATCAACAGTGCCACTTTCGACCATTTGGGTAATCTTTATCTGGGCACTTCGGAAAGTGGGGTGCTTTGGGCTCCTAACGGCAGTAAGTCCATTGTCCCTTATGTTAACCAAAACGAGCAGCGTTTCAGCCTAGCGAACTCGTGGGTCAACGATATCATTGAGGACAAAGACAACAACCTTTGGATAGCCTGTTACAAGAAAGGGCTCTATCTCATCAACAACCAAGAGCAGGCTTTCAACAGCTGGAACTTCTCGGGACAAAATTACGTGATAGGCAGCAGTGTCTCTTCTTTGGTCAGCGATGAGGCGGGTTATACATGGTGCACGGTGCAAAACAGCGGCGTTTTCCAGTTTGACCCAGATGGAAAGATAGTGAGCCATCCCGCCTCGCCCGCGGGAACCAGCTATATCTATAAAGACAAGAAAGGTAATTACTGGATAGGAACCAGCAATGGCCTTTACAGCTATCAACCGCACACTGGCACTTATCAGCAGAAATTGAGATTTGCCAGTGAAGGAGGTTTCTATTGCATGACAGAAGACGAAGAAGGCAAACTCTATATTTCTGTTTACAGCAAAGGCCTCTATATCTATGACACCCAAACGGGTGACGTGAAGATATTGAGTAGCTCGATGCGCTCCAACAAGGGAGCGCTCTGCAATGACTGGATACGCGCCATGATGTTTGACAGTGAAGGGTTGTTGTGGATAGGAACCAGCAATGGCGTTTCCTGTTTGGATACCAAGACTTACTCTTTCCGTACCTTTGGCTGGAATTATATTTTGCCCCAGACCCAGGTTAACTGCCTCTGCGAAGACAATGAGGGTAATATCATCATAGGAGCCAGTGAGGGTCTCTATCGCTTCCAAGTGAAGGAAAACACCCTGAAGGCTTTTCCCAATTCGGAAAAACTGGCCACTATGCCTATCTGCGGTATCGTGAAAGACAAACAAGGAGATATCTGGATAAGCACTACCAAGGGAATATGGTATTATGATTCCGCAAACGCCCAATTCATCGGGCATGTGAGCGGTAATGGATTACGTTCTCCAGAATGTGTGATGGGTGCTGTGGTAAGTTGGCCTGACGATAAAATCGCCATAGGAACTACAGATGGTATTACCGTCTTTTATCCCAACCAGGTGAAAAACCAGAATGTGGAGATGGGAAAGGTATATCTCACCAATTTCATCGTGGATGGCAAGAGCATTGATTTCATGAAGGAGGAATTTTCCGTGCCTTATTCCCAAAACTCCTTCTCGTTGGAATTCTCTATGCTTAACTACAAGAACGACGAGGATATCATTTTCCAGTATCGTATCAATGGCAGTGATTGGCTATCCACTAATGAAGGCAATAACTCCATTTCTTTCACGAAGCTGGCGCCAGGCTATTATAGCATAGAGGTGAGAGCCACCAACAATGGAGTCTATTCCGAAGACACCACTATCATTCCTGTCAGGGTATTGGCACCATGGTATGCTACTACTTGGGCCTATATGTTCTATATCGCCATCATAGGAGGAATCGTGGCGGCTGGCATCTGGAGTTATGAGAAACACAGACGCATAGACATGGAAGAACAAAAGATGCGTTTTCTCATCAACGCCACCCATGACATCCGCTCTCCGTTAACCCTTATCATGGGGCCATTGGAAAAGTTGCGGGGCAGACTGACAGATCCTGAAAGCAAACAGGACATAGACACCATAGACAGAAACGCCCACCGTTTGCTGTTGTTGGTGAACCAGATATTGGATGAGCGCAAGATAGACAAGAACCAGATGAGGCTGCATTGTGAGGAGACTGACCTGGTGCTGTTTATCCATGACATCATGAATCTCTACTCATTCCAGGCACAGGAGCGGAATATTCACATGAGATTGTGGGTAGACGGCGTGGATATCAGTACCCAATCGAAGCCCAGGGCAATAAAGGCATGGATAGATCATACCCACTTTGACAAGGTGATAGCGAACTTGATAGGCAACGCCATGAAATATACCTTCACCAATGGCAGTATCGATGTCTATATCACTTCCAATAAGCGGGAGACGGAAATCAGGATTATAGACACGGGCGAAGGATTTAGGGACGAAAGTACGGACAAGCTCTTCGAACGTTTCTACCAGGGAAAGGTGGATGATATCTTCCAGAAAGAAGGGACGGGAATAGGACTCAATTTGAGCCGTTCTATCGTTCAGTTGCATGGAGGAAAGATAAAAGCCTACAACCGCTTGGATGGCAAACGAGGGGCTTGCCTGCAAATCAACCTTCCATTAGGTAAAGACCACTTGAAGCCCGAGCAAATAGTGGTTCGTGATGACGAGAATGGAGTGGCGGACGAAAAGAAATCACAAGGCAACCGCAATTTGAGAGTGCTGTTAGTGGATGACGATTTCGAAATCGTGCGCTATATCAAGAATGAGTTGAGCACATGGTATAAGTTTGATTACGCTCCCAATGGCAAGGAGGCCTTGAAGAAATTGCTGGAAGGGAAATATGACATTATCGTAAGTGATATCATCATGCCCGAAATGGATGGTCTCAGCTTGTTGAAGCAGGTGAAAAGGAATCCCAATATTTGTGAAATTCCCGTCATTTTGCTCACCAGCAAGAATGAGGTGGAAAGCAGGTTGGAGGGATTGCAGAAAGGAGCGGACGCTTATCTTTCAAAGCCTTTCAATATGCGGGAATTGCATGTGCTTATCGATAACCTGGTAGATAATGTGCGCAGGCTGAGAGGAAAGTTCTCTGGTGCGCAGAAGCAGGAAGAGAAGTTGGAACATGTAGAGCTAAAGGGCAACAATGACCAGCTCATGGAACGTATCATGAAATGCTTGAACGAGAATTTGAGCAATCCTGATTTCAACGTGGAGCAACTTATCAAGGAAGTCGGAATCAGTCGTGCCCACTTGCATCGCAAGATGAAAGAGATTACCGGCATCTCCACGGGAGAGTTCATACGTAACTTGAGATTGGAACAAGCCGCAAGGCTCATACGTGAAGGAACTGTCAACGTGACCCAAGTGGCTTATGCCGTGGGTTTCAGCAATCAAGCACACTTCTCTACCGTGTTCAAGAAACATTTCGGTGTTCCTCCTAGCGAGTATGCCGAAAAGCATAGAGAAACCTAATACCCATAAACATAAAGACATGAAAAAGCTATTCTTGTTGGGCATCATGCTCATGACGTTTACCCTTAGTTGGGCCGATGACGGGTCACGCTTGTGGCTCCCCTCGCAGGCCATGAACAAAGAAGCCGCCAAGGTGAAGGTGACTTGCAAACAAAAATCTGCCATCCTGGAGAGCGCGAAAGAAGAATTGCGCCAGGGTTGGAAATGGAGTGAAAAGGTAACATTGGCCGTGGAAAAGAGTGCGGGCAATGAAGAGGTATACCATATAATATTATATAGGGGCAAAAACGGGCAACCCTTGGCCACGGTGAAAGGTGCCTCGGATAGAGCCGTGCTCTATGGAGTATATGAATTGCTGCGTTTGCAGGAGACTGGGCAACTCAAGAAACTGTCTGTGGACAAAGTGAATGGAGAAGCCGTGTTGTTTGACAAAACTTATCAGCCAGCTTTCCCCTTACGTGTGTTGAACCATTGGGACAACTTGGATGGTTCTATAGAGAGGGGCTACGCAGGGAAGAGCATTTTCTGGAGTTGTCCCTCTGACAGGAAGGTCTGGAAGGAACACATCCGCCAGTACGCACGGGCTAACGCCTCTATTGGCATCAACGGAAGCGTGCTCAATAATGTTAACGCCTCGCCTAAGATGCTCACGACCGATTATATAGATTCGGTGAGAATGATAGCCGATATTTTGCGGCCTTACGGCATCAAGGCTTACCTGTCTATCAATTTTGGAACGCCGAAGGCCTTAGGAGAGACCGAGACCGCGGATCCACTTGATCCCGCCGTGAGGAATTGGTGGAAAGAGAAGGTGAAAGAGCTATATAAGGAAGTGCCCGATTTCGGAGGTTTTTTGGTGAAGGCGAACTCCGAAGGCCAACCTGGCCCGTTTGATTATGACCGAACACACGCTGATGGGGCAAATATGCTGTCAGAAGCCTTGCGGCCTTATGGTGGTATCGTGATGTGGAGGAGTTTCGTTTATGGCGCTCGCCATAAAGGAGAAGATAGAGTAAAGCAGGCTGTCAGCGAATTCCATGACCTGGACGGGAAGTTCGCGGACAATGTCTTATTGCAATCCAAGAATGGTCCGCTCGATTTCCAGCCCAGGGAACCTTATGCTCCTATCTTTGACCAGATGAAGGCAACCGACCAGATGGTGGAGTTCCAGATTACCCAGGAGTACTTGGGGCAAAGCAAGCACTTGGTTTATCTGGCTCCGATGTGGAAGGAGTTCTTCACTTATATTGAGCCAGGCCTGTTGCGGGGTATCGCTGGCGTGAGCAACGTGGGTATGGACGCTAATTGGTGCGGCCACGATTTCTCTCAAGCTAACTGGTATGCTTATGGAAGGTTGGCGTGGAATCCAGATCTCACGGCAGAGGAGATTGCCAAGGAGTGGTTGACGCAGACTTACACAGATGACAGCGTGTTCCTCGCGGAGATGGAAGATGTGATGATGGATAGTAGAGAGGCTTGCGTAGACTACATGATGCCTTTGGGCTTGCACCATATCTTTAAGTTTGACCATCATTATGGTCCTGAACCAGAAGGCTTCAAGGCGGAATATCCCTTGGAGTGGTGCCCTGTTTATTACCACAAGGCAGATAGCCTGGGCATAGGTTTTGACAGGACGGTGGCCACCGGGTCTGGAGCCACGAGTCAATATCGTGCGCCTTTCGCCTCGTTGTATGACAACCTGGAAACCTGCCCAGAGGAGTTTCTGTTGTGGTTCCACCGTGTGCCTTGGAATTACGTAATGCGGGACGGAAAGACTTTATGGCAGAACCTGCGGACAAGGTATCAACGTGGTGTCAATGAGGTGAGACGTTTCTCTGACACGTGGCAACGCATGAAGCCCTACGTGGACGAAGAGCGATGGGCGCATACCAACAATCTGTTGCAAACGCAAATCCGTGACGCGGAGGAGTGGCGAGATGTCTGCCTGGGATATTTTGGTTCTTTCGTGCCAGAAGAACAGAGATAACCTTATACATTATATATAAATATAGAAGTTAACCATGAATAGGAAACTTGTCTTGCTCATTTGCATGGCTTTGCTGGCCTTGACGGTCCAGGCGGACATTAAGCTAAAAAAGCAGGGCATCGCCACCCAATTGCTGGTAGACGGGCAGCCCATGATGGTGCTGGGTGGAGAATTGAGCAACTCTGCCGCCACGAGCCTTGAGGATATTGACCAAGTAATGCCTCGCATGAAGGCGTTAGGCCTCAACACGGTGTTTGTCCCTGCCTACTGGGAATTCATCGAGCCTACGGAGGGAAAGTTTGATTTCGCCTTGGTGGATAGGGTGATAGAGAAGGCGCGAGAGAGTGACTTGAAGGTTATCTTCTTGTGGTTTGGCGCATGGAAGAATTCCATGAGTTGCTATGCTCCCTTGTGGTTCAAGCAAGATGCCAAGCGTTTTCCCCGTTCCATGACCGAGACGGGGAAACCACTGGAGATAGCGTCCGCTTTCTCTGACAATGTACTGCAGGCAGACAAGAAAGCTTTTTCCGCCCTGATGCGCCATATCGCTGATACGGACAGGGCGGAGCAGACCGTTATCATGGTACAGGTGGAGAACGAGATAGGAATGCTGGAGTCTGCCCGCGATTATTCCCCTATGGCGGAGAAAGCATGGAAGTCCGCTGTGCCAATGGAGTTGCTGAAAGCCCTGAAGATCAAAAAGAAGGGGACCTGGGCAGAGGTTTTTGGTACAGACCTATATGCGCAAGAGAAGTTCCAAGCTTATTATTACGCGAAATATGTGGAGCAACTCTGTTTGGCGGCTAAGGAAATATATGATATACCGCTTTACGTGAACGCCGCCATGAATAGTCGTGGCCGCAAGCCTGGCGAGTATCCATCGGCGGGACCGCTTGCCCATTTGATGGAAATATGGAAGTGCGCGGCTCCTCATATAGAAATCTATGCCCCCGACATATATGACACAGGTTTCAAGGACTGGGTGGCACTTTATAAGCGACCAGATAATCCTTTCTTTACGCCCGAGACGCAGTGTTCCGAGAATAGCGGCGTTCGTGCGCTTTACGCCTTTGGCGAGGCCGACGCATTGGGCTTCAGCCCCTTTGCCATAGACCAAGCCTCTACCGCGGCCGCGCAAGAGGTGACGCGGGCTTATGCCATGGTGAAGAACCTGCAACCATTGCTTTTGCCTCGTCAAGGCAGGGGCGATACGTGGGGACTGCTCTTTGACCAGGCTGATAAGGAACGTATCATCACTGATGGAGACGTGGTTATGACTTGTCGTCATTTCTTTACCCTGCCTTGGGACCCTAGAGCTACCGATGGCAGCGCATGGCCAGAGGGTGGAGCTATCGTCGTGAGATTGGCCAAGCATGAATATCTCATAGCGGGCAATGGCGTGGTGGTGACATTCCAGACAGCTACAGAGAAAGCCCAGGAGGGAAATGTTGTGAGAGGAGAAGACGGGTTCGTTCTGCAAGGTGAGGCAGCGAACCAGTCCAAGACCGCTGGTCGCTTTAAGGGAAAGCGTCTGGGCATAGGCTTCGTAGACCAAGTGTCGGTAGATGAGGAAGGGACGTTGAGATATATTCGCAGGGAAAATGGTGACCAAGACCATCAAGGTCGGCATGCCCGCATTTCTTGTGGCGATTATAAGATATTGCACGTAAAGCTGTACGAGTATTGAAAGAGGCGCGCGACGCCTCTTTGCCAGGATGCCGCCTTCGCTGAATGAATCTATCTGCTTTATTCAACGAAGGCGGCATTTTTCGGGTACGCAGCTAATCGCTTCTGGTTCCGCGCTTTTTTCTCTATTTCAATATCTCCGCGGCGTAAAGCCCCATGGCTTTGTATCCCGCGGGATTCGGATGGAGCCAATCACTTTGGAATTCCGCTCTTAGCCTATTGGGATGGGAGGGGTCTCTCACCACTTGGTCGAAGTCAATGATGCCGTCCACTTTCCCTTTTTGCCCGCGTATCCATTCATTGACATATAGCCGGGCAGCCTCATGGAAATAGGTGAAATAGCCAGAGTTGCCAAAAGGAGTGATTGTGGCCAGGTAGACTTTCAGTTTCCTTGCTTTCGCCTTGTTTACCATTTCTTGATAGGAGGCGATAAGCCTTTGTGCCACTTGCTCGCTGTTGCCCTTGGATTGGCCGATATCGTTTACGCCCTCGAAGATGACCACTTTCCCTACGCCTGCCTGCCGCAGCACGTCGCGGTCAAAACGTTTCAAGGCTTGGTCGCCATTGCCGCCTGTCATCACCACTTTGTTGCCGCCAATACCCAGGTTGAGCACGCCTTGGTTGGTCACTTTGTGTTTCATTTGCAGATACTCGCTGAGCATGTCTGGCCAGCGGTTATGCCCGTTGGTGGTGGAATTGGTTCCGTCGGTGATGGAATTGCCTATGATGGCGATACTTGAGCTATGGTTGTCATATACTTCCAAGGCCGCGATGGTATACCAATGATTGCGCTTCTCTTGAGGTTGGAACTTGCCACGGGGCGTGCATACGCCTTTCATGATATAAGAAGTGGTGCGGGAGCCAGGATGCACTGTGGGCCATTCGGGCGACTGGGCATAGTTGATGGTGATGGTAAGTCGTTGGAGAGGTTTGAGATCATACTTCAGCGCGTCGCTGGCCACTGCCTTTCCAGCGGGTATGGTGACTTCGTGGTTTTGGTTAAAGCGCAGGTATTTAGCGGTTGAGGGCACGATGTCGCAGGAGTCTTTATAACTGGCGATGTAGACGGATTTCACCTTGACGGGTCGCTGCCCATATTCATTGCTTAAGCGCAGGCGGAGGAGCTGACCGCCAATCGATACTTTGATGACCTGTCTTACAGTCTTTCCTGTCAGGTTGTTGTTATAAGGCATTAGCCGTTTGGTGCAGGGTTGGGGTGCTGTAGCCCATGTTCCTACCCAACGGCCTGTGCCCGTGGTGAGGTTCTCTTGCGCGATGACCTGAGAGGCGCAAAGTAACAGTACACCCATAACCATGAGCCTAAGAAGGCGGGGTAGTGGAGAGAATAATGTTCTTTTCATGTCAGTGGAAATTAGTGTTAGTGGCTTTTTTGTGTCACGTTGGTATCGCGAAGTTACATCATCCCGCTGATACGCGCAAGTCTTTTATCTTATTTTATCGCGAGTCTTGCGGATTGCGGTTTACGTATTGTCGCCATCTCGCGGTAATGTTCCTGGCGGTATCCAGTACTGCTCCCTTTGAAAGTCAGCCATAGGGTTAACCCTGTGCGTGAATAGTAATAATAAGAGCCAACCCATATTGCGAATACGACTTAAAGTAGTCAACCTTTTCTACAAAGCTACACTTCATGTTGCCGGAAGTATAGTATCCTTTTCAGTACCAGCTAGTTGAAACTGCAGTACCAGCTAGTTGAGACTCCAGTACCAGCTAGCTGAAACTCCAGTACCACTTAGCTGGTACTGAAAAGGATACTGTACTCCCGGCAGCATGGAGCTATATATGCCGTGCGCCTTTCCCACGTGAAGGGGTGTGGCTTGCGTGGCCTTTCGGTAATCAAGGGCAGAAAAAACGTAATCTGTTTAGCCGTAAATCGAGAGGAAGTTATTACCTTCGCGGCAAGAACAGAAACCATTAGGAGGTTAAGCTATATGGAACTGATAAAAGGTAAGGAGTTTGGAGGGGAGCGCCCGCTGTTCGCTTCCCATGACCTGGTCTTGGAGGATGTTATCATCCGTGAGGGCGAGTCCGCTATTAAGGAGTGCAGCGACATTGTGGCCAGGAATTGCCGCTTTGAGGGGAATTATCCTTTTTGGCACGTGCATCGCTTCGAGATAGACAGGTGTTATTTTGACGTGGGCGGGCGTTCCGCCCTCTGGTATTCCGATCATTTGAAGATGAAGGATACGCTGATAGACGCGCCCAAGATGTTTCGCGAGATGGAGGAGATAGACTTGGAGAACGTGCGAATGACCGACGCGGATGAGGTGTTTTGGCGTTGTAAGGGTATCAGGGCCAAGAATCTTGAATTGCATGGCGGTACCTATCCTTTCATGTTTAGCCAAGACATCTATGTGGACGGACTTGAGTCTGACAGCAAATACGTCTTCCAGTACGTGAAGAACGTGGAGCTTCACCACGCCAAGATTACCACCAAGGACGCTTTTTGGGAAGTGGAGAACGTTACCGTCTACGATTCGGAGCTGAATGGAGAATATCTGGGATGGCATTCCCGCAACCTGCGGTTGGTGAATTGTCACATCACGGGAGAACAGCCACTTTGTTATGCCGACGACTTGATATTGGAGAATTGCACTTTCGGCCCCGATTGCGACCGTGCGTTTGAGTATACCACGTTGCGGGCGGACATCCGCGGCGCCATCACCAATGTGAAGAATCCCACCTCGGGCCATATCGTGGCCGACAGGATAGGCTCTGTTACCATTGACAAGAATATCCGTCAGCCCGCGAATTGCGTGATAGAGGTAAGGGGAGAGGGCGTTTCCTGCCCCTTGCCGGATTAACCCTCCACGCTGGCTAAGATTGCGGGTATTAGTATTGATAGTGGGTGTGCGGGTAGGTCTCTACCTCCACACCCTCTATGTTTTGTATCTGCTCGCGACGGAAACGCTCATCTCCCGATACCTTGACAAAGCGTTGTTTCGTGATCGTGAACCGAGGAAAGGCCTGCTCGTCCATTTGCCCGCCGCAGACGTAGGAGTGGTCTCCGAAACATAGCCGCTCGCCTTTCTTGGCTCCTCTAAGCGTAATGCGCACCCAACCATGGAAAGATCTTCCGAAGTCGAATGTCACCCCCGTGCTGTCCGCGACCTCATCCACCGCGCTCAGCACATGGCTCATTCGGATGCCTTGGTAGAGTGGGGAAGTGTCTTGGAGGGGTAGCGTGAGTGTGTCCGCGCTGTCCATGGGCCGCTGCCAGTCCTTTTCTTTTAGTTCCGTGGAATGCCATAGCTTGTCGTATCGGGTAGCGTCGATGGCTTCGCGCCCTGCTCCGAGCGTGGCGGAGGATGCTTCCTTGCAGAACCAAGAACCGTCCGCCTGCGCATAGAAAGACTTCCCTCTCTGGTCTTTGCCGTAAAATTCCAGTGAAAGTTGCTTGTCTGAGCGTCGCTTTGACGTGGGGGCATACCAGACGGCGATAGTGGTTTCCCTGCCTTCCAGGAAGCGGGACACGTCTATGGTATATTGCTTTATGTGTTTCTCCAGGCTGTCTATGGCGCCAAGGAAGGGGTCGGTCACTACGTTCCGCTCGTTGACATAGAGACGGAAACGTCCCGTGCTGGCCACCGTGATGAAGGCTTTTTCTTGGGGCGCTGTGGTCTCCACCCGCTTGCGAAACCATACTTGGGCGGTGTCTGAGGCTTGAGGATGACAGATCCAACGTGTTCCCCACTCTTGAGAGAACCCTTGGATGGCGCAGAGGCATATGAGCGATAGTAACGTGGCGAAACGTCTCATGGATTAATGTATTTTGTTGACACCGGGCTTTAGCCCCACGATTTGTGTCTCCAGGTAGGTGTCATTGGCGTTTTTGTCGGTGTATTCCTTGAGTCGCTTGTCGGTGGGCAGGTCTGTGTTCTCTCCTGTTTCCTCAAGATGGAGTCTCAGTCGGTCGTAGTGGCGACGATAGTCGGCGATATGCCGTTCGCGGAAGTTCTCGTAGCTGTCGTTTTGCACGTGCCAAGCCTCGTCCATGGCTTTCTCCAGGTAGCGTGCGCCTTCTTTTACGGGATGTTTGTCATAGCCATTGAAGCTGGTCTCGTTGACGAAATAGAGCGTTAAGGCGTTTGCGTTTCTCAAGGTTAGCGTACTGTCAGAGACCGACATGTAGCCTCCCTCGTGAAAAGTCCTTACTATCCCGCAGTAGTGTATGCTCTCCTTCGGGTCGCCAACGGCATGCCCCGTGAGGGTGAGCTGGGCTTGCGAGGCTTTCACGCTGTGGGGCACTTGTGCCGTAAGGCTTATCTCGCAGTTGATGCCTCCGGGCTTGTCGGCTTTTATGCGCAGGGCGATGAGTTTGTCGGGATAGCTGGCGAAGTATTCCCGGGTATAGCGGATGCCGTCCTTTTGATAATTGATTTTCACCAGGGAGCTGTCTAAATCCAGTTCCCTGTGATAGTTTTCGCAGGGAGCTTGGCTTAGGTCGCGTACGCGCAGCGTGCCCAGGGGTTGGTGGAACTGGCTGTCGGGTTCTTGTACGTGCTTTTGCAGTGAGTCCGCCAAGGGGTAGTTCTCCGCGAAGAGAGCCTTCCTTGTCTTCGGTATCCATTCATGGGCATTGGCGTCCATGGTGCTGTCCACGGGCATGCTAGTCCAAAAGGTCAGGTCGTAGAGGTGGATTGCGTCATCATTGGGATTGCCGTAGACCAACGCCCCTAGTTTTCCATTGCCAATGGGCAAGGACTCCTCGAGGCAGGTGGCAGGCTTGTCATACCACAATCGCGTAGGCGGTTGTTGGGCGAAAGCCATGTTGGTGGCCCAGAAAAGCGAAAGGGCGAGAAGTGGCGTTCTTTTCATGGAGAGCGTGAATGAGAGTGGCAGTGGATTAGCGGTGATAGCGCAAGGCGGTTTGCCGGGAATGAGAAGGGGCAGACTTGCTTGCCTGCCCCCGATATGTGAACGCGTTATGTGTCGATATTGGCATAGGTGGCGTTTTGTTCTATGAATTCCCTGCGGGGTTCCACGTCGTCACCCATCAACATAGAGAAAACCTCGTCCGCTTGTACGGCGTTTTCTATGGTTACCTGCTTCAACAGTCTTCTGGCGGGATCCATGGTGGTTTCCCACAGCTGCTCGGCGTTCATCTCTCCCAGACCTTTGTAGCGCTGGGTGTGCAGTGCCTTGTCGTCTTCGCCTCCTTCCACGTACTTGTCTATGAAGGCTTGCCTCTGTTGCTCCGTATAGCAATACTCGCTCACCTTCTTGTAAGTGCATTTGTAGAGGGGCGGAGTAGCGATGTAGAGATGTCCTTCCTCTATCACGCGAGGCATGAAGCGATAGAAAAGCGTCATGATCAGCGTGTCGATATGGGAACCGTCCACGTCGGCATCGGTCATGATAATAATCTTGTCATAGCGCAGTTTCTCCGTGTTGGCTTCCTTGCTGTCCTCGCCGTTCACGCCAAAGCGCACGCCAATGCTTTGTATGATGTTCATCACCGACTCGGCCTCGAACACCTTGTGCCATTGCACTTTCTCTACGTTGAGAATCTTTCCCCTCAATGGGAGAATAGCTTGGTGGTAACGGTCACGGCCTTGCTTGGCGGTGCCGCCTGCCGAATCTCCCTCCACCAAGAATATCTCGCACTCCTTGGGGTCTTTGTTGGAGCAGTCGGCCAACTTGCCGGGCAATCCTCCTCCTGTCATGAAGTTCTTGCGCTGCACGCTCTCGCGGGCTTTGCGTGCCGCGATACGCGCCGTGGCGGCCAGCACTACCTTCTCGCAAATCTTCTTGGCCTCGTCGGGATGCTCTTCCAGGTAGTCGGAGAGAGCCTCGTTCACGGCCTGCTGCACCGCGCCTTGCACCTCGCTGTTGCCCAGCTTGGTCTTGGTCTGTCCCTCAAACTGCGGCTCGGCCACTTTGATGGAGATGACGGCGGTCAGTCCCTCGCGGAAGTCCTCGTTGGCTATCTCCACTTTGGCTTTCTCTATCTGCTTGGAGATGGTTGGGTCTGCCTCGGCATAGGCCTTCAGCGTGCGAGTCAACGCCATGCGGAAGCCCGTGAGGTGGGTACCACCCTCTATGGTGTTGATGTTGTTCACGTAGGAGTGTATATTCTCGGAATAGTCGGTGTTGTACATCACGGCTATCTCGATAGGTACGTTCTGCTTCTCGGTCTTCAAGTAAATCACGTCATCGAAGAGGTGGGTGCGGTGCCTGTCCACGTAGCGCACGAATTCCTTCAGTCCGTCCTTGGCGTGGAATACCTCTTGCTTGGTCTTTCCCTCCTCGTCGGGTCGCAAGTCGGTAAGGGTAATCTTGATGCCCGCGTTCAGGAATGCGAGCTCCCTCATTCGGTTGGCGATGATGTCCCAGCGGTATATCGTGGTGGTGAATATCGTGGGGTCTGGCCAGAATTGCTGCCTGGTGCCTCGCTTGTCGGTCTCTCCCACCACCTTCACGGGATAGAGGGGCTTTCCCTTTTCATATTCTTGCTGGTATATCTTGCCGTCACGGAACACTTGCGACTTCATGTGGGTGGACAGGGCGTTTACGCAACTTACGCCCACGCCATGCAGTCCGCCGGAAACTTTATAGGAGCCCTTGTCGAACTTTCCGCCAGCGTGGAGCACGGTCATGACTACTTCCAGGGCCGATTTGTGCAATTTCTCGTGCTCGTCCACTGGTATTCCGCGGCCGTTGTCTTCCACCGTGATGGAGTTGTCTTCGTTGATTGTCACCTCTATGTCGGTGCAATAGCCCGCCATGGCCTCGTCTATGGAGTTGTCCACGGTTTCGTTCACCAAGTGGTGCAGGCCTTTTTCCGATATGTCGCCAATATACATCGCGGGGCGCTTGCGAACGGCCTCGAGGCCCTCCAGCACCTGGATGTTACTGGCCGAGTAGTTGTTCTCTGCGTTTATGTTCTCTGCCATTATTGTGATTCATACATTTAACGCGCAAAGATAACAAAAAAAGACGAGACGGGGAAAGAATTGATAGTAAAAAAAGCAAAAAGAAAGCCGTGCCCCGAAGGGGACACGGCTCTGAGTATTTTTAGTTCATCGTAGACCTTTTATGCCAAATTGGCGATGTGCTTGCACAGGCCAGACTTCAAGTTGGCGGCCTTGTTGTCGTGGATGATATTGTTCTTGGCCAACTTGTCCAACAACTTCTGCACATAAGGATAGAGCTTTACGGCCTCTTCCTTGTCAGTCATGGCACGCAACTTGCGAACGGCGTTGCGCATGGTCTTTGCGTAATACTTGTTATGCAAAGCTCTTTTCTTCTCCTGACGGATTCTCTTGAGTGATGATTTGTGATTTGCCATCTTTGTTTCTTTCGTTTTATTCAGGTAGTCCCTAGCAGAGTCGAACTGCTCTTTAGAGAATGAAAATCTCTCGTCCTAACCGATAGACGAAGGGACCGATAAAGGATAAGCCTTTTCTTTTGCGGGTGCAAAGTTACCCCAATTATTTTGATTGTGCAAATTTTTCCGCCGATTTTTTCCTTTTATCGTCTTTTTTTGGTATTTTTGCGGTGTTTTATCCCTTTCCGAGGCTGTTTTATGGAGACGAAGACGCGTGCCGTGGTGTTGCGCATGGTAAAGTATGGCGAGAGCAAACTAGTGGTCGACATGTTCACCGAGGAACATGGACGAGTGGCTTTCATGGTCTCTGCCTCTAATTCTCACAAGGGAAGAAACAAGCGCAGGCTCTTCCAGCCGCTCTCCTTATTATATATAAGGTATGACCACAGGCTGAAACCAGGGTTGCAGACCCTGCGCGAGGCAAGTCTCGCGTACCCTCTCAGCGACCTGCCGACCCATCCCCATAAGCTGCCTATCGCTTTTTTCCTCTCCGAGTTCCTCTGCCATGCCACCCGGGATGAACAGCAAAACCTGCCGCTCTTCCATTTCATTGCCGAGAGTGTCACCTGGCTGGACGGAGCGCGGGAAGGCTTCGCCAACTTCCACGTGGTGTTCATGACGCGGCTCACGGCTTTCCTCGGCTTCATGCCCAACACAGAGGACTATCGCCCGGGCTATGTCTTCGACCTGCGTGAGGGTGCTTTCCGCGGTCATGTGCCCTTGCATCCCGAGTTCCTGCCCGCGGATGAGTCGGCCTTCCTTTCCGTTTTGTTGCGCTTGCGCTATGAGAACATGGCTCGTCTCGCCCTTTCCCGCCAGCAGCGCAACCGCTGTACGGAGGCTCTTCTTACCTATTACAAGCTCCACGTGCCAGATTTCCCCGACCTGAAGTCCTTTTCCGTCTTGCGGGAGATTACTTCCGGGCTGGGGTGAGAAACGAAATGCCCGAAAAAGCCAGTATTACTGATATCGCCAAGCAGTAGTACTGACTTTTTCAGGCCTTTATCGTGAATGGGAGGAAAAGTTTGCGCTTTCTTTCGTTTGAATGCGTTTAATTGCATTTTATCGCGTTTTATTTTGGCGTCTCAAGTGCTCTATAGATCACTTGTCATGGTTTCTATAGTTCACTTCATGTCATTTCTATAGAGCAGTTGACCTCATTTCTATAGATCACTTGGGAGGTGTTCAGCAGGGCAATTTTGGGGGCATTTGAATACAAGTTATTTTGTCGACCGAAATAACTTGTTTTGTCGGGCAAAATAACTTGAATTGCCGAGCAAAATAAGTTGAATTGAAAACGCCCTCTTTCGCACCATGAATGGTGTTAGGTTCATTTATCCCTTCAATGTTAAATTTGCGTTGGCTTAACGTTAATTAGCTGCGAACGAGAACAATGTTGTACTTTGTCCACTATATTTGTAATGATTTATCTGTTGTTTAATCAAATATTTATGTTTATGGAAAACATTCAAAAAAATCCTTATTCATCGCAGGCATTGTAATGTCTATTTTGGGTCTCTTTTCTTCATGCTCCGCGGATGACATGGAAAGTACGAGACAAGCTCAGGTTAGCGAAAATGTCATCTTGAAAAGCGGTTTGAGCCTGGAGGCGTTTAGCGAATTGCCTGACAGGATTGATGCGCAATTTGGGCAAACAAGAAGCTCTGACAATCTTTTGACGGGGCAAGAGGCAATGGTTCTCCCTCTTCCCGTGTTGGAAGACGGAAAGAAAATCCGAGACAATGTGTTGAATACGCTTGATGAGAATAGTGCGGACTATTTTGCGTATTCAATCTTGAGTGATGAGGAATTGGTTGTTCTGTCAATGCTTGCGGCTTCTAATGAACCATATATGAGTACCAGGGCACTTTCGGACTTGTGGCGTTGGCCATCTCGGTTTATCAATTTGGAGATTGTGTAAATGATGTCGCACATGTGATATGAGTTTGCAAACAATAAATGGATGTATATTTCTTGGAATGTCCATAGGACGTCTTTTACACTTGGATAGTATCATTTACCTGACAACTATATTCAGCGTATGGGCTATTTATATGTTGTTCAGGGGGTGACTACCAATGGAAGATGTATGTTTTTACCATTCTTATGGTTTCATGCCATGGTTTTGGGTGTATTATACCATCTGCGAGTAGATTTTTTCTCATGCTAAAGAGGAAACAGGAATAGGCCGACACCCCCATCACGCGGGTGTCGGTCATTTTAAATGTAAGCATCTAGGCTTATGGACTTGAAATCTACCGCCTTGTGCATTTACATCGGTACCTCCGTTAGTCGTATTCTCTATATGGATGCCCTCATTTACTTGACGGGATTGTTCAGTACCTGAGCTGTTTACAAATTGTAGAAGGGCGGTAACAAATGGTGGGTATGCCTCCGCGCTGTTATCATGGTATAGTATGGCGTTTGTTTCACCTTTGGCTGCTAGCTTGTCCCCATGTTTCAGTAGTCTCCTGCGTTGAGGAGCTGAATTTATGGCCTGAGATTTTGCGTATTGGATATATTTAGCTATATTTGCCCCGATGATTTAAAGCATACGATTATGATACTATCCACAACCCCCACCATAGAGGGACATCCCATTTTGGCCTATAAGGGCATTGTGACTGGCGAGTCCATCATTGGCGCCAACTTCGTGAAAGACTTCTTCGCGGGCATCCGTGACATCATCGGAGGCCGCTCTGGCAGTTACGAGCAAGTGCTCCGCGAGGCCAAGGACACCGCTATGGCAGAGATGCAGGAGCGCGCCAGCAGCATGGGAGCCAACGCCATAGTAGGTATAGACATCGATTACGAGACCGTTGGCCAGAGCGGCTCCATGCTCATGGTGGCGGTAAGCGGCACTGCCGTGCTGATATAGGCTTGAACGTTAGGCTTTTATTATTTACATTCTGATTTCCTTGACATAAAGCGAGGAAATATCTTGTTTGTGTCCTCTCTTTCCGAGGAGGCATTTTAATTTTCCGTTAATATTTGTAAAGATCCGCTTATTCACGGAAAATTTCCGCTTATTCACGGAAAATGATTATCTTTGAAGAAAATTTGCGAGCATAATATGATGAGATGATAACGCAATCTGTTGATAAATAACGGTTTGTGTTGGGTTTTCATACTTAACATCGCATGTTAGATTGAAGGAAATGACAGACAAGAATGGACGTTTCTCTTTGTTTGACTTTTGTAAAAAGAAGGCGGGCAAGGTGCAATTATATGGAAAAGAGTCACTTGACGAAGGCGGCAACGTGATAGACTTCATCGACCAAGCGGCTCTCGTTACCCATTACCTGAAGCTGAGGGACACTGGCATTCATTTGCCTTATGCCTCGACGGCTGAAGGCATTCTTGCTTTGTGGTATGAGTATGTCAAGGGCGAAACCCAAAAGCGACAGGAATGCTTGGAGGAAATGGCTGAACCAAATTTGGGATGTCAGGCTTACTTGTTCCCCGACTTGTATGACGCACCTTTCCAGGCTCCTTCTCAACCTGCGTTCACTTTTATAGATTTATTTGCGGGAATAGGTGGCTTTAGGATGGCGTTTCAGAATCTTGGCGGGGAGTGCGTCTTTTCATCAGAGTGGGATGAGCAAGCCAGGAAGACTTACTATGCCAATTATGGGGAAGTGCCTTTTGGGGATATTACCAAGGAGACTACAAAGAGTAAAATCCCAAAGGGATTTGACATCCTTTGCGCGGGTTTTCCGTGTCAGGCCTTCTCTTTGGCAGGTAAACGGTTAGGGTTCGCGGAAACTCGTGGCACGTTGTTTTTTGATGTGGCGGAGATATTGAAGCGTTATCAGCCCAAGGCTTTTTTCCTGGAAAACGTAAAGGGCCTTGTCATTCATGATAAAGGCAAGACATTTAAGACGATATTGAACACATTGAATGAGGTGGGCTATGTGGTGCCAGACCCAGAGATTGTGAACGCTATGTATTTTGGTGTTCCCCAGCATAGGGAAAGAATCTATATTATAGGTTTCAGGAAGGATCTCGGTATTCATAAGGAAGATTTCTCTTACCCTGAACAAAAGAATGTAACAAAAAGATGGATAGATGTGCGGGAAGAGAATCCTGTTCCTGCTAAATATTATCTTTCAACAACCTATATTGAAACACTTATTCGCCACAAGGCTAGACATGAGGCGAAGGGCCATGGATTTGGATATGAGATAATTCCAGACGATGGCATTGCCCACGCATTGGTTGTTGGCGGCATGGGAAGGGAGTGTAACTTGGTTATAGACTTTCGTCAAACAGACCTTACTCCAACCACGCGGATTAAGGGAGAGGTGAACAGGCAAGGGTGGAGAAAAATGACACCACGCGAATGGGCACGACTGCAAGGCTATCCAGATAGCTTTAAGATTGTGGTCTCTGATGCTTCCGCCTATAAACAATTCGGAAATAGCGTGGCTGTTCCCGCTATTCAAGCTACGGGAGAACAGTTAATTAAAACATTAAGAAATCATGGCGCTATCAGGTAATAAGGGCGAGTGGAGCGAGATTTATACGCTCTTTAAATTGTTGGCAGACGGAAAGGTGCATGCAGGTGACGCTAACTTGAAGAAGATGGAGGCGTATTACCCCATCATTAGTATTCTCAGAAGGGAAAGTAGACTTTTCGAATATAAACCATATATGCTTCAACAGATGGTTGTCATTGACGAGGAGGGGAAAGAGGTTGCCAGAATGCCGATGAGCAGATTCAAGGAAGAATCCTCCAAACTCTTGGCGGAAATTACGGTGGGGAACGACAGGGCGTTTGAGATTCCCGCGACAGAGTCATTCATGAATGAAATAGGATGCAAGAAACTGAAGGCTCCTTCGAAGGACAAAGCCGACATTCATGTGGTGATTCATGATTTTAAGACAAGCATGACTCCTTTGCTGGGTTTTAGCATCAAGTCTCAATTGGGCAGTGCTTCGACTTTGTTAAATGCGGGCGTGACAACCAACATTACTTATAAGGTAGTCGGTACTGAGCTGACAGATGGGGAGATATGGGAAATCAATAATATCAAAGGGCATCTGCCTCGCATGAAAGCAATACTTGACAAGGGGTGCTCTTTTGTGTATTATGAGGTTGACAATCCTACTTTTAAGAATAACTTGTTGTTTTTGGATAGTTGCATGCCCCAATTTATAGCAGATTGTCTGTTGTTGGATAGTATGCCAAATTCTATTTCCTCCATCAAGGATGCCGTAGCGGTAATAGCTAAAAGGAATCCTTTGAACTTCACGGGTTCTAATGTGAACGCATTTTATGCGCATAAGATGAAAGTTCTCCTGCTAGATGCGGCGTTGGGCATGACACCTGCCAAAGAGTGGATTGGCCGATATGACGCGAATGGGGGATATTTGGTTGTTAGGAAAGATGGTGAAATAGTTTGTTACCATTTCTATTGCCGAAATGATGTGGAAGACTATCTTTTTAACAACACTCGCTTTGAAAGGGCAAGTAGAAAGAGATATGGTTTTGGATCGTTATACAAGAATGAGAATGGTGAGGCTTTTATAAAATTAAACCTTCAGATAAGGTTCATTAAGTAGACCTTTCTGCTTCATTATGCCATAGTCAGTAAATGATGCCTCCTTTGGAATGCAAAGGTACAAAAACGCAGCGCAATCTATGCCAAAAACCATCAATAAAGCGGAAAAACTTTATTTTCCACCGCAAATCGTGGTCAATTCAAAAAAAATGATGTACCTTTGCACCGCAATACGGGATTTAGCGCAGTTGGTAGCGCACTACGTTCGGGACGTAGGGGTCGGGCGTTCGAGTCGCCTCATTCCGACAGAAGGCGACAAGCAGTGAAAATTGCTTGTCGCTTTTGTTTTATTATCTTTGTAACTTGCTGATATTCTAGCATCAACGTATAAACCTGAGGGATTTATTATTTAGACTCAACGTGAGGTATAATGTAAAAAAGCTCCTTCCTGATGTTTCACAGAAAGGAGCTTTTAGAGAAAATAGTGGATTCCCCTTGACTTATTCGATTGTCATGCTATTGCTGATAGGAGTCATGATGAATGTAAATTCGTAATCGCCATAAGGCAGCATATAAGCTTGTTCCGGCAGAGCTCCCCAGCTGTTTACGCAGCCTAATCCCATTTGTGCTTTATCAATCAGGACATTCGTCAGGTCCGCTTCTTCCACTTCGTTGGAATGACTCTGTTTTTTGTCCATACCATCATCCAAAGACGCGATTGTATAGTGAAGTGCAGAGGCTGAGAAAGGTGCATCGGCAACGAACATCAACCCTTTGCCAGTGGCATTGGTCTGTTTCCACCAGCGGATGTCAGTCTTGTTTCCGTTTTCCTGTGGACGGATGTACGGATAGAACTGTTCGCTGACAGACTGATTATAGATACCCAAATCGGTACAGTGGTTACGGTCGCTGTAGTTTTCTACCGGGCCACGTCCGTAGTAGCTGATGTTTTCGAATGATTTCGGCATTACTAATTGCATTCCGAAGCGGAACATGTTGGCAACCTTGGCGTTCTTGTCGGCAATCAACTTTTGAGTGACCTTCACAGCACCTGCATTATTAATGACATAGGTCAGATTCAATTGAGCGGATACGCCTGGCATGTCATAAGTAGCTGTAACGACTTGCTGTTGGTTGCTTTCTTCGTGTTTGAGTGAAGTCAGCTTCATTTCCGGGTTCTTCCAGGCTGCGTATCTCTTTTGCAAGCCTGCACCGAAGTCATTGTCTGTCGGGGCGCGCCAGAAGTTCGGAGTCAGTGCTTCACCTTCCTTTATCATGCTTAATCCGTTTACATCGTAACGACTGATGAAACCGGTCTGTTTGTTGAACTCTACGTTGAAACCGTTTCCGGAGATGACCAGATAATTGTAGTTGTCGTCATTGGCTGTTGGGGTAGCAATGGCTTGATTGCTTTCAGCCTGATTCTCCAGATTCATGTCTTTTGCCTTGTATGGATTGACTACCAACTGGTTCTTGGCTACTACATGTCCGGCAGGAATGACACCTTCGCGGTTCTTCTGAATGAATTTTACGTTCAGTAACCACTCTGCACATTGACAGGTCTTTCCTAAATCCAGGGTGAGGGTAGCTGTCTGTTGTGGAGCTACCTTTACATCTTCCACCCGTCCGCTACGCATGACTTTACCGTTCTTCAGCAATTCCCATTCCAAAGCGTATGCCGACAGGTCGCGGAAGAAGTTTTCGTTGTATACATTGATTTCACCTTTGGACAAGTCTTTGGCGGTTGTCCAGATATTCTGGTAGAAGTAACCTACTTCGTACATGTGCGGATTGGGTACACGGTCCGGGCTGATAAGACCGTTGTCGCAGAAGTTGTTGTCACTGGCATCGAAGCGGTTGAAATCGCCGCCGTAGGCATAAATCATCTTACCGTTCTTGCCTGTCCAACGGCAGGATTGGTCTACGAAATCCCAGATGAATCCTCCCTGATATTTCGGATACTTGCGGATGATGTCCCAATATTCCTTGAAACCACCTTCAGAGTTACCCATTGCATGAGCGTACTCACATTGGATGAGAGGAAGCTGTTTGCTGTCATCCTTGCAGTATTCGATACATCCGTTGTAATCATAGTACATCGGGCAGAAGATGTCTGTTTTCCCGGTCTGTCCGGCCTGTTCGTACTGTACGGCACGGCTAGGGTCTTCGGCCTTGATCCAGTCATAAGCTGCTTCGAAGTTAGGACCATATCCGGCTTCGTTACCCAATGACCAAAAGATGATGCTCGGATGGTTGAAACCGCGTTGTACGTTCCGTTGGTTACGTTCCAGGTGAGCTTTCTTGTAAGATGGATTTTTTGCCAGAGTCTCTTCCTGATAACCCATTCCGTGAGATTCGATGTTGGCTTCGGCTACCACATAGATGCCATATTTGTCGCACAGCTCATACCAGAAGTTATCATCCGGATAATGGCAGGTGCGTACGGCGTTAAGGTTGAACTGTTTCATGATCTGGATATCCTGAATCATGCGTTCACGTGACACTACGTAACCGCCGTCCGGATCCATTTCGTGGCGGTCGGCACCTTTGAAAAGAACCGGTTGGCCATTTACCAGAATCTGTGCGTTTTTCAGCTCAATTTTACGGAATCCGACCTTTACCGGAACTACTTCTGTAGCTTTCCCTCCTTGTTTCAGGGTAGCGTACAGGGTGTAGAGATATGGAGTCTCGGCTGACCATTTTTGAGGATTTTCTACCTCAAGGGTTGTGTTGACTTTGCCGTTCCCTTGAATCTCAGTAGAAGCTATAGACTGATTGCTGGCATCACGCAGCTCTAGTGTCACTGTGCTTTTGCCTTTCAGGTTCAGTTCGATGTCCAAAGAGCCGTTCTTGTATTGTCCGTCCAGGTCCGGAGTGACGCGGATGTCGTCGATGCGGGTTTTGTTGCGTGTATAGAGGTAACAGTCACGGGCTACACCGGTATAGCGGAAGAAATCCTGATCTTCCAGGTAACTGCCATCGCACCACCGGAACACCTGGAAAGCAATCAGATTCTGCTGGCCCGGTTTCAGATACGGAGTCAGGTCGAATTCAGCTTCCAGCTTGCTGTCTTCGCTGTAGCCTACAAATTTGCCGTTTACCCACAGATACATGTTTGAACTTACCGCGCCGAAATGTGCGATGATGTCTTTTCCTTTCCAGTCAGCAGGTACCATTATTTCGCGGCGATAGGAACCTACGTGGTTGTTGACAGTAGGAACGTACGGCGGATTGTTCTTGTATTGGTTTCTCCAGGCATATCCTACATTGACATAAATCGGGTCACCATAACCGTTCAGTTCCCATACGGCCGGAACCTGCAGGTTGTCCCAACCTTTGTCGTTGAAGCCGGTTTTCCAGAAGTCTGTCGGACGTGCATCGGCATCTTTTACCCAGAAGAACTTCCACGTACCGTTCAGACTCATGAAGTTCTGCGATTCTTCCTTGACTGCTTTGCCGGCAGCATCCGCATTCTCGTATGCGAAGAAATTAGTGTGCATCGGTGCACGGTTTACAGCATTGATTTCCGGGTCTTGCCATTCCTTGAAAGTCTGTGCATAGCTTGGCGTCAATGCCGCGCCAAGCAACCCTACTACTAATAGTTTTTTCATAGTCGATGAAACATAGAGGTTTATTGTAATAAATGATTGTTGTCTGTTCATTGGGTTACCCAGTTCGGGTCATGTGGCATGATGACTCTGGGGTTGTAGACCATTCCTTCCTTATCAGGTATTTTCAATGTGTATTTCTTATTTCCATGACAGGGTAGGGAGGTAGAACGTATCCAGGGATTCAGGTTACGCAACAAAGCATAATTGATGTTCTGGCTTTTGGCGAAACGAGGAAGGTCATCGATGGATTCTGTCACCGTGATTGTCCGGTATGGAATCGGGGGATAAAGATCGGATGCCTTCAGATAGAATCCGAACTTCTGGGGGGCAGTAAGCAGGAGCTTGGCTGCCAGGATACGGTATGTATAACGGGCCGTTTCTTCCACCAGTTGCAGATCGAGGGCATTATCAACATACTGTTTCTCCATCTGTTGAGATATCCGGCCTTGTCCGGCATTGTAGGAAGCGGCTACTGTTTCCCAATTATGGAAACGGCTGTAAGCCTGTTTCAGGTACTTGCAGGCTGCCTGGGTAGATTTTTCTATGTGGTAACGTTCGTCTACATGATTGCCTACCTCCAGGTCGAAATCGCGGGCAGTACCCGGCATCAGCTGCCAAAGGCCTGCAGCACCGGCTACCGAGCGTGCCAACGGATTGACATTACTTTCAATGGCCATCAGGTATTTGAAGTCATCTGGTATCCCGTTGGCTTGTAGGATAGGTTCAATAATGGGGAAGTATCGGTTGGCCCGTTTGATAATCTGTAGGGATGTGCTGTGCATGTATCGGAATGCCAACAGTTCTCTGTCCATGCGCTCCCGACGGTCAAAGCGGGTCAGGTCAATCGTTGTACCGCAGAACTCCATGCTTGACGGAATGTCGATACAGCTATAGTCGAATTCAGAATCTCCGGTAGGTTGGTTGTCATCGGAACGGATGGACTGGGAGGTCAGACTTATCAGAATGACTGTTCCTAATAGAAGTAGCAGACCTTTTCCGATAGCTTTTTTAAAGAAGTATGAATAATTTGCCATGTGTATTAGGTTTAAAATTGTCCGAAGATACGAATATTTAAACGAATGTGCGAATTATTGCCTGTATTTTAAAGAATCTTTGAAATCTCTTGTCCTGGATTTCCGGCTTATTGATGCGGTGTCGTTTGTGCCGATAAAAAGAAAACCGTTGTAACAGCGTGTATATTACGGCTGTTACAACGGTCGGTATGGACAGACCGGTAAAATCAGTCTTCCAGTTTGAAGCTTTTCAGAATTGTTTCCGGAACAGTGTCTCCTTTTTGTTTGTAAAGGATGGAAACATAGAATCCGCAGCTGTCATCTTTGGACAGGAGGTAACTGTACAGACAGGCTTCTCCTTCACAGTTCCCTTCAATTTGGGCTCCGTAGAATTGCGGGGTTTCGAACGACTGGACAGCAGACTGGTCGCTGACCTGGTCATCGTTGGCGATGTTTTTCAATTCATCACCCAGTTCGTTCCGCTTGAAACCTTCACCGTCCAACAGCTGGACAGTGATGTAATAAGTATCGTTACTGACGATGTATCCTTCTTCCGAATCGTCTTCTACGGTGATGTCTGACGGAGCCCGGAACGAAACTCCGTACGACGACCATGTGGTGTCCTTTAACTCCTGAGCGGTAAGGGTAGATAATGAAAGCAGGCAGGCTGCTACAGCTACGGGAATTCTGGTTTTCATACACTTCTTCTTGCTACTACTTCTTTGGCATAAACTTCCTCCTCCTTATTCACCAGAACAAGGACATTGCCTCCCATGTTGGCATAAGGAGAAGTGACTGCCGACAGTGTTTCGTCCTTAATCATGGATTCTACTCCGGCTGATTCCAACAGGCCTTTAATCAATTCGGCTTCCCAAAGATTGCCTCGGAAAACTTCTACTAATGATTCGAATACGTTTTCTTCCATAGTCTGTGATGTTAAAGGTGAATAAATCGGGTTGACTATCTCTTGGTTTGTTATTTCAAAGATAACAAATTTTTCGGATAAATTGTTAGTTGGATGACGAAATTTATACAATCTCAGCCCTTCTCACGAACAAATTTCATTATTTTACGCTTATCCCTATATAGAATATCACTGATTTTCCTACTTTTGCATGAAAGTATAATCTAATATGCAAGAAAATGAATCTGAATGAAACTTTTCAGGCTGTACGGCTTGCTTCACGTAAGTTGGCTCTGACAGATGAGCAGACAGTGAACAACATCTTATTGGCTGTAGCCGATGAGGCTCTGCTCCGTACCGATGAGATTCTGGAGGCCAATCTGGCAGATTTGGAACGGATGGACCCTTCGAATCCGAAATATGACCGCTTGAAACTGACGAAGGAACGTTTGGCTGGTATCGCCCAGGATATGCGGAACGTAGCTTCTTTACCTTCTCCGCTCGGACGGGTACTCGATGACAGGGTACGTCCCAACGGGCTGCATCTCCGGAAAATCAGTGTCCCGTTCGGAGTTATCGGTATCATTTATGAGGCGCGTCCGAATGTGAGCTTCGATGTCTTTTCGCTTTGCCTGAAGAGTGGCAGCGCTTGCATCTTGAAAGGAGGAAGTGATGCTGATTCTTCCAACCGTGCGATAGTCCGGATTATTCATGATGTACTGGACCGTTTCGGTATGGACCCGCATGTAGTGGAACTGCTTCCTGCCGACCGTGAAGCTACAACGGCTCTTCTGCATGCTGAGGGGTATGTAGATTTGGTCATTCCCCGGGGAAGCAGTGGGCTGATTAATTATGTTCGGAAAGAAGCGACCATCCCGGTGATTGAAACGGGGGCCGGAATCTGTCATACGTATTTCGATGCTTCGGGCGACCTGGATAAGGGTAAAGCCATTGTGAATAATGCCAAGACACGTCGGGTCAGTGTCTGCAACGCTCTCGATTGCCTGTTGATACATGCTTCCCGCCTGTCGGACTTGGCCGCGCTTTGTGCGCCCTTGGCTTCCAGTCGGGTCATTCTTTATGCCGATGAGGCTGCTTATCAGGCTTTGGAAGGTCATTATCCATCCGAGTTGCTTGCTCCGGCTACAGCCGAAAGTTTCGGGACAGAATTTCTGGACTATAAGATGGCTGTCAAGACAGTTGCCAATCTGGAAGAGGCCATAACACATATTTACCGCTACAGTTCGAAGCACAGTGAGTGTATCGTTACAGAGGATGAAGCGGCTGCGACTTATTTCTGCCGTGCGGTCGATGCGGCCTGTGTCTATACCAATGCGCCAACTTCGTTTACAGACGGTGCACAGTTCGGTTTGGGAGCCGAAATAGGTATCAGTACCCAGAAACTGCATGCCCGTGGTCCGATGGGACTGCAGGAGATCACTACTTACAAATGGTTGATAGAAGGGAATGGGCAAATCCGTCCGTAACCGGTAAGTTTATGCAAGAAGCCCTTTGATTTTTCTTCAATCTTGTATTTTTATGTTATATTTGCGCGTCGAAACAAATTAATATACATATAACCTATGAAAACTTATACCAATGTATTCGACCTGGGCGACTTGAAAACAGCTTTGGCCGAAGCCTTTGAGATTAAAAAAGACCGTTATAAATACGAGAATCTCGGTAAGCACAAGACTTGTTTGCTGATTTTCTTCAACAATAGTTTGCGTACCCGTCTGAGTACACAGAAAGCAGCCCGTAACCTGGGTATGGATGTCATTGTATTGGATGTGAACCAGGGTGCCTGGAAGCTGGAGACCGAACGTGGCGTAATCATGGACGGTGATAAGAGTGAACATTTGCTGGAGGCTATTCCGGTAATGGCGTCATATTGTGACATTATCGGTGTCCGTTCGTTTGCCCGTTTCGAGAGCCGTGAAGACGATTATACCGAGAAGATTCTGAATCAGTTCATCCAGTACTCCGGTAAACCGGTATTCTCAATGGAAGCGGCTACCTGCCATCCGCTGCAGGCATTCGCCGATTTGATTACAATCGAAGAATATAAGAAGAAAGAACGTCCGAAAGTTGTTCTGACATGGGCTCCTCATCCGCGTGCACTGCCTCAGGCTGTTCCGAACTCCTTTGCCGACTTTATGAATGAAGCCGATGTGGACTTTGTCATCACTCATCCGGAAGGTTATGAGCTGGACCCGAAATTCGTGCGTGGAGCTAAAGTGGAATATAATCAGATGAAAGCCTTCGAAGGAGCCGATTTCATCTATGCCAAGAACTGGGCTTGTCCGGGTGTGACAAATCCGGCCGATTACGGAAAGATTCTGAATAAAGATATGAGCTGGACAGTTGATGCGGCACACATGGCTGTTACGAACAACGCATTCTTTATGCACTGTCTGCCGGTTCGACGGAATATGATTGTTACGGACGATGTGATTGAAGCGCCGACTTCGTTGGTAATTCCGGAAGCCGCTAACCGTGAAATCTCGGCTACAGTCGTATTGAAACGTATGTTGCAAAGTCTGTAAGTTATCGTTTTAAGAGAATAGAACAGGCAAGGCAGAATCTCCTTGGATAATTTCCTTGGTGATTCTGCCTTTTCTTGTTTAACACAAAAAAGGATGTTCGGTTCTGTCCGTTTATTGTTCCTTGACCATCACTACCCGGCTATTGGGAAGGTCTGGTATATAAATCCGATGATTGGCAACCGTTATGTCGGCAGGACCCATCAGGGCTTTGTCCAGTTGGATAGACACAGGAACCGTCTTTCCGGTTTTCAGGTCGATCTTGCTCAATCCGGCAGGCGACCAGTTGGTGATGTAGAGCGAGGCCTTGTCGGTAGAGAATGCAATGCCGTCGTATTGCCCCGGAATTTCAATCACTTTCTCCGATTGGGGTTGTGCCAGATTTGTCACCCGATAGATGGTATGTTTGTCTTGGGTATTTCCATCGGCCGGATAGGATGCTACATACAGTTGGTTGTTGTCGGCCAGCAATCCGTTGGGTCCCGGGATAGTCAACCATTCTACAGGCTGTCCTGCTTTCCGTACATCGCTGATGTCGATGCTGAAAATCTTGTCAGTGTTGGTTACTCTTCATGAAATACAGCATGCTTCCGGTCCGGAACCGGTAAGTGGTGAAGAACAGGGTACGATGATGCGGAATTTTTTCGGAAAGCTCCTTACTGGATTTTCTCCATTGTTTATGAGGATGCTGGCCGATGATGAACCAGCCGCATGTCCAGCAGCCGGAAATCAGAAAATCTGAACCGGACAATTTCTCCGCGTTGAAGTCAGAGATGGAACTGAGACTGACATCCAGCCCTTTGCTCCATAAGTACATGGCTATTTCCCGGGCAAGAAATGCTGTCTTTCCTTTGTGACTGTAATACAAAACCGTTGCTTTCATGTCGTTTCCCTTTCTTCTGCCGGTAGCGGTATCTGACCGGACATTTTGTTTATTATGTTATTTTGTAACAAATGTAATCCCGTAAAGAATATTTCTCTATATTTGTAAAAATCATTTTTTCGATAAGGAATATAGGTAAAACCGATAACGGATATGGAATTACGGCAATTGAAGTATTTTAAGGCTGCCTGTGAGCTGCAGAACTTTTCGGAGGCTGCGCGGGCATTGTATATTTCGCAGAGTACCTTGTCTCAGCAGATCAAACAGTTGGAGGATGAACTGGAGGTGCTGCTTTTCGACCGTATCGGTAAACGTATTGTTCCTACGGAGGCTGGGCTTGCCTTTTTGCCGTATGCCAATAAGGCTTTGCAGGACGCAGAAGACGGCAAGCAGATTCTGCGGGACTTGAAGGGGATAAAGATAGGTAACCTTCATGTGGGGGTGACTTATAGCATGGGGCCGGTGTTGGTTTCTGCGCTGGAGCCTTTTACGAAGGTTTATCCCAATATACGCTTGCGGATTACGTTCGGTACATCCGAGGAGCTGTTGCATCTGCTGGAAAATAACGGATTGGATATCCTGCTTTCTTTCCAGCCTGAAGGAATCTGCGACGGATTTGAGCGCGTACCTCTTTTTCAATCGAGGCTTTATTTTATTGTACACGAGTCTCATCCGCTTTCTACTCTTTCTTCCATCACATTGAAACGGTTATCGGAGACTCCGCTTATTCTGCCGGAACGTGGGTTCGCCACTCGGAAAAAAATAGAGGAATTATGCCTGAAGCATCAGTTGACATTTACGGTGGGGATGGAGATTAATGATGTGCATACTATTCTGCATATCTTAAAGGGAGGTTATTGGGCTACAGTCCTGACACAGGCGGCTGTTTCGAATGAAGCCGGTCTGGTACAGATACCGATACTGTGTGCCGATAGGCTGACTTCGCAGGGATATCTTTTCTGGCCGCAGGGTACATACCGGAAGAAGGCTGCTGTTGCATTTGCCGCTTTTCTTCTGGAGGCAGGCCGGAAGTGAGGAAAAAATGAACGGACGTTTTCATACAAACGAACGGACATTTCAAGTAAAACGTGCGCATGTTTCACTTGAAATGTCCGTTCGTTTTTGGGCGTTGTTAATGTCTTATTTCTCAATGGGTTTGTCCAACTCTTTCCAGTTCTCGAATCCTTTGTCCAGATTGACTACGTGAAACCCTTTTTTGGTCAGGATACGGGCGGCATTCCGGCTGCGTCGGCCGCTTTTGCAATATACGGCTACAGAATGGTTCTTGTCCAGCAGTTCGTCTACGTTGGCAGCAAACTGTTCGTCCAGTACATTGATGTTGAGGCTGCCTGGGATGTGTCCTTCCGTATATTCGGCAACGGTCCGCACATCGACCAGCTGGATAGAGTCTTTCTGAAGGTAATCTTCAAATTCGTCGGCAGACAGATTCTTGAACTTGTCTTGTTGCTTGGGTGTGCAGGCCATCAGTCCGATGAGAGCGATACACACGAAAAACATGAAATATAAGGTTTTAATCATAAGTTGTTTCAATGGGTTATGGATTAGGGTATCATAAATTCTCGGGTGGTTTCTCCTTCTTGATAAGTCCGTATGTGTAGGATTATCCGGTCGCCGGTACCTAACTTGTCACCGTATTCCCAAAGCGGTATCGAAAGATAGGTCTTTCGGGTAAATGCCTCGTAGTCGCCGTTCTGGTCATGATAGAGGGTCAGTTCCAGCTGGTTGCCTCCTTCAGTACGCTGGGTCAGGCCGTTTTCCACAAAGTGATAGATGTGGCTCTTGTCTTTGGCCATCGGAAGCAGTACCATGTTCAGGTACCTCCCTGACAACCAGATGCTCTGGATGTCCAACGGATCTGTCCGTACTCCGTCCGTAAAGGCGGAAGCCGGTTTCGGAAGCATGGACAGAACCTTTTGGGCGGAATAGAGCTGCACCGTTTTCCCCTGTGTATCGGTCACCTGGTAAACACACAAGGCACGGTAAATGGAATCAGGAGTCAGCCCTTCCAGTCCTTCCCGTTCCAATACCCGGTATTTGTCTCCTTTATCTGTGAGCAGGTAGGTCAATGTACCTTTATCATTCGTCTGCGCTTCTGCCAGTTCAGTCAGTACATCCGGATAGACATAATCGTCTTCTTGGCAGCTTCCGCATAAAAGCAGGAGAATTGTCAAGAAAGTATAGGCAAGTAACCGGTTCATTCTTCCGTCGCTTTCCGGTGGTTGATGACTGGGTTGGCATACATGGTCAGTATCCGGTTGCGCAAGAACGCTTCGTCCTTGTCCGGTAGCTGAATCAAGGCCAGTTTCTGCTGCAGGTAAGTCTCGAAACGCTCCTTGTCGGCAGCTGTATACTTGTCGGCATAGCGGTTGTTTCCTTCCAGTTCATCGCAGGCGATATAGTTTCCTGGGTATAACCGGTAGTTGGCATGGATTCTCCGGTCTATCAGTTGGGCGATGCGAGTGAATATTTCGGTTTTCGGCAGGTTCCGCAGCTGTTCCAGTTCTTCGTTGATGCAGGCGGTCACGTGGAAATGAACGTGTCCTTTGTAACCGAAGATACCCGTCTGCATGTTCCGAAGGTCGTCTTCCTGGCTCTTCTTGAATTCCGGAATGTCCCGCTTCTGCTGCATTTCCTGTGCTTTCAGGAAATCGCACGGGTCGTATTCATAAGAGATTGATACCGGGGCGATGTTCAATTCTTTCAACCGGTCTATGATGTGTCCGCCGCCTCCCATGGCGAGCATTTTCAGGACACTTTCCTGGGTGCGGTCGTCCGAATCCTTTGCACGTCCTTCGCGCTGTGCAATCCAAACGTTCTCTTTCTTTTCTGTGATGGCGAAATGGATGTAGCGTGACATGCGGGCAGACGATTCCAGCATCTGACGCATGCTGAGGGTACGCTGTACGATGAAGGACTTGTTGACCCGTACCAGTTTCTTGATCCAGGGATAAATGAGCAGGTTATCGCCGATGGCAATTTCTACCGTTGTGGGAAAACCGTTGTCCAGCAGGCCTACGGAAAGGAAGCCCGGGTCGAGTACAATATCGCGATGGTTTGAAATGAATGTATGGGAAGCCTGTTTGTCCGGTATGGCGGAAGCGTCCAGGTCGAATCCGTCGCTGTGCTTGTCCATGATTCCGTGCAGTAAGGAATAGAAGATATTTTTCTGGACATCCAGGTTGGTCTTACACTGACGGAGTGTGGCGAATATCTTTTCCAAAGGGATATTCGGCAGAACGGAAGAGACTACGGCCTGGAAGGCGGGATCTGCTATCAGTTCCTCGAAAATCTGTGGAAGTTCTTCGGGTTCGTACGGACGGATTTCATCAAATTCAGCAGGTATATTCATAGGAATCTTATTTTTGCTTAGTTTGTCCAAATATAGAAACTTTTTTCTGATGTTGCAAGGAGTGCCCGTAAAAGTGCTTCCTTATCCGGATACTCCTTATCGGATAAAAAAACGCAGAGCCGTAGGAAAGGATTTCCAAGGCTCTGCGCCTGTTACCGTTGACGCGGTAATCTGTTTATCAGAAGTGACTCTCGATGATGTCGGTCATGACGTCTTTGATGTCCAGACCGGCAGCTTTTACCTGTTGCGGAATGAAGCTGGTAGCTGTCATTCCCGGAGTCGTATTGATTTCCAGCATGTTGATTTTCTCGCCTTCGGTGATGATGTAATCTACCCGGATGATACCCCGGCAGCCCAGGATGTCATAGATGGCCGAAGTGAGTTTCTGTACCCGGTCGGTCAGTTCCGGGCTGAGGCGGGCCGGAGTGATTTCGGTTACTTCGCCTTTATACTTCGCATTGTAATCGAAGAACTCGTTCTGGCTGACCACTTCGGTTATCGGGAAGACCACTGATTTCTCTGCAGTCTTGTAACAGCCGTTTGCCAGTTCGATACCGTCCATGAAAGCTTCAATCATGACGTCGTCCGATTCCTGGAAAGCGGCTTCGAGTGCCGGCTGTATCTGTTCGCGGGTCTTTACCTTGGTCACTCCGAAGCTGGAACCGCTGGCGTTGGGCTTGATGAAGCAGGGCAGACCTATTTTCTCTACCACATCTTCGTCGCTGATGCCGTGACGTTTGTTGACCAGCATGGATTCCGCTACACGGATGCCGAATCCTTTCAGGTACTGGTTCAGGGTGAACTTGCTGAAGGTCATGGCCGATACCAGTACATCGCAGGTAGAATAGGGGATACCCAGCAGTTCGAAATACCCCTGCAGGATACCGTTTTCACCCGGAGTTCCATGGATGGTGATGTATGCGAAATCGGGGATAATCTTGTTCCCGTTGTCCTGGAAACTGAAATCGTTCTTGTCTACCGGTGTACGTGTTCCGTCCGGCAAAAGAGCCTCCCAATATTTCTTGGTCAGTTCTACGATGTAGAGGTTGTATTTTTCCTTGTCGATGAACGAGTAGATACCCTCTGCACTTTTCATGGAGACTTCGTGTTCCGAAGAGTCTCCTCCTGCTATGATAGCAATGGTACGTTTCATAATTCTTCTCTGTTACTGATATAGGTTCTCCATTTCTCCAGCAGGCAGGTCATGTCTTCGGGCAGTTCGGAAGTGAAGAACATCTCTTCTCCGGTGCGTGGATGCACGAAGCCCAACGTCTTGGCGTGAAGCGCTTGTCGGGGACAAATGTCGAAACAGTTGTTTACAAATTGTTTGTATTTACTAAAATGCGTTCCTTTCAATATTTCATGGCCGCCGTACCGTTCGTCGTTGAACAGGGTGTGGCCGATGTATTTCATGTGTACGCGTATCTGGTGGGTACGTCCGGTTTCGAGTACACATTTTACCAAGGTAACATAGCCCAGACGTTCCAGCACCTGATAATGTGTTACGGCGTGTTTCCCTTGGGTAGGGTCGGACATGACTGCCATCTGCATCCGGTCTTTCGGGTTTCGTCCGATGTTTCCGGTGACGGTGCCTTCATCCTCGTCGATGATGCCCCATACCAGGGCGTTGTATTCCCGTTTGGTAGTCTTGTTATAGAACTGCAGGCCCAGGCTGGTTTTGGCGTCGGGGGTTTTGGCTACCACCAGTAGTCCGGAAGTATCCTTGTCGATACGGTGCACCAGTCCTACCTGCGGGTCGTTGGGGTTGTAGGTCGGTACGTCGCGCAGGTGCCAGGCGATGGCGTTCACCAAGGTTCCGTGGTAATTGCCGCATCCCGGGTGTACGACCAGTCCGGCAGGCTTGTTGATGACCATCAAATCCTCGTCTTCGTATACTATATTCAGTGGAATATCTTCCGGAATGATGTCATTCTCGTAACGCGGACGGTCCATCATGACGGTCAGTACATCCTGCGGCTTGACTTTGTAGCTGCTCTTTACCGGTTTCCCGTTGGCCATGACAAATCCTGCATCCGCTGCCTGTTGGATGCGGTTGCGTGAGGAATTGACAAGTCTTTCAAACAGGTATTTGTCGATGCGTACCGGTGACTGTCCTTTGTCTACCACTACCCGGAAATGTTCGTACAGGGTAGCAGGGTCGTTCAAAGGTTCGATGTCTTCCAGGATGTCGTTCTCCAGTTCTTCGATGTATTCTTCTGCCATATTACTGCGCTCAGTGGGTGAAGTTAAAACCATGAATCGTCTACCTGAGGTTCATCATCCGAGGTGCCCAAGTCTATATCCAGGTTGAGTGAATCCGTACTCAGTGAATCTCTGATGGCCGTATTTCCTACAGAAAGGGTCAGCAAGGCCTCGTAAGGCACTTTGTCACCGGCTCTCAGACTTCTTCCACGGTACTTGATACCATATACCCAGTCCTGTTCGCCTGATACGTATTCCGGTTCGGTCAGTTTGAAACCGATGGCTTTCAGTTTGGCTTCAGCCTGTCGGAGTGAACTGTTGTCTATCAGGTCTGGTATCTTTACCAGCGGTACGTCGTTTGTAGTGATGGTCAGGTAGACAGTACGCCCTTCCTTGACGCGTGAACCTGCGGCTGGTGTCTGTTCCAGAATGATACCTGAAGGCATTCCTTTTACATAAGAAGAATCGATGACGATTCCTTTCAGTTTCTGGGTCGTCAGTGCCTGTTCTGCTTCGGGCAGTGTCTGGTTCTTCACGTTAGGAACCAGGTATGACTGGTTGTGATGCGTATAATTGTCCAGCCAGAAGAGAGTTCCGACGATGATTGCAGTAATCACTACCACCATGGCGATGAGGTTCAGCCAGAAGAAGCGGTTGTTCTTGAATGAAAAAAAGTCTTTCAGTGTAACCATATTATATATTATGATGTATCGGTATAATATTCGGGGCAAAGATACAATTTTTAATCCGAACACAGCTATATCGTGCCTTAGAGTTTTTGCGTAGCCGGCCGGCCGATAAAGAAGAAAAAGCCGTAAAATGCTCTCTCAGCATTCTACGGCTTTTCTTGAATCTTTTCCTTCAAGCACGGTTTTAAGCTTTCACTCCGTTGTACTCGTCAGAGATTGTCAGTTTTTTACGACCTTTGGCACGACGTGCAGCCAATACTCGGCGACCGTTAGCGGTAGCCATTCTTTCACGGAAACCGTGTTTGTTTCTTCTCTTTCTGTTAGAGGGTTGGAATGTTCTTTTCATTTTCGTATATACTATTTATGTTATTATTCCATGCGTTCGGGCTGCAAAATTAGTGACTTTTTTTAAATAAACCAAGCGCTAAATCATTTTTAGACAAATCTTTTTGCGTTTTTTCCCGATTTAGATTAATTTTGCATCCGGTTTTCAAGGGAACAAATCCATAAAATAACATAAATAAAAGTATTCAACTTATGATTAACGCTCAAGACATTAAAATCGGAACTGCTATCCGTATGGACGGTAAGCTGTATTTCTGTATCGACTTTCTGCATGTAAAACCGGGTAAAGGTAACACATTCATGCGTACAAAACTGAAAGATGTTGTAGACGGTTACGTGTTGGAACGTCGTTTTAATATCGGTGAGAAATTGGAAGATGTACGTGTAGAACGTCGTCCTTACCAGTATTTATATAAGGAAGGTGATGACTATATCTTCATGAACCAGGAAACTTACGAACAGGTACCTATCGCTCATGACTTGATTGAAGGTGTTGACTTCCTGAAAGAAGAAATGGTTATCGATGTAGTTTCTGACGCTTCTACAGAAACTATCCTGTTCGCTGAATTGCCGGTAAAGGTTCAGTTGAAAGTTACTTACACAGAACCGGGTCTGAAGGGTGATACAGCTACCAACGCTACGAAACCTGCTACTGTAGAAACAGGTGCTACTGTACGTGTTCCGTTGTTCATCAACCAGGATGAAATCATCGAAGTAGATACTCGTGACGGTTCTTACGTAGGTCGTGTGAAAGCATAATCCTAGATACATCCAATAAAAAAGACAGCCATCCTTGCCCCAAAGTAAGGATGGCTGTCTTTTTAATATCTCTTAGAACAGGATGATTCCGGCAGAAAGAGCCGAGAATTTAGGACCGTATGAGGTGTCGAGGATATTGCAGGGGCTGTATTTTACGTAGATACCTACAGCCTTACAGCTTATTGACGCCTGGAAATCGACTGTTACGGGAGTCTGGTGGATGTTGTTGTCGGTCAACTTGACCTTCTCATCCCCTAGGTTATAACGGGTCTTTAGACTGGCATGGGTGTTGAAGTTGACGATGGCTCCCAGGCTGAAGCCGAGTTTATTTTCGAATTCATGGCTAAACATCAGTGGAACCGACCAGCTGAATACTTTGATGCGCGAGAACTCGATGTCTGCTCCTTCCGGATAGCTGCCCAGGACAATTTCGCTCCCTTCTTTGATGAAACGGTTCTTCCCGGTCATCCGGTAGTTCCGCCAGCTGCAGGCTAGTCCGATGGAGAACGAAGTGTTTGAATGCCAGGGATAATAGGCCCATCCCAGTGACGGTGTGGTGATTTCCCAGGATGAGGCCATATTGGCATCAAGCTGGGCAGGGGCGTTCATGACTTTTGACAGTCCGAGTTTGAAGTCTTTTATTACGAATTCGTTCTGTTTGTATCGGCTGGATTTTTTTTGCTTGCGGAAAGGTATGTTGAAATCCCAATTGCTGTTTCTTTCTTTGGTGACTACAGGCTCTGAAGAGGAGATGTTTACCTGGCGGGTATAACGGAATTCCGGATTCCCTTTTTCTCCTTCAATGTCGATAGTCAGCTGATTGTCCGACTGTGTGAGTGTTACCCGGTTGGGTGCTTCAATTTGTACTGTGTTTGTGACTGTCAGTGAATCTGTTTGTGCGGCATACATCCCGGTTGTAGCCAAAAAGGCTGTTGCCAGTAAAATCATTCTTTTCATATCGTGAAGTTTTGATTGTTTGTCATTCATTGAAACATTTGTTTGAGCTCTTCCAAGGTTACTTTACCCTCCATATATACCAGGGTAGCTTCCGGCTGTTTTTCGGAACCAGGTTTTGCGGCCGTATTCCGGTAAAACAAGTAACGGAAAGTATCGTTCTGAGCCGGGAAACAGTAGAAGCCGTAGTATAGACGGTTGCTGATGGTTCCTACTTCCTTGTCTACTGCATGGACGGCATCTTTTCTGACCAAGGCCTCCATCTTTTCGAAGACCTCGGGGGCATTGCTGATTGTAAGGCTCCGGAACAGTGTCAGATGATATTTTTTCAGTTCCTTCCCTTTAATGAGGACTTCTACGGCCCGATGGTCTTTTTTGAACCGGCCATCGAAGAGTTCTTCCACATGCATTCCCTGTTGGGCTGCTAGCGGAAGTGCGAGAAGAAGAAGTATTCCTGATAGGATTGTTTGTCGTATCATAAGTGTGGGGTATCGGTTATGGTTAAAGTATCGTTTTCTTCCAGTGTCTGGAAAATGTCTGAAAGCTGCTCTTGAAGAATCGTTTCCTCCTGCGGCTCTTGCCGTACTTTTTCGATGGATTTCAGGGCTTCTGTCAGTACGGTTTCCGTATCGGTACAGCGCTCTCCGTAGATGTAGGCTACACAGACATTTCTGTTTTGGGCCAGTTGCCAGACGGTGGTTGTCAGTAATAGACCGATGACAGCGGCAGCCGCAGCATACCGGAAGGCGGAAGATTTCCGTTTCCGATGGTACATCCGTCCGGTAGCCAGGTAACCCATGACTGCCCGGATTTCATCGAACTCTCTGTCCTGTGAGGCAGGAGTAGTCAGGAAGTAAGCCAACTCTTGTTCCTCAGCAGGACTCGTCTCCGCTTCGAAATAGCGTGCAGCCAAATCTTTCCATTGTTGCAGTGTTCGTTCGTCTTGTTTCATCGTTCCATTTGTTTTAAGTAACATTCTCTGATTTCTTTTCTGGCCCTTGATAGTTGCATGCGAACCGCCGGAGGTTGCATGCCTAGTTTGGCGGCTATTTCGTCATATTCCTTTCCTTCGTACTCCTTCATGTGCAGAATCTGTCGTTGAAGGGGTGTCAGTCTTTGTTCGATGATACGTTCTACAGCCTTGAAGCGTTCTTCCCTTTCCAGGGTGTCTGTTGCCGATTCGGCGACGGCATCGTCTCTGCCTTCGTCCAGTTCAACGGTATGCAGGTGGCTCTTTTTCCTCAATGTATCGATGCACAGGTTCTTTACAGTTACAATGGTCAGAGCCTCTGCTTCTTCCGGGGTGTCTATCCGGTCGGCATGTTTCCATAGCCGGAAGAAGGCTTCCTGTAGGGTATCATCCGCATCCTCCTGGTTGGAAAGAAACCGCATGGCCAGCCTGAAGAAGCCTTTTCTCAGTTCGGTAAAAGTGGATGTCAGTGTCTCTTTGCTCATGTTTTGTTGTGGATGGTACTGTTTGTTTTCAGAAAGGTAAACGTAAAGCTATATCATTTGTAACAGAAAAATAAGAAAAAAATGTTTTTTTAGGCAGTTGGCCGGAGTCTTATCCCGGATATTTCCGGTAATTAATCTTCCCGTCAGTCGGTAGGTAAAAAAGAAAGGTGTATCTTTGTGTTTATAAAACAGAAACATCCGCTTATGAAATATTCTTTGATTATTCCTGTCTATAACCGTCCGAATGAGGTGGACGAACTGTTGCAGAGTTTGCTCGACCAGCGTTTCAAAGATTTTGAGGTGATTGTTGTAGAAGACGGTTCATCCGTACCGTGTACAGCGGTCATTGAGAAATATGCCCGGCTTCTGCCTGTCCGTTATTTCACGAAACCGAACTCCGGACCGGGGCAGACCCGTAATTACGGAGCGGAACGGAGTAACGGGGAATATCTGATAGTCCTGGATTCGGATTGTATCTTGCCGCCGGGTTATCTGGAGGCTGTAGAGGAAGAACTGAACCGGGAACCGGCCGATGCTTTCGGTGGTCCTGACCGGGCTCATGAATCTTTCTCCGATGTCCAGAAGGCCATTAATTATGCCATGACTTCGTTTTTTACTACCGGCGGTATCCGGGGAGGGAAAAAGAAGATGGACAAGTTTTACCCACGGAGTTTCAACATGGGTATCAAGGCTGATGTGTACCGGGCTTTGGGTGGCTTCTCAAAAATGCGTTTCGGCGAAGATATCGATTTCAGTATCCGTATCTTTAAAGGGGGATACCGGTGCCGGCTGTTCCCGGGAGCTTGGGTTTGGCATAAACGCCGGACGGATCTGAAGAAATTCTTTAAGCAGGTACATAATTCGGGAATTGCCCGTATCAATCTTTACAAGAAATATCCCGAGTCGTTGAAGTTGGTACACATGCTTCCGGCTGTGTTTACTGTCGGTGTAATGCTGGTCCTGTTGGCTTCGTTGGCCTGTCCCTGGAGCCTGTTATTGTTGGCTGCCTTTGCGTTAATCATCTTATTGGATGCTACGGTTCAGAATAAGAGTCTGAAAATCGGGATAATTTCGGTTGCGGCAGCGTTTATTCAATTGACAGGATACGGTACAGGCTTTCTGCGTGCCTGGTGGAAACGCTGTGTGCTGGGAAAAGATGAATTTTCTGCTTTTGAGAAGAATTTCTATAAATAAGTAGGAGTCCGGTCTGCAGGCGAACCGGATTCCGGCTTGCTGTATGTAGACATGACAAAGAAACTGGCAATCAACCAATGGGCGGAAGAGGACCGTCCGCGTGAGAAAATGTTGCTTCATGGGGCATCCGTATTGAGTAATGCTGAACTTCTGGCTATCCTGATAGGTTCAGGAAGTGCGGAATCTTCGGCTGTGGAACTGATGCGGAAGGTGTTGGAGGATTGTAACAACCGGTTGGGTGAACTGGGGAAACGGACTGTTGATGAACTGTGCCGGTACAAAGGCATTGGTCCTGCCAAGGCTATTACTATTCTGGCTGCTTCCGAATTGGGAAGAAGACGCAAGGACGAAGAACCCTCCGAGCGGAAGCAGATACGCTGTTCGAAAGATATTTATGCTTTTTTTCATCCGTTGATGTGCGACCTGGCGGTCGAGGAATGCTGGGTTTTGCTGCTCAACCAGGCCTCGAAAGTTATTGAGCCTGTGAAAATCAGTCAGGGAGGATGGGCTTCTACCCAAGTGGATATCCGTTGTATTTTGCGGGAGGCTTTGTTGAAACGAGCCACTTCGCTGGTACTTACCCATAATCATCCTTCCGGGAATGTCCGGCCGAGTGCGGATGATGACAGGCTCACTCAAGCCCTGTTCCAGTCTGCCAAAGTGATGAATATCCGTTTGCTGGATCATGTCGTAGTCTCTGACGGTACGTATTACAGTTATGCCGATGAGGGAAGACTCTGACCCCTTCTTTTGTTATCTGCCTTTTTTTATTACATTTGCAAAGTAATTCAAAAAATAGTTCGATTTATGGACAACGATGTGAAACTGAAGATAGAAGAAGGCATCATCGATATGCTTAAAACGGTATACGACCCGGAGATTCCAGTGAATGTATACGATTTGGGATTGATTTATAAGATTGATCTGGCAGACGATGGTGAACTGGTAATTGATATGACTCTGACAGCTCCCAACTGTCCTGCTGCTGATTTCATCATGGAGGATGTCCGTCAGAAGGTGGAATCCGTAGAGGGGGTTACTTCGGCACAGGTGAATCTGGTGTTTGAGCCGGAGTGGGATAAGGATATGATGACTGAGGAGGCCAAACTGGAGTTGGGTTTCCTATAAAGAGTAAGGCTTATGGAAGGAACGATGAAGAATGTCTATTTCCTGTCGGATGCTCATTTGGGTTCCCGGGCCATTCCGCACAGACGTACACAGGAACGCAGGTTAGTGAATTTCCTGGACAGTATCAAGCACCATGCCTCGGCAGTGTATCTGTTGGGCGATATGTTCGACTTCTGGTATGAGTTCAAGTTGGTGGTGCCTAAAGGATATACCCGTTTCTTGGGTAAGCTTTCGGAGTTGACCGATTTGGGGGTGGAAATACATTTCTTTATCGGCAACCATGATATCTGGTGCGGAGATTACCTGGAAAAGGAGTGTGGGGTCATTATTCATCGGGAACCGCTTACTTGTGAGATTTATGGAAAAGAATTTTTCCTGGCTCACGGTGACGGATTGGGTGATGATGACCGTAAGTTCAAGTTCCTCCGGGCCATGTTCCATAGCCGGACCCTACAGTGTCTGTTTTCTGCCCTTCATCCGCGGTGGAGTGTCGAATTGGGCCTGGAGTGGGCCAAACACAGCAGACTGAAACGGAAAGACGGGCGTGAACCGGAATATATGGGGGAAGACAAGGAGCCTTTAGTCTGCTTTACGAAAGAATACTTGAAGGAGCACCCTACCATCAACTATTTTATTTTCGGTCATCGGCACATTATGCTCGATTTGATGCTGAGCCGTTCTACCCGTATGATGATATTGGGCGACTGGATTACGGAATTTTCTTATGCTGTTTTCGATGGTGAAAACCTGTTTATGGAGCAATATATCGAGGGAGAGACTTCCGTAGAATGATGTTTCCGTTATATTAAAAAATATGCCGCTTTCCTTGGAGGGAGAGCGGCATATTTTTTAGTATAGAAACTTTGGAAGTCTGGTCTTATTGACGGTTCTTCAAGATATCGGCAGTATCCATTGCAATCATCAGTTCCTCGTCGGTCGGGATAACCAGGACTTTGACTTTAGAGTCATCTGTAGAAACGATTGCTTCTTTTCCACGTACCTTATTCTTTTCCATGTCTATCTTGACACCCAGATAACCCAAGGTCTTGCATACGCCAGAGCGGGCAGTTGTCTGGTTTTCACCTACACCACCGGTAAATACGATGAGGTCTACACCGTTCATGGCAGCTGTATAGGCACCGATGTATTTGGTGATGCGGTAGAAGTACATGTTTTCACACAGGATGGCACGTTCTTCTTTGCGGGCTACAGCGTCTTCCAGTTCACGCATGTCGCTTGATTTCTCGAAGATACCCAGCACACCGCTCTTCTTGTTGAGCAGGGTAGAAAGTTCGTCTGCGCTCAAGCCTTCTTTTTTCATGATGTAAGTCAGTGCACCTGCATCGATGTCACCTGAACGGGTACCCATCATCAGACCTTCCAACGGGGTCAATCCCATGGAGGTATCGATACATTTTCCGTCTTTGATAGCGGCTACAGAGGCACCGTTACCGATGTGGCAGGTAATGATACGTGTACCTTCCTGCGGAATATTCAGGTATTCACATACACGTTTGGAAACGTAACGGTGAGAAGTTCCGTGGAAACCGTAACGACGGATGCCATATTTCTCGTAATAGCTGTATGGAAGTGCATACAGGTAAGCATAGTCAGGCATAGTCTGATGGAAAGCAGTATCGAATACGGCAATCTGTGGCAGTTCAGGCAACAGCTTCTGAACGGCATAGATACCTTTCAGGTTGGCCGGGTTGTGCAACGGGCCCAGGTCACAGCATTCTTCGATAGCGTTGATAACGTCCTGGTCAATCAGTACAGAAGCGCTGAATTTGCTACCTCCGTGCAGTACACGGTGTCCTACCGCATTGATTTCATGCAGGCTCTTTACGATACCGTATTCCGGGCTGGTCAGGATTTCGAAGATGAACTGTACACCGGCATCGTGTTCCTGGATGTCACGTTCGATGATTTTCTTTTCGCCGTTTGGCAAAGTAAGTTTCAGGAATGAGCCAGGCAGACCGATTTTTTCGATACCTCCTTGAGCCAGGACTTGTTTTGTAGTCATCTCGAATACTTTGTACTTGATGGATGAACTACCGCAGTTGAGTACTAATATTTTCATATGGGTTGATGTGTGTTTTTATAATAAAAATGGAAAGGCACAAAGGATATGCTCCCGTCTCTTGCAGGTGCTTATCCTTTGTGTCTTTTGTTATGGTTGAAAATAATCATCAAGATGGATTATTCTTGTGCTTTAGCAGCGATGGCCTGGTTGGCTGTAATGGCAATCATCTTATATACATCGTCGATGCAGCAACCGCGTGAAAGGTCGTTCACCGGACGGGCGATACCCTGCAGGATCGGACCGATGGCAGTAGCATGACCCAGACGTTCTACCAGTTTGTAAGAGATGTTACCTACTTCCAGACAAGGCACTACCAATACGTTGGCTTTACCTGCGATTTCTGAACCCGGAGCCTTGCTTGATCCGATTCTCGGAACCAAAGCGGCATCGGCCTGCATTTCGCCGTCTATCTTCAGGGCCGGATCCATTTCCTTGGCGATACGCAATGCTTCTACGACTTTGTCTACCACTTCGTGTTTGGCTGAGCCTTTGGTAGAGAAACTCAACATGGCTACACGCGGGTCGATTCCGGCTACGGCCTGAGCTGTGCGGGCTGTACATACGGCAATCTGTGCCAACTGTGAAGCATCGGGAACCGGAGTTACAGCTACGTCACCCATAACGATAACACCGTTATCACCACATTCAGGAGCGTGTGTCAGCATCAGCATGGCACCTGATACACAAGTGATACCCGGAGAAGTCTTGATAATCTGCAGGGCAGGACGCAATACATTACCTGTTGTGTTCCGTGCACCGGCCAACTGTCCGTCAGCGTCGCCGGCCTTGATAATCAGACAGCCCAGATACAACGGGTCGAGAACCAGTTTGCGGGCTTCTTCGATTGTCATGCCTTTCTTCTTACGGAGTTCGCACAATAACTGTGCATATTCTTCTTTTTTCGGATGGTTTTCCGGGTCAATGATAGTAGCTTTGTGGATATTACCCAAGCCCCATTCCTTGGCCAGGTTCATGATTTCATCGGGATTACCCAAGAGAATCAGGTCTGCAACACCGTCTGTCAATATCTGATTGGCAGCTTTCAAGGTACGTTCTTCTGTTCCTTCCGGAAGAACGATGCGCTGTTTGTTCGCTTTAGCGCGTTCGACGATTTGACTAATTAAATCCATGTTGGTTTATCTTGTTGTTAAAAATTGTCGATAGAATCGTAAAAATATGTAGAGGGGGCTGGGCACCTCCTTTTTCTGTGCTACAAATGTACTCATTTTTGCAATATGAAGTTTACAAAAACGGATTTTTTTGCTTTAAAAGATGCAAAAAACAACTGTTTGAATAGGGGTGAAATAAATTGACAGGATTTTCATCCGGAGTTATCTCCAAAAGTGTAACTTTGCACCCGTTTTCAATATTAATTTTTTAAGGTATGATTCGTCAATGTTCCATCCTTTTCGGATGTTTGGCTTTGGGTGAGCTGATTGTTTATCTGACGGGCATTCATTTGCCTTCCAGCATCATCGGCATGCTGCTGCTTACCCTTTTCTTGAAACTGGGTTGGATTAAGCTGGAGTGGGTACAAGGCTTGTCCGATTTCCTGGTTGCTAATCTGGGTTTCTTTTTTGTTCCTTCGGGAGTGGCGCTGATGCTGTATTTTGATATCATCACCGCCGAGTTTTGGCCGATAGTCATTGCCACACTGGTAAGTACCGTACTGGTGTTGGTCGTTACAGGTTGGGTACATCAATTGGTTCGTAAGTATGGATTTTTTAGAAAATAAGTTTTTTTTGCTGGCCATTACGTTTGGCTTCTTTTTTCTGTCGAAGGTATTTCAGAAGAAAACCGGATGGGTGCTGTTGAATCCTATCCTGGTAGCGATTGCCCTGTTGATTTGTTTCCTGAAATTCACAGGCGTGTCTTATGAGAAATATTCCGAGGCCGGTTCTCTGGTCGAGTTTTGGTTGAAACCGGCTGTTGTGGCTTTGGGAGTCCCCTTATACCTGCAATTACGGATGATCAAGAAACAATTGATGCCTATCATTGTTTCTCAGTTGGCTGGCTGTATTGTCGGACTGGTAGCCGTTACGGTCATCGCCAAACTGATGGGAGCCTCGCCGCAGGTTATCATGTCGTTGGCACCGAAGTCGGTAACTACACCGATTGCCATGGAAGTATCGAATGCGGTAGGAGGAATTCCTTCGCTGACGGCAGCCGTAGTGATTGTCGTGGGACTGTTCGGAGCCATTTGCGGCTTCAAGGTACTGCAGGTAGGCCATGTGGGAAGCCCTATTGCACAGGGACTGTCTATGGGAACCGCTTCGCATGCGGTAGGTACCAGCCGGGCCATGGAAGTGAGCGGTAAATACGGAGCTTATGCCAGTTTGGGACTGACCTTGAACGGCATTCTGACAGCTTTGCTGACTCCTACCATCCTGCATTTGCTGGGCTTATATTGATATTTGACTAATGATATATTCGAGAAACTAATATGATTGCATTCAGACCGATTGAACTGGAAGATAAGGAAAGGGTCCAGCGTTATACATTAACTAGCCTACGTCGGAACTGTGACTTGTCGTTTGTGAACCTGTACGGGTGGCGTTTCCTTTACCGTACACAGATTGCCGAGATGAACGGTTTCCTGCTGTTCCGATTTTATCTGGACGATGAACCGGTTTATATGATGCCTGTGGGAGAAGGGGATATTCTCCCGGTCATCGAAGCGCTTAGAGAAGATGCCCGTGCGTTACAGGCACCTTTCCGTATGTTGGGGGTCTGTCTGGATATGTGTGATGAGCTGAAAGCCGCTTACCCGGACCAGCTTTCTTTCGAGGCCGACCGTGATTTCTTCGATTATGTATACCTGCATACCGATTTGTCTACGTTGCGGGGAAAGAAGTTCCAGCCTAAACGTAATCATATCAACCGGTTCCGGGCGATGTATCCCGACTATGAATACAAACCGTTGACTCCGGAACTGGTTCCCGAATGTCTTCGTCTGGAAAGCCTCTGGTGTAAGGCAAATGATTGTGCCGAGAACGAGGCTTTGCAGGACGAACGCCGTTTCATGGGACAGGTACTGCCACATTTGTCGGAACTGGATGTGGTAGGCGGTGTGCTGCACGTCAATGGTGATATCGTGGCCTTCACTTTCGGAGGGGCTATCAATCAGGAGACTTTTGATACCTGTGTAGAGAAAGCCGATACTGACATCGAAGGGGCTTATGCCATGATTAATTACGAATTTGCCAATCATCTGCCGGAACAGTATGTTTACATCAACCGGGAGGAGGATTTGGGCTTGGAAGGGTTACGGAAAGCCAAACTTTCTTACCAGCCCGAAATTCTGTTGGAGAAATACATCGTTACATGGCTATGAGTATGCGTGAACAGGTCAAACAGTTATGGAAGTTGTGCTTCCAGGATACGGACGATTTTGTCGACCTGTATTTCCGGATGCGTTATACGGACGAGATAAACAGTGCGATAGAAATGGATGGACGGGTAGTTGCCGCACTTCAGCGGGTGCCTTATTCCCTGACTTGTTTCGGTACAGTGATTCCGGTAGCTTATATATCGGGAGCCTGTACTCATCCGTCTTACCGGAAGCACGGTCTGATGCGTCGGTTATTGGCGGAAGCACACCGTGAAATGTACCGGCAGGGAATCTGTCTGAGTACGTTGATACCTGCCGAGGAGGGGCTGAAGCAGTATTATGCCCGTTCGGGTTATGCGGTTTGTTTCAGGCAGCAGGAAAAGTTATTAACAGCCTGTTCGCTACCTGTTGATAACTCTTTATCTGCATTGGAAATTAGAAGAATAGACTTGTTAAAATCTTTGCCGGAAAACCTTGTTCACTTTGCGTGTGAACAAGGTTATAAACAGCCTTGCAGCATCCAGCATTCGTCCGAAGACTGGCAGGTGATAGCGGCCGACCATCGGTTGGATGGGGGAGAGGTGCTTGTCGGCGAGGAGGGCGGAAACATCCATGCCTTGGTTTTCTGCAAGTATCAGGAGGGCGAACTTACCGTAAAGGAATTGTTGGCCGATACGGAAGCGGATGAACGTCGGATGCTGAAAGCTTTGTTCCGGTATTACGAAGCGGGTGCCTTGCGCCGGATATTGCCGGCCGGTCCCGATGAAGGATATGCGTTGGGAATGGCTCGTCTGATTCGTGTGGAGGAAATCCTCCGGCTGTATGCAGTCCGTTACCCCGACCGGTATTGGGCGTTGGAAGTGACCGGTGATGAGGCTATTCCGGAGAACAACGGTTTTTATCTGTTGGAACAGGGAGCCTGCCGGAAAGGGCGCGATGAGCATATCGATTACGAACCTTATACCCTTGCGGGACTGACGGAAAGCCTGTTCAGAGACGAACGGCCATTCATGAATCTGATGCTGAATTAATTCTGCGAATCACTGTCGTTGGTCAGCATGCGCTCCAGTTCTTCGGCGGTCAGTTTCAGGTAAAACTCTCCTTTGTAAGCGATAGATATACCTCCTGTCTCTTCGGAAACGATGATGGTCATGGCGTCGGTTTCTTGTGAGATTCCCAGGGCAGCCCGGTGGCGGAGCCCCAGTTCTTTGGGGATATTCAGGTTGTGCGATACCGGCAGGATACATCCCGCGGCTTTTATGCGTTTGTTGCTGATGACCATGGCACCGTCATGCAGCGGACTGTTCTTGAAGAAGATGTTTTCGATGAGGCGCTGGTTGATGTTTGCGTCGATGATGTCTCCGGTACGGACCACCTCGTCCAGCGGTAAGCTCCGTTCGATGACAATCAAGGCACCTACCTTTCCTTTGCTCATGTTCAGGCAGGCCATGACAATCGGCATGATGTCTTCCTTGTCGGTCGTATCTTTCTTGTTGCCTTTCAGAAAACGGAAGAAGCTGCTGCTGCGATGGCGGGAACCTAGTGTCAACAGGAAATGGCGGATTTCATCCTGGAACAGTACAATCAGGGCGATGACTCCCACACTCACCAGTTTGTCGAAAATAGAACCTAACAGACGCATTTGCAGCACCTGCGAGACGATGACCCAAATGACGATAAATACCAGGATGCCGATAAAGATATTGATGGAACCTGATGATTTCATCAGCTTGTAGGTCTTGTAGAGTAGGAACGCTACCAGCAGGATGTCGAGTATGTCTTTCAGACTGAGAATGTTGATGTCAAAAGTCATGGTCTATAGTTTGTAAACAGGTTAGTCTTCTGTAGGTTTCAGTCCTTTCATGGCAGCATAAATCTGTACGGCTTCTGTGGCTGCTTTCACATCGTGGACGCGCAGAATATCCGCTCCCCTGTCCAGTGCCAGGGTATTGATGACGGTCGTACCGTTCAACGCATCTTCCGGCCCTCCACCTAATAACTTATATATCATTGATTTCCGTGAAACTCCTACCAGCAGGGGCAGTTCGAAAATCTGGAATTCGTCCAGCTTGTCCAGCAGTTCATAATTATGTTCCAGGTTTTTCCCGAATCCGAACCCTGTGTCGATAATCAGGTCCTTGGCACCCAAATCACGTAGCTGTTGTACCTTCCGGGCGAAATACAAAAGGATTTCTTTCAGCAGATTGTCGTAATGAGGGGCTTGCTGCATCGTCTGTGGAGTGCCTTGCATGTGCATCAGGATGTAGGGTACCCCCAGCCGGGCAACGGTCGGGAACATGTCTGCATCCATTTCGCCGGCAGAAATGTCGTTGATAAGGGCTACTCCATATTCTTCTACACACATGCGCGCTACATCGGCACGGAACGTGTCGACCGAAATGACCGCATCCGGTTGCTCGCGCAGGATAATCTGCAATCCCTTCCGTAGCCGTTCCATCTCTTCTCCGGCAGCAATATGCTCCGCGTTCGGGCGGGAAGAGTAGGCGCCTACGTCGATGATGCTTCCTCCCTCTTCGCAAATCTGGCGGGCACGGGCGATTATTTCCGCTTCGCTCTGTTTCCGGCTGTCTGCATAGAAAGAGTCGGGAGTGAGATTCAGAATCCCCATGACTTGCGGGTACGACAAGTCCATCAGCCGTCCGTTTACATTGATGTATTTGGTGAATGTCTTTTTCATGATACGGTCCTCTTGGCGCTGCAAATGTACATACAATAATTTGTTTTTTACGCTTTCATGAATGATTTTTCAGTTATCTTTGTCTGCTCTTTGGACTGTCTGCCTTTTGAAGATGGGGATAGAGACGGCCCGTTGTCGGAGTGGAAATGAATCAAAAGAACTAATCAGTTAAGAACAGACAATGGAAATCTCAGCTTTGTATGCATGTTTTCTGGAATGTCAGGGGGTGACGACCGATAGCCGGAATTGTCCGGCCGGTTCCCTGTTTATTGCCTTGAAGGGGGCTTCGTTTGATGGAAACCGGTTTGCGGCACAGGCGTTGGCGCAGGGTTGCCGCTATGCGGTAGTGGATAATCCGGAATATGCCGGAACAGACAGCCGTATCCTGTTGGTGGACGATTGCCTGAAGACCTTGCAGCAATTGGCCAACTATCACCGCCGGAAACTGGGTACCCGTATCATCGGTATCACAGGAACCAACGGAAAGACTACGACGAAGGAACTGGTATCTGCCGTTCTGAAGCAGAAATATAACCTGCTGTATACGCAGGGAAATCTCAATAACCACATCGGTGTACCGCTGACGTTGCTCCGTCTGACATCGGAACATGAACTGGCTGTGGTAGAGATGGGGGCCAATCATCCGGGGGAAATCAAGGCACTGGTACACATAGCCGAACCGGATTATGGTATTATTACTAATGTAGGGAAAGCGCACCTGGAAGGTTTCGGCTCATTCGAGGGAGTAATCCGTACCAAAGGAGAATTGTACGATTATTTACGCGGTAAAGACGATTCTGTCGTTTTCCTGCATCATGAGAATCCGTACCTGAATGGCATTGCTCAAGGATTGGCGTGCATACGTTATGGCCAGACTCCAGGGTTGTTTGTGAGCGGACAGTTAACAGGTTGTTCTCCATTTTTGGCATTTGACTGGACGGCTGCCGGTGAGACTCATTCTGTACAGACTCACCTTATCGGTTCGTATAATTTGGATAATGCGCTGGCAGCAGCTGCTATCGGAACTTATTTCGGAGTTAGTGCGACACAGGTTTGTCAGGCTTTGGCAGATTATGTACCTCAGAATAACCGCTCTCAGTTGGTAGATACTGGTCGGAACAGGCTGATTGTAGATGCCTACAATGCCAACCCCACCAGCATGATGGCTGCATTGAAGAATTTCTGCCAATTGGAGGCTGCTCATAAAATGGTAATTTTGGGTGATATGAAGGAGTTGGGAACGGGAAGCCTGGAAGAACACCGGAAAATAATAGACTTTGTGGATGGATGTGGATTCGAACGTGTTTTACTGGTAGGAAGTGAGTTCGCGGCTGCGACTTCTCATTATGAGCATTTTGCCGATGTGGATGCCGCGATTGCAGCGTTGGAAGCTCATCGGCCGGAAGGCTGTTTTATCCTGGTAAAAGGTTCTAACAGCATGAAGTTGAGCCGGATTCCGGAACATCTCTGACCGGCCGGGTTGATAAGGCTGAAACGGTTTGATTTCCGGTATACTATAAAGTATTAAGAAACGTCCTCGTGTTTTGACCTGAACATAAGTTCGTTTGGAGTAAAGCCAGATAAACTCGCGTTTGCGTGAAACATGAGGACGTTTTTTATTTCTGATTGATTGTTTTTGCCAAGTAGTAAATCGAATTCTGCAATCGTTAAGGCTCCGGTGAGTTATAGCGTGCATCCGCACCCCACATCATCTTGTCGCGGAGGGTGTTGAAGAAAGAATGGTGGCAACGCTTTACGATACGGATGAAGTATTCTCCCCGGCGGATAGTCAGGCGGGTCCCTTCGCGGCAGGTCTCACTGCGTCCGTCTACCGCTATCAGGAAATTGTGGCTCCGGCTCTCTACATCGAGGGTGATTTCCCAGTCATCGCGGATGACGATGGGACGTACGTTCAGCGAATGCGGGGCTACGGCAGTCAGGCTGATGGTGCCGCTTTGGGGAACCAGGATGGGGCCGCCGACACTCAGTGAATAGGCCGTAGACCCTGTCGGGGTACTGATGACCAGTCCGTCCGCCTGATAGACGTTCAGCAGTTCGCCGTTGATGTAGGCGTGGATGGTAATCATGGAGGAACTGTCTCTTTTCAGAATCGCTATTTCATTCAGTCCGTACGGATAGCCTTTCAGTACCTGTCCGTTACACGTCAGTTTCAGTACCCGTCGGGATTCCGCCTTGTATTCTCCCCGGTAGATTTCTTCGAACGTCTCTTCCATCTGGTCGGGAGATATATCCGCCAGAAATCCCAGGCGCCCTGTGTTGATGCCCAGAATCGGAATCTCCTTGTTGCCTACCCGGCTGGCGGCTTTCAGGAAGGTACCGTCGCCGCCGATGCTCAGGACCATGTCTGCCGAGAAATTATTCCCTTCGAAAACCTCCAGTCCGCCAAGGTCTGTCCGGGTGTGATGCCGCAGAAAATCATGGAATTCACTGCTGATGCTGATTTGTGCCTCCTTGCGGCGGAGAATCTCCAGCAGATGAGCAATGTGGGCCGATTTATGAGCCTGAAAGGCATTCCCGAAAAGTGCGAAACGTAAGGTATTTTGCATGTCTGATAGCTTTTTTTATCGATAAATTCTGTCAATAACGTGACAAGTTTCTCACAAAACCTGCTAACTTTGCACGTTGTTGACGCAAAGATATAAATTTTAATGCAATATGACTAAATTAAGTGTGAATATAAACAAGGTAGCTACCTTACGCAATGCGCGCGGAGGGAATAATCCCGACGTGGAAAAAGTGGCATTGGACTGCGAGGCTTATGGTGCTGAGGGGATTACGGTACATCCGCGCCCGGATGAACGTCATATCCGCTATGCCGATGTCTACGCGCTCCGTCCCTTGTTGAAAACAGAGTTCAACATCGAGGGATATCCGTCGAAGGAATTCATCGATTTGGTATTGAAGGTGAAACCTCACCAGGTGACACTCGTCCCCGATGCTCCCGACCAGATTACGTCGAATGCCGGATGGAACACGAAAGACAACCTGGGTTTCCTGACCGAACTGATGGATACGTTCGGCAATGCCGGCATCCGTACTTCTATTTTCGTGGGTACAGATGTGGAGATGATTGAATATGCGGCAAAGGCCGGCGCCGACCGGGTGGAACTGTATACGGAACCGTATGCTTCGGCTTATCCGAAAAATCCGGAAGCTGCCATCGCTCCTTTTATAGAAGCCGCACAGGCTACACGCAAACTTGGCATGGGACTGAATGCCGGTCATGACCTGAGCCTGGAGAATCTGAGATATTTCCACGAGAATATTCCATGGGTAGACGAAGTGTCTATCGGTCATGCCTTGATTTGTGATGCCCTGTATCTGGGATTGAAGAAAACCATTGAAGAATATAAAAACTGCCTCTGCTGATGATGACAACTATGTTAGTGGCTGCTGCCCAGGGCGTAGCCGATACCGTATCGGGCATGAACCCGGTACTGACCGAAATTTCGGGTGAACCTCAGATGAATCTCTGGGATATGGCCTGTAAGGGTGGATGGATTATGATTGTACTGGCCTTGATGTCGGTGATAGCCTGTTATATCTTCTTTGAACGGGCGATAACCATCCGCAAGGCAGGCAAAGATGACCCTTTGTTCATGGAGCGTATCCGCGATTACATCAATACCGGTGAGGTGAAATCGGCCATCAATTATTGCCGGATGACCAATACACCGGCAGCCCGGATGATTGAAAAAGGTATTTCGCGTATGGACCGTCCAGTAGCCGATGTACAGGCAGCCATTGAAAATACGGGAAACATTGAAGTGGCCAAACTGGAGAACGGACTTTCCATTATCGCGACCGTATCCAGCGGTGCCCCGATGTTAGGCTTCCTGGGGACAGTGACCGGTATGGTCCGTGCCTTCTGGAATATGGCCAATGCGGGAAATAACATCGATATCACACTGTTGTCGAGCGGTATTTACGAGGCCATGATTACTACCGTAGGTGGATTGGTGGTCGGTATTGCCGCCATGTTTGCCTATAATCACCTGGTATATCGTGTGGATAAAGTTGTCAGCCAGATGGAAGCCCGTACCATGGCTTTCATGGACCTGCTGAACGAATCGAAAGATAAATAAGAGAGCGTATGGCATTGAAGAGAAGACAGAAAATATCGCCCAGCTTCAGTATGTCGTCTATGACCGACCTCATATTTCTGCTGCTGATATTTTTTATGATAACCTCTACCATGGTTTCACCGAATGCCATCAAGGTGTTGTTGCCGCAAGGCTCGGAACAGACTTCGGCCAAACCGATGGCACGTGTGATTATTGACAAGGATTTGAACTACTACGGGGCGTTCGGCAATGAAGACGAAATGCCGTTGACCATGGATGAACTGACACCTTTTCTGCAGGAATGCGCGCAGAAGGAACCGGAAATGTATGTGGCACTGTATGCGGACGAGTCGATTCCCTACCGGGAGATTGTCCGGGTGCTGAACATCGCCAACGAGAATCATTTCAAAATGGTGCTGGCTACCCGCCGTCCCGACAAGAACTGATGGTAAGACATGAAGAAGAGTAAGATAACAGGAATTGTAGGAACGGTAGCAGTACACCTTATTATACTTCTGCTGCTTTTCTGGCTGACCCTTTCGCGTCCTGCCGCGCAGGAGGAGGGTGGGGTGCCTGTTATGCTGGGAAATACGGAGATGGCTGCGGGTGATGCCGACCCTTATACATTGACGGAGGTGGATGTACTTCCCCAACCGGAATCGGCGGTACCTTCCGAACCGGAAATGACCGAACCTGCGCCTGAACAACCGATGATAACACAGGAGGATGAGCCTTCTATCCAAGTGAAGAAAGAACAGCCGAAGAAACAGGAAAAGCCTAAAAAGGAACAGCCGAAGAAGGAAACGGTGACGCAGAAGCCTCAGACACCGGTGGAGAAACCGGCCGAAAAGACGGAGGCCGAGAAACGGGCCGAAGCCGAACGGGCTGCTGCCGAGGCTGCGGCCAACAAGATAGCCGGAGCTTTCGGAAAGGGTTCTAAGATGGGTAGTAAGGGAAACGCTGCTTCGGGTAGCGGTTTCCAGGGAAGCCCGACCGGAAACAGTGCTACCGGAAAGACTTCCGGAACCGGAGGTTATGGTACGTTCGACCTGAACGGCCGTTCGCTGGGACCGGGTGGACTGCCCGTACCGGTGTACAATGTACAGGATGAAGGGCGTGTCGTGGTAACCATCGTGGTAGACCCTTCCGGACGGGTAATCAGCACAAGCATCAACAAACGCACCAATACCGTGAATCCGGCGTTGCGCCGTGCGGCGGAAGAAGCTGCCCGCCGGGCCCGATTCAATGAAGTGGACGGTGTGAACAATCAGAGTGGAACGATTACGTATTATTTTAAACTGAAATAGCTTATGAAATCAATTTGTATCTTTTTGGCCGAAGGTTTCGAAGAAATGGAAGCCATGTTCCCGTTGGATATTTTGCGTCGGGGAGGCCTGAATGTCAAGACTGTATCTGTAACCGGAAACAAAACGGTAACGAGTTCACATCAGGTTCCTGTCGTGGCTGACATGCTGTTCGAGGACCTGAACGAAGCAGAGGTGGAAATGATTGTACTGCCGGGTGGACTGCCTGGAGCAACCAATCTGGACGCACATGCCGGCTTGGACAAACTGATTATGAGCTTTGCCGCAGCAGGTAAACCGTTGGCCGCTATCTGTGCCGCTCCGATGGTATATGGCAAACGTGGTCTGCTGAAAGGCAAGAAGGCTACCTGCTATCCGGGTTTCGACACATACCTGGAGGGGGCTGAATATACCGGTAACCTGGTGGAAGTTGTCGATAACTTCATCTTGGGTAAAGGTCCGGGAGCTGCCTGGATGTTCGGCTTTGCCATTCTGGAGAAATTTGCCGGCGCTGACAAGGTGGCCGAAGTGAAAAAAGGAATGCTGATTGCCTGATGAAGAATTACGTCATCGTTGTGGCTGGCGGTAAAGGACTCCGCATGGGAGGGGATATCCCGAAGCAGTTCCTGCCTGTAAAGGGGAAGCCGGTGCTGATGCGTACGCTGGAGGCTTTCCATGCCTGCGATGCACAGTTGGAACTGATTCTGGTACTTCCGGCCGATCAGCAGGCCTACTGGAAAGAGCTCTGCTCCACCTGTCATTTTACGTTACCTCATCGCATAGCCGATGGAGGGGAGACCCGTTTCCATTCCGTAAGGAACGGACTGGCACTGGTGGATGAAGAAGGACTGGTAGGGGTGCATGACGGTGTCCGCCCCTTCGTCTCACAGGAAGTTATCCGTAACTGCTACCGGGAGGCTGCTCAGAAAGAGGCGGTGATACCGGTGGTGGAAGTGGTGGAAACCCTGCGCAGGCTGGAGGAATCGGGGAGTGAAACAGTACCCCGTAGCAGTTACCGCCTGGTACAGACTCCGCAGGTCTTTACGGTATCGCTGTTGAAGCAGGCGTACGCTCAGCCCTATTCGCCGATGTTTACGGATGATGCTTCGGTGGTGGAGGCTGCCGGACATGCGGTACATCTCATTCCGGGAAATCGGGAAAACATCAAACTGACTACACCTTTTGACTTGAAGGTGGCGGAAGTGCTGGCTTGATCAAGCTATACAGAACGTGTCGTCGAGGCGGAACTCCCGTCGGACGACACGTTTTCTGCATCTGTTATAAACCTATTGGAAAATTCATGGAAGGGATATGTTCGATTTGACTACACGAGACATCAAGTATCTGCAGGGGGTAGGACCGCAACGTGCGGCTATCCTGAACAAGGAGTTGGAAATCTATTCCTTCAAGGACTTGTTGTATTATTTCCCTTACAAGTACGTAGACAGAAGCCGGGTGTATCTCATCCGTGAAATCGACGGGAACATGCCATACATCCAGTTGCGGGGAAAGGTCCTGAGCTTCGAGACGTTGGGAGAGGGGCGGCAGCGGAGGCTGGTCGGTCATTTCTCCGACGGTACCGGTGTCGTGGACCTGGTCTGGTTCCAAGGCTTGAAGTTCATAACCGGAAAGTATAAGGCCAACGAGGAATACATCGTTTTCGGAAAGCCGACCGTGTTCAACGGACGCATCAACATCGCCCATCCGGATATTGACCCGGCGGCGGAACTGACGCTTTCTGCCATGGGCCTGCAGCCGTATTACAATACGACGGAACGGATGAAGCGGAGCAACCTGCACTCTAATGCCTTGACGAAGCTGATGAAGAACCTGTTCGGGGCGCTGCAGCATGAAGTGCTGGAAGAGACCCTTAGCCCTTCGCTGGTGGAGAAGTACCGGTTGATGCCGCTTACCCAGGCGCTCTATTACATCCATTTTCCGCAGAATCCGGAACAGCTTCGGCGGGCGCAGTACCGGCTGAAGTTCGAAGAACTGTTTTATGTTCAGTTGAATATCCTGCGTTACACCAAAGAGCGGCGGAATAAATTCAAGGGGCTGGTGTTCAGCCGGGTAGGCGAGATATTCAATACCTTTTATTCCAAGCATCTTCCTTTCCAGCTGACAGGAGCCCAGAAACGCGTCATCAAAGAGATGCGCCGGGATATGGGAAGCGGACGTCAGATGAACCGCCTGTTGCAAGGCGATGTGGGGAGTGGCAAGACCTTGGTCGCGCTGATGACCATGCTGATAGCCTTGGACAACGGTTACCAGGCATGCATGATGGCCCCGACCGAGATTCTGGCTACCCAGCATTATGAAACTGTCCGTCATTTCCTGGAAGGGATGGATGTCCGGGTGGAGCTGCTTACGGGAACCGTGAAGGGGAAACGCCGGGAAGCCGTCCTGAAAGGCCTGTTGACCGGCGAGGTACACATCCTGATCGGTACACACGCGGTGATAGAAGATACGGTGAACTTTGCTTCGCTGGGACTCGTGGTCATTGACGAGCAGCACCGCTTCGGGGTGGCCCAGCGTGCCAAGTTATGGGCAAAGAATACTTGCCCGCCCCATGTGCTGGTCATGACGGCTACGCCGATTCCCCGTACGTTAGCCATGACCCTGTATGGCGATTTGGATGTCTCGGTCATCGACGAGCTTCCTCCCGGACGCAAACCGATCCAGACCGTTCATCAGTTCGATAACCGCCGTGCCTCCCTTTATGCCTTTATCCGGAAGCAGATACAGGAGGGACGTCAGGTGTATATTGTCTATCCCCTCATTCAGGAAAGCGAGAAGATGGACATCAAGAACCTGGAAGAAGGTTACCTGCATATTTGCGAGGCGTTCCCGGAATACAAGGTCAGCAAGGTGCATGGCAAGATGAAGCCGGCCGAGAAAGACGCGGAAATGCAACGTTTCTTGCGCAATGAAACCCAGATTATGGTGGCGACGACGGTTATCGAGGTGGGAGTGAATGTCCCTAATGCCTCGGTCATGGTCATCGAGAATGCCGAACGCTTCGGATTGTCGCAGTTGCATCAGTTGCGGGGACGTGTCGGTCGGGGAGCCGACCAGTCCTATTGCATGCTGGTGACTGGGTATAAGTTGACTGAGGATACCCGGAAGCGCATTGAAATCATGGTACAGACCAATGACGGTTTCGAGATAGCGGAGGCCGATCTGAAGCTGCGGGGGCCCGGCGATCTGGAAGGAACCCAGCAGAGCGGAGTGGCCTTTGACCTGAAGATTGCCGATATTGCCCGCGACGGCCAGTTGCTTCAATACGTGCGTGAGATAGCCGAGCGGCTACTGGATGACGACCCGGATGGCGTCAAGCCGGAGAATGCCGTGGTATGGCAACAGCTGAAGGAGCTCCGGAAAAAGCATGTCAACTGGGCGGTCATTTCCTAGATGGCCGGCCGTTTCTGGCCAATCGGGCACCAGGCCTGCAGACAAAACAAAAGCGAGCGTCTCCTGCAGAAAACGCTCGCTTTTATTTTTACTTTGCGGGTAAAATTACTTTTTCAGACGGTTACCGTAACGGCTCATGAACTTATCTACACGTCCAGCTGTATCGACCAGCTTAGATTTACCAGTGTAGAACGGGTGAGAGCTGCTAGAGATTTCCAGCTTTACCAACGGATAAGTTTCGCCTTCGAATTCGATTGTGTCTTTAGTAGCACAAGTTGAACGAGACAGGAACATGTCACCGTTTGACATGTCTTTAAATACTACCGGACGGTAGTTTTCAGGATGAATACCTTTTTTCATGTTTAGTATATACTTTTATTGTTATTATTGGCAATATCTGGTAACACCAATCGTGTGTAATGGTCTGTTTCGGGTTGCAAAGATACGCCTTTTATTTGAAACTGAAAAGAAAAACAATAATTTTTTATGATACAGACGGTTCGTGGCTTTTTATATTAGATAAAGGTAAGGGGAGACCATGAAGAACGGATGCCCTTTTGTAATATCCACATTGCATCTGCCTGGTCGGGGGCGGCTGTACTCCGCTATTTGTCGGCTGTGCCCTTTCCGGTATTATTTTTTTTCGGAAGCAGATAGGAAGTTCTCACAATTATTGCTACTTTTGCATAAGAATTTAATTACTAACAATAATAAATTTTACAACAATGGTTAATTACAAAGAATTAGGCTTGGTGAACACAAGAGATATGTTTGCTAGAGCTATCAAAGGTGGTTATGCTATTCCGGCTTTCAACTTCAATAACATGGAACAGTTGCAGGCTATCATTAAGGCTGCTGTAGAAACTAAATCGCCGGTTATCCTGCAGGTTTCTAAAGGTGCCCGTAACTATGCAAACCAGACTTTGTTGCGTTACATGGCCGAAGGTGCTGTAGAATATGCCAAGGAATTGGGCTGCGCTCATCCTGAAATCGTTCTGCACCTCGATCACGGAGATTCATTCGAATTGTGTAAGTCTTGTATCGACATGGGCTTCTCTTCAGTAATGATCGACGGTTCTCACCTGCCTTATGAAGAAAACGTAGCTTTGACTAAGAAGGTAGTTGACTACGCTCATCAGTTCGATGTAACTGTAGAAGGTGAATTGGGCGTATTGGCTGGTGTAGAAGATGAAGTTAGTGCAGAACACCACACTTATACTAATCCGGAAGAAGTAATCGACTTCGCTACTCGTACAGGTTGCGACTCTTTGGCTATCTCAATCGGTACTTCTCACGGTGCATACAAGTTCAAACCGGAACAGTGCCACGTTGATCCGGCTACAGGTCGTCTGGTTCCTCCTCCATTGGAATTCGCTGTATTGGACGCTGTAATGGAAAAATTGCCGGGATTCCCTATCGTATTGCACGGATCTTCTTCAGTTCCTCAGGAAGAAGTTGATACTATCAACAAGTTCGGTGGTAAGCTGGAAGCTGCTATCGGTATTCCGGAAGAACAGTTGCGTAAGGCTGCTAAATCTGCTGTTTGCAAGATCAACATCGACTCAGACTCTCGTCTGGCTATGACTGCAGCTATCCGTAAGGTATTCGCTGAAAAACCGGCTGAATTCGACCCACGTAAGTATCTGGGCCCGGCTCGTGACAACATGGAAAAACTGTACAAGCACAAAATCATCAACGTTTTGGGCTCTGAAAACAAATTGGCTCAGTGCTAATCTGCCGTACAGATTCTGAAAGATAAGCGGAGGCTGCCTCGTTCGGGGCAGCCTCTTTTTTATGCCCTGTGGCCGGGAGTCCCGTCCCGGTCTGGTGAAACGTGGGGAATAGCTGTTACAGAAAGTTTTCCGGATAAAGGCTTCACGCTTTCACATCGCCTCCGGCGCGCTGTGGAACAAAGAGTTGCGGTGAAGGCTGATGTTTCACGGTGAAGGCAGGGGGCTTCCGGGAAAGCCCTTCCCGGGGCGGCAAAAGAAAAACCGTCCCAGGTTTCAGGCTGGAACGGTTTGGAATATGGTTGATGTCTGTAGGAAGTCCTTACCGGAGGAAAGGAGATTCTCCGCTCTGTGTGCGGGCAATGGCTACTTCCTGTGCGTTCGGCACGATGGTTTTCAGGGAACCGTCCGGTTGCTGGTAGCTGATGGTCCCGTCTTCGTTCATGCGGATGAGTTCGAAGCTTTGTCCTTCCGCTTCGGCATTCCAGGTCCGCTTTTCTGCGTTGTACACCAGGTTCAGTTCTTTTCCTTCATCGCCTTCTTTCGTGATGGTGTAACCGTCTTCATTGGTGCGGATGGCGTAGGTGCCCTTTTCACCGTGTATCGTACGGATGGACCCCAGTTCGGCTACAGGGTTCGAGCCCGACCAGAATTCGATGGAGTTCAGTACCAGGATGTCTGCCAGGTAAGCAACTTCATATATAGGTACGATGTGAAATGCAAGGAAAACCACTTCATTGACGAACTTATTCCCGATGCCCTGGTTCCAGTCTTTCAGGTTCGACCAGAGTCCGAATGAGCCGATGCACGAGGAGAACAGCAGGCTTCCTCCCACCAGTGCGGTAACGATTCTTAATTTTGTCTTTTTCATGGTCTGATGTTTTTTTGTCTGAATTGATTAGGTCTTGTCTTATTTTTCATTTTGTCACAAAATTAGTATATATTTTGAGCTATGAAAATAAAAAGCCAATAAAAAAACGTATCTTTGACGCGGTTTTGAATATTTAATCTAAATTAGTATAAAATGAAAGAACAGATTCAGAAAAAATTGAGTGACTCGAAGGCCGCTCGCTGGACGGCGCTCATCATTGTTTCCTTTACAATGATGTGCGGTTATTTCCTGACGGACGTCATGTCTCCGCTGGAAAATTTGCTGACTACCCGGGGAAGTGTGGCCCATTTTACTGACGATACATCCATGCCTACCGATTCGTTGTTGGCCAAGATGGAACTGCTGGCTGCCGATGAGGCTTCGCCTTCGCTGACGGTAGAAAGTCTGGAGAAAGGGCTCCAGGTACAATACCTGGATTGTGTGGATGGTAATCAGCAGGTGGTAGAGAAGACGGTGGCTACCATTGCTTCGGGCGAAGGATGGTCCAGTACGGAATACGGATTCTTCTCCGGCTCCTATGGTTACATCAATGTTTTTCTGCTGATGCTGTTCTTCGGCGGTCTGATTCTGGATAAGATGGGTATCCGTTTTACCGGTATCCTGTCTTCCGGACTGATGTTTGCCGGTGCGCTGATTAAATGGTATGCGCTGGCCAGCGACTTCGGCGATGCCACTTTCCTGGGTATGAACCTGCAGGTTGTCGTGGCTTCGTTGGGCTTCTCCATTTTCGGTGTCGGCTGCGAAATCAGTGGTATTACCGTATCGAAGGTCATTGTCAAATGGTTTGCCGGTAAGGAACTGGCTTTGGCCATGGGACTTCAGGTGGCGATGGCCCGTATCGGAACGGCTGTAGCGCTGGGCGTCAGTCTGCCGGTGGCCCGGATGATGGGCGAGGTGTCCTATCCGGTACTTTTCGGTGCCATTACCTTGTGTATCGGTTTCTTGTGCTATCTGGTATATTGTGTGATGGACAAGAAGGAAGACGCTTCTGTACAGGCTGCCCGTCAGGAGGCCGGCGAAACTGCCGAGGAAGAAGGTTTCAAGATGTCGGACCTGAAGCTGATTTTCTGCAGCAAAGGTTTCTGGCTGATTACCCTGTTGTGCCTGATGTTCTATGCCGGGGTGTTCCCTTTCCTGAAATTCGCTACCAAGCTGATGATTTTCAAATATAACGTACCGGAATCTTTTGCCGGTCTTATTCCGGCCCTCTTGCCTTTCGGTACCATCCTGTTGACCCCTGTCTTCGGAACCCTGTACGACCGTATCGGTCGGGGAGCTACCCTGATGATTATCGGTTCGGTCATGCTGACGGTGGTACACGTGCTCTTCGCCTTGCCGGTGATGAACTATTGGTGGTTTGCGGTGGTAGTGATGGTAATCCTGGGTATTGCCTTTTCACTTGTACCGAGCGCCATGTGGCCTTCCGTTCCGAAGATTATCCCGATGAAGCAGCTGGGTTCGGCCTATGCCATCATCTTCTACATCCAGAACATCGGTCTGGCCATGGTTCCGCTGCTGATAGGATGGGTTATCAACGATTTTGCTACCCAATACAATGAAGCCGGTGTGGTGACAGGCTATAATTACACCGTACCGATGACCATCTTTGCCCTGTTCGGCGCTTGTGCCATCCTCATTTCCCTGATGCTTCGTCAGGAAGATGCCAAGAAGCACTACGGCCTGGAAGAGGCGAACATGAAGAAATAAACCGACGGTACACAGCCGGCCGGCGGAACCGGCCGGTGGCTGTATACCAGAAAGGCAGCCGTGCTACAGCAGGTTTTACCCGGACTGTGGCGCGGCTGCCTTTTTTATGTCTGGTGGACTGTTGTCAGTCCTTGTCTATCTTCACGATGGCGCCGGTATTCGGATTGAAGACGACGCGGGTGTTGACCTTCTTGTCGAAGAGCCCGTCGGTCAGGACTTCTGTGTACCCCAGTTGGGTGACAGGCAGTTCCTCTTCGAAAACCGTCTTTCCTTCGAAGCTGACGCTGACGTTGGCTTTCCCTGGAATGTTGTAGAGGACTCCTTTCGGCTGTTTCCCTTTTCCTTCTTCCTGGGTGCCCAGGGCGGTTTTGCTGGTCAGGTTCACATAAATCGGTTCTCCGGCCAGGTCGTCCGGGGTCAGGATACCCAGCTTTTCCGAGAAGCGGAAGGCAATCTGGTCCTTCAGCCCTTCCTCCGGCGACAGGCGTACGGTGAACACCTGGTCCTCACGGTCGTTGATGCCGGTAAACATTTCCGTCATGGCCTGTTCCTGCTGGTTCAGGTTGTCGATGACCAGTTGCAGGGAAGCGCCGTCTTTCGGCATGTTTTCGGCCTGCCCGCGTAGAATCAGGTTCTTGCTTTCGCGGATGTTGAAGATTTCCTTGGCGGTCAGTTCAGCCATCTTGGCGGTGGAGCCGGCCATCAGGATTTCTTCCGTCAGGTATTTCCGGGCGTTGGGATGCCGCTGGGGTTTTTCCAGCTTGTAGGGAGTCTCTTCCGTGGCGGGGGCCGAGGTGTTGATGGCCTTGATGATGCCGTCGTCTGTCAGTTCCATGTTCGAGGCCAGGTCCTTGTCCTTCAGTTTCATGATATAGGCCTTGGTCGAATCGGGTACTCCCACTGAACATACTTCTATCTGTTTGATTTTCCAATAGGTTTCCGGTTGGGCGGTTACGTTGTTCAGGCGCAGGAAACGGTTGGCGTATTGGCAGAACTCTCCCGGCTGATACGTTACTTTGGTGGCGATGACACGTACTTCCAATGCCGTTTTCGGAAGGAAATAAGCGATTCCTTCTCCTTTCCCCGGTATGTAGGGGTCTTGGGCATAAGTGGCGGCCGTAGCTGCCAGCAGGCTTAGCGCGATGATTCCTTTCTTCATGGTCGGAGGTTTATTTCGTTTCGGTTAGTTTTTTCCAGGCTTCCGGCAGAGCCTCGATGATGTCGGCGGCGTTCATGCTGATTACTCCCTGCCGTTCGCGGGCGATGTCGCCTGCCAGTCCGTGTACATAGACTCCTAGGCGGCAGGCTGCTTCCTGCGGATAGCCTTGGGCCAGCAGGGCCAGCAGGATACCGGTCAGCACATCTCCGCTTCCTCCGGTGGCCATGCCCGGATTGCCGGTCGGATTGAAGTAACAGTTTCCTTCCGGTGTAATGATGGTAGTCCATGCTCCTTTCAGTACGATGTAGCACTGCAGGTAGGAAGACAGTTCCTTGGCCTTGCTCAGGCGTTCGTAGCTGTTGCTGCACCGGCCTACCAGGCGTTCCAGCTCCTTGACGTGTGGGGTCAGGATGGCTTGTTTCGGGACGCGGTTCAGGAAGTTCCGGTATACACTGAGGTTGTTCAGGGCATCGGCGTCCAGTACCGTCGGTACATAGCAGCTGTCCAGCTGTTCGATGGTGGTCTTGGCGGTGATTTCCTCCTGTCCCAGTCCCGGACCGATGGCTATGGCCTGGTAGTTGTCCAGGTCGGTCGGTTCGGCAAAGAACCGTTCGTGCAGGTCGTCTTCCACCGTGGCCTGCGGAACCAGGGTCTGAACCAGGTTGTGGTTGCAGATAGGTGTGTGGACGGTCAGGCGTCCGATACCGGAGCGCATGCAGGCCTGGGCTGCCATGACTGCGGCTCCACCCATGCCGTATGAACCGGCGATGAGGAGTCCGTGTCCGCGCATGCCCTTGTGGGCGAATTTCTTATAGGGACGGATAAGGCTCCGTACTTCCGCCTCTTCGGTGATGTAGTAGGGAGTCGTGACGTTCTTCATGAATTCCTGGCTGGTGCCGATGTCCAGCACTTCCCATTCGCCCACGTATTCTTCGTTCTCGGCGAAGAGGAAGGACAGCTTCGGAAGCTGGATGGTCAGGGTCAGGTCGGCCTGGATGATGTTCTGGCGTACGTTGTAGGTATTGTCTTCGCCCATCAGTCCCGAGGGGGTGTCGATGGAGACCACGGTCGACTGCGACGCGTTGATATATTGTACGACTGCTGCGAAGCCGCCGCTCAGAGGCTTGTTCAGTCCGGCTCCGAAGAGGCCGTCTATCACGATGTCGTTGCGCGTCAGTTTCGGCGGGTCGAACTGGGAGCTCACTTCCGTAAAGTTGGCGAAACCGCATTCTTTCAGCCGGCGGATGTTGGTAAGACATTCTTCGGAGATTTTTCCGGTCACGTTGAAGAAGACCACTTCCACCGGATAATGTTTCAGGAACAGCATGCGGGCCACAGCCAGGGCGTCGCCGCCGTTGTTTCCGGCACCGGCAAAGACAATCATGCGGCGGGCTTTGTCCCAACGCCGGCAGATGGCGTCAGTAATCAGGCTGGCCGCTTTTTCCATCAGGTTGATGGATAGTATGGATTCATGGCTGATGGTATAGGCATCAGCTTCGCGTTGTTGTTTGCAGCTTAATATTTTCATTGTTCTCTCAACTAGCTAATTTGACGGTAAAAGTACGAAAAAAGGATTGAACTGTCTTTATGTTTCCTTAGAAAATATATTTAAAACCGTCGTGAGCGTGTGGAGGTTTGGCAGATTATTCGTAAATTTGCACCAATTTTATTAACAACATAGATCTATGGATACTATTCAGATTAAAGATAAACGGTTTACCACGTTCATTCCGGAAGAGAAGATTCTGACAGAGGTTGCCCGTGTGGCCGATGAAATCAATCGTGACCTTTCCGGAAGCGACCCCTTGTTCGTGAGCGTCCTGAATGGGTCATTCATGTTTACCGCCGATCTGATGAAACGGCTGACCATTCCCTGCGAAATCTCTTTCGTGAAGCTGGCTTCGTATGAAGGGACTTCCACTACCGGCCGGGTAAAGGAACTGGTAGGACTGAACGACGACATCAGCGGACGTACCGTCGTTATTGTGGAGGATATTGTCGATACCGGTCTGACTATGCAGCGGCTGCTTGAGACCTTGCGTGCAAAAAATCCCAAGGAAATCCGTATCGCTACGCTGCTGGTGAAACCCGACAAGCTGCAGGTAGACCTGAAGATTGATTATGTGGCGATGAATATTCCAAACGATTTCATTGTAGGCTACGGACTCGATTACGACGGCTATGGACGTAATTTCCGGGATATCTACATCGTAGAAGACTAATACTCACTATATAATAATTAAGGTAAAAATGTTGAATATTGTAATTTTTGGTGCACCGGGCTCCGGAAAAGGAACTCAGAGTGCCCGTATCGTGGAGAAATACGGATTGAACCACATCTCTACAGGCGACGTGCTGCGTGCCGAAATCAAGAACGGTACCGAACTGGGTAAGACAGCTAAAGGCTACATCGATAACGGACAGCTGATTCCGGATGCCCTGATGATTGACATCCTGGCCAGCGTATTCGATAGCTTCAAGGACAGTAAAGGTGTCATCTTCGACGGTTTCCCACGTACCATCGCTCAGGCAGATGCGCTGAAGGCGATGTTGAAGGAACGCGGACAGGAAGTGTCTGTCATGCTTGACCTGGAAGTTCCGGAAGATGAACTGATGACCCGTCTTATCAAGCGCGGTCAGGAATGTGGACGTGCTGACGATAATGAAGAAACCATTAAGAAACGTCTGGTCGTTTACCATTCACAGACTGCTCCGCTGATTGACTGGTACAAGAATGATGGCAAGTATTGCCACATCAACGGTCTGGGTACCATGGAAGGTATCTTCGCCGATATCTGTACTGCAATCGATAAACTCTGATTGAATTAAGTATACGAAGAATGGAGGGCCTTCTGTCTGTCCGGATATAAGGTTCTTTATTCTTCTTTATCTTTTATCGTAAATATAAACCGACCGTTTACTTGTTTCGTAGGGATACGAACGTAATTATTGAACTAGCATTATGGCTGAATCGAATTTTGTTGATTATGTAAAGATCTACTGCCGCTCCGGTAAAGGAGGCCGAGGCTCGGTACACATGCGTCGTGAGAAATACATGCCCAATGGAGGCCCTGACGGTGGCGACGGTGGTAGAGGAGGTCATGTTATCTTGCGGGGTAACCGCAATTACTGGACATTGCTGCACCTGAAGTATGAACGCCACGTGTTCGCCGAACACGGAGGAAACGGCTCGAAGAACAAGAGCTTCGGAAAAGACGGTGCAGATAAAATCATTGAAGTGCCGTGCGGAACGGTGGCCTACAACGCCGAAACCGGCGAGTATGTATGCGACATTACCGAACACGGACAGGAGGTCATCCTCTTGAAAGGGGGACGCGGAGGACTGGGCAACTGGCACTTCCGGACGGCTACCCGCCAGGCTCCCCGCTTTGCGCAGCCGGGCGAACCCATGCAGGAGATGACCGTTATCTTGGAACTGAAACTATTGGCCGATGTAGGTCTGGTGGGATTCCCCAATGCCGGAAAGTCTACGCTGCTTTCTACGGTGTCGGCGGCCCGTCCGAAGATTGCCAACTATCCGTTCACTACGCTGGAACCGAATCTGGGTATCGTCTCTTACCGCGAAGGGAAGTCCTTCGTGATGGCCGACATCCCGGGTATCATCGAAGGGGCCAGCGAAGGGAAGGGGCTGGGCCTGCGCTTCCTGCGCCACATCGAACGTAACTCGCTGCTGCTGTTCATGGTGCCGGGCGATACGGACGATATCCGCAAGGAATACGAGGTGCTGCTCAACGAGCTGGCACGTTTCAACCCGGAGATGCTCGACAAGCAGCGGGTGCTGGCTATCACCAAGAGCGATATGCTGGACGAGGAGCTGATTGCGATGCTGGAACCTACATTGCCTCAAGATATACCGCATGTATTCATCTCTTCCATTACCGGACTGGGCATATCCGAACTGAAGGACATCCTGTGGACGGAACTCAACAAGGACAGCAACCAACTGGAAGCGGTCCGTCGGGAGGCGATTGTCCATCGTGCCAAGAACCTGACCGAGCTCCAGCAGGAACTGCAGGATATGGGCGAAGACGAGGACTTCGAGTTTGAATACGAGGACGAAGCGGACGACGAGGATTTCGAATACGAATACGAAGAAGAAGATTGGGAGGACGAACCCCAGAAATAATCATGAATCATTTTTCAGCAGATAACCGGATGTTGGTGTATGGGGCGATGCAACCTTACACCGACATCTTCTGTTTCTCGACCACCCGGCATGGAGGGTTCAGCGAAGGGGCGTATGCCTCGTTCAACTGCAACGGCTATTGCGGCGACCGTCACGAGGCGGTGGCCCGGAACCGGGAACTCTTGTGCGGCCTGCTGCCGCAACGGCCGGAAACGTTGCTCATCCCTCACCAGACACACGGTACAGAGGTCCGTACCGTAGATGAGGCTTTCCTGCAGTTGCCCGATGCGGCCCGCACGGAGGCGCTGGAAGGGGTGGATGCCCTGATGACCCGTATTCCCGGGCAGTGCCTGTGTATCTCTACGGCCGACTGTATCCCGGTGCTTTGTTACGACCGGCGCCTGCGGGCGGTGGCCGCCGTTCATGCGGGATGGCGGGGTACCGTGGCACGGATTGTCGGTAAGACCCTGCGGCAGATGGGAGAGGTGTACGGCACCCGTCCCGAAGATGTGGTGGCCTGCATCGGTCCTGGCATTTCGCTGGACGCCTTCGAGGTAGGCGATGAAGTCTATCAGGCATTCTGCGAGGCCGGCTTCCCCATGGAGCGCATTGCACGCCGGGACTCGAAGTGGCACCTGGATTTGTGGGAGGCCAACCGCCTGCAGCTGTTGGAACAGGGGGTTCCCGAGGCGCAGGTCTCGGTAGCCGGTATCTGTACCTATCGGCAGAACGACAGGTTCTTTTCCGCACGCCGGCAAGGTATCCGCTCCGGACGTATCCTGTCGGGAATTCTGCTGATGCATCCTTTCTAAACGCCAACGAAGTATGAAGAAGATTACATTAGAAGTCTCTCCGGAGCTGAAAGCCGCCTGGCCTTCGTTCCAGGGAGCCGCCGTACTGGCCGAAGTGACGAATTCGGCCTACAGCGAGCCGTTGTGGAAACGCATCCAGGAGTTTACGGAACTCTACCGCCAGCGGTATACTGTCGATTCCATCAAGGATATGCCTGCCATCCAGGCTACCCGCCAGGCCTATAAGAAATGTGGCAAGGACCCCAGCCGCTACCGTCCCTCGTCCGAGGCACTGTGCCGGCGCATCCTGCGCGGACTTCCCCTGTATCAGATCGATACGCTGGTGGACCTGATTAATCTGGCCTCCATCTACAGCGGACACTCCATCGGCGGGTTTGACCTCGACAAGATTGTGGGCGACCGCCTGGTGCTGGGCATCGGAAAGGCCGGCGAGCCGTATGAAGGCATCGGACGCGGGGAGCTGAACATCGAAGGGATGCCTGTTTACCGCGATGCGGTGGGTGGGGTAGGGACTCCTACCAGCGATAACGAACGTACCAAGCTGACCGGTGACACCACTCACCTGCTGGCCATCATGAACAGTTACCGTGGAAAGGAAGGGCTGGAAGCCGATGTGCGGTACATGGTCGACCTCTTGAAGGAGTTTGCCGCCGCCCGTCAGGTGGAAGTCGTGTATTTCAATTGATTCCGAACAATTAGCCGATATAGATTTATGGATATAGAAAAGATTATGACCGAGGGGATTGTCTTCAAGGGAAGCAAATCCTCGCCGGCCGGAAAGAAAGAAGAGAAAGTAAAGACCAAGGCCAAGAAGAAGACCTACATTACGGGGCTTCACGGTTCGGGTTCTGCCAAGATGAAGGCCGAATACCGCCGCCGTCGTGCCGAACGCCACAAGAACAAGTAAGGGGTGGCGGAGTGCTGGACCGATTGTTTTATTTTAAAATTAGTTTTATATGAAGAAAGTTTTGTTTGTATTGGTTATGATGGTGTCTGCGCTGGCCGCACAGGCCCAGGAAATGTATTTGGGCGGTGGTATCAGCCTTTGGAGAAACGACGATACCGAACGTACCAAGTTCTCCATTTCACCGGATTTCGGCTATAACTTCAACAGCCGTTGGGCGGTAGGAGCCGAGCTGGTATTCTCGCACGAAAGCGGTGAAAAGGATTACAGCTGTAACGCCTTTGCGCTGGCACCGTATGCCCGCTATTCATTCTATGAAAACAAGATTGTCCGTCTGTTCCTCGACATGGGACTGGGTTTCTCTACTTCCAAGGTAAAGCACGAAGATGCCAAGAACGGTTTCGAAGTCGGTGTGAAACCGGGTATCGCCATCAAGCTGAACGAGCACTTCAGCCTGATTTCGAAGGTAGGTTTCGCCGGATTCCGCGACGATTACTTCCGGGGTGAAGACGGTCTCGGCGTCACTTTCGAGGGCGAGAACATCTCTATCGGTATCGATTACGAATTCTGATCATCCGCTGCCCCACCGGGGGGGCGGCTGTACCGCCGATAAATTGTTCCCTGAAATCTGGGTGGAACCTGAATTTTTGCTAATTTTGTATGTAACGACGAAAAAAGAAAGACATGATGAAAAAATTACTTCTCCTGATGGTGGGCGTACTGTGTACGCTGACTGTCGCCGCACAGACAAAAGTAACCTGGAGTATGGAACTCGGTTTGGGTATGAGTACCTGGATGGGAAAAGGCTCCGACCATACCAATCCGATATTCAGCCCGAAAGTAGGAATCGGCATCGATGTCCCCTTGAGTGGACTGGTCTCTTTCCAGACCGGACTGTCGTGGGTATCGAAAGGTGCCAAGGCCGAACGCCTGAATCAGGACGTGCAGGTCAACCAGAACTATTTCCAGATGCCGCTGCTGGCTGCGTTCCATGTAGGGACTGTCTCTTCGTTTGACATGGTGTTTACGGCAGGTCCTTACCTGGCATACGGTGTGAACGGAAAGACGGAATACGAGGTGGACGATATGACGACTTCGTGGAATACCTTCGGAAGCTCGAACCTGAACGGTGTCAAGACCGACGGACTGGACCGGCTGGATGCCGGTGTACAGGCGGGGGTAGCGATGGACTTTCCCCGTTGGACGGTAGGTCTTGACGGTGACTTCAGCTTCATCAAGATTGCTTCCGGTCATCATCCGTATAACCTGGCCTTTTATCTGACATGCGCATATAAGTTCTGAATCGCGTAGCGGCCGAAGGCCATGTACGAAGACTCCCCCGGGTAAGGAACCGCTTCCTTTCCCGGGGGAGTCTCGTTTGTATAGGGCCTGTTAATGGTGGAACAGGCGGATGCCGGTAAACGCCATGGCGATACCGTACTTGTCGCAGGTGGCGATGACATGGTCGTCACGTACCGAGCCGCCGGCCTGTGCAATATAGGTTACACCGCTCTTGTGGGCGCGTTCGATGTTGTCGCCGAAGGGGAAGAAGGCGTCCGAGCCCAGCGATACGCCGGTCAGTGTGTCCAGCCAGGCACGTTTCTCTTCGCGGGTCAGCACTTCCGGCTTCTCGGTGAAGAACTGTTGCCATACGCCGTCGGCCAGTACGTCGTCGTGGTCGTCACTGATGTATACGTCGATGGTGTTGTCACGGTCGGCGCGGCGGATTTTCTCTACCCAGGGCAGGTTCAGTACCTTCGGGTGCTGGCGCAGGTACCAGATGTCGGCCTTGTTTCCTGCCAGACGGGTACAGTGGATGCGGCTCTGCTGGCCGGCTCCGATGCCGATGGCCTGTCCATCCTTTACGTAGCATACGGAATTCGACTGGGTGTATTTCAGGGTAATCAGGGCAATCATCAGGTCGCGGCGGGCCGCTTCGGGGAAGTCCTTGTTCTGGGTCGGGATGTTTTCGAAGAGTTCCGCTCCGTTCAGTTTGATTTCGTTGCGTCCCTGCTCGAAGGTGATGCCGAATACGTCCTTGTGCTCGATGGGGGCCGGGCGGTAGTCCGGGTCAATCTGTATCACGTTGTAGGTACCTTTCCGCTTGGCTTTCAGGATTTCCAGCGCTGCGTCGGTATATCCCGGCGCGATGACCCCGTCGGAAACTTCGCGGTTGATGAAACGGGCCGTAGCTTCGTCGCACACGTCGCTCAGGGCAATGAAATCGCCGTAGGATGACATGCGGTCGGCTCCACGGGCGCGTACGTAGGCGTTGGCCAGCGGTGAAAGCGGCAAATCACCCACAAAATAAATCTGTTTCATTGTTTCGTCCAGTTCCAGGCCGATGGCGGCGCCTGCCGGGCTGACGTGTTTGAAGGAAGTGGCAGCCGGCATTCCGGTGGCTTCTTTCAGTTCCTTGACCAACTGCCATCCGTTCAGGGCATCCAGGAAATTGATGTATCCCGGGCGTCCGTTCAATACGGTGATGGGCAGTTCTCCCTCCTGCATGTAGATACGGGCAGGTTTCTGGTTGGGGTTACAACCGTACTTCAGTTCGAGTTCTTTTGCCATAGTTTGATTCGTTTGAGTCATTTGCACAAAAATACAGATAATTTTTTGCTTGCAGAAACAGAATCCGTTGTAAATTTGTTGGCAGAGAACAACATCTTTCGTGCAAGACAGATGGCATTAATTAAAACTGATTGAGATGATAGACGAACTACTGAAATTCAATGAAGCCTTTGTGGCAGAGAAAGGGTATGAGAAATACATCACCACCAAATACCCGGACAAGAAAATAGCAATCGTAACCTGTATGGATACCCGCCTGGTAGAGCTGCTCCCCGCGGCACTGGGCCTGAAGAACGGCGATGTGAAGCTCATCAAGAACGCCGGCGGTACCGTCATGCATCCGTTTGGAAGTGTGGTGCGCAGCCTGCTGGTGGCCATCTACGAGCTGGGCGTGCAGGAAATCATGATTATCGGCCATACCGACTGCGGGGTACAGCACATGGACAGCGAACTGATGCTGAAGCACATGCGTGAGCGGGGCGTGTCGCAGGACCACCTGGACATGATGGAGTATTGCGACATCAACCTCCGTTCCTGGTTGAGCGGCTTCAACGATACCGAAGAAGCGGTACGTAAGAGTGTACACCTGGTGAAACATCATCCGCTGGTTCCGCAGGATTTGATTGTCCGCGGTTTCATCATGGATTCGGTGACCGGGCAACTGACGGAACTGACGAATATCGACTGATTCCCATCTGCTTGGTAACCAGCTTGTTGGTAGGACTCGAAAAACGAACGTTTGTTTTCATTCAAACGAACGTTCGTTCGGATGAAAACGTCCGCACGTTTCGGTTGGAACGTGCGGACGTTTTTTTGAAGGGAATCCATTAAATATAAGTGTACGGTCTGTCCCTTGAAAACGGGAAGTAGGGAAAATAGTTATTCTTATTCGTCAGACTATCAGTCTGTTGAAAAAGAATTGATAAAAATGTTATAAAAAAGTGTTGTAAAACACTTGCAGGTTTCAGAAAAGTCTGTACCTTTGCAACCGCTTTCGAGAGGGAAACGCACTGAAGAAATGA